>Ga0078972_1004569_pt1 | contig 37422 bp, 27 predicted proteins | sample YelNatPaOPGAMG01_FD_67568 | JGI IMG/M metagenome (GOLD analysis project Ga0078972, IMG submission 67568) | Hot spring thermophilic microbial communities from Obsidian Pool, Yellowstone National Park, USA - OP-RAMG-01 (SPADES assembly) (version 2) | ecosystem: Environmental > Aquatic > Thermal...
CCAGAACGCAGCACCACGATCACCAACCTGACCACCACCATCAACGACCCAGGACCAAAAGACACAACACGCCAACAGAAATGCTTGACTACCGACCTCGGACCTTAACTTCCCGGCATTGCACCTAGTCCCGCGATGAAGGAGTCGACATGCGGGTCGACCTCATGCGTGTCGAGGACTCGTTCCATCTCAAACCAGTCGCTGAAGGAATCCCCGCCATGCTGGTGCGGCTGCAGGTATCGGTAGATACCCATCCCGAACACCGCCGCGGGGCTGCGGCCATCCAAAACGTCCGCCAGATCGGCGATGTCAGCGATGCGAGATTTGACGTTGCCACCGGTGCACTTCGCGAACTGCTCAGGCAGCCCGCTGGTCATTGGGTGGGCGTCCACGGCGATGACAGGTACCTGCAGGGCTGCGGACAAGACCGCGGCAGCGGCCCCGGGGCCCGCGCCGATCTCCACCAAGAACGGTTCGGGGTGTCCGCTTCTGGCGATCGCATCCCGCAGTCGGGGCAACATCCACGCACACTCGGCGGCCAGCGGTCCCGACCTGAAGCCCACCGAGAAGTGTTTCGCCTTCTCAAAAGAGCCGTAGGTGAACTCGTATTCGCTGTCGACAACGTCCGCTTCAAGGTTGTACCACTCATCGGCGATGTCGTCGCCGACCTGCTCGGTGACGCAGCTCATCCAGGCGGCCTCATCGAGCGCGGAGTCCACAAGATCTAGTGAATCCAAGGCCCGACTCAGACGCATGCCGTCTGCGACCAATTCGGTTGACTCGGCATTTTCGGAAGTTGATTTCGCCATTTGAGCTTTCTCCCTTACTTTCTCAACGCGACTTGGACAGGTGCTGTCAGTTTTCGGTCGGGCCGTCGTCAGGGCCAGGCATGCCGATCTTCGAGTAGGTCACCAGCAGCGGATCAACGTCGAAGTGCCCAAGGTTGCCAAAGGCCCTCTGGGTATTCAGGGCGCCGTCCCACGCCTCGGGTAGGAACCTGAAGTTGGGGACGACGTTGTCGAAGCTGGACACCTTCTCCCACCACACCGCAAAGTCACCGTCGGGGGAGGGCTGCGCAGCTGCGGCCTTCTTGGCGGCGGTCTTCACATGCTCGGCTTCGGTTTGGTCGACGGCCGCGAATTCCCAGGGGTTGCCCATGGTCTTCTCAATCCAGGCAGCGTCGGCGGCCAAGTCTCTGCCGCCCTCGGCGGCGGCCTCGAGAATTCGACCCCGCAGCACGTCGGGGACATCCGCGGCGGTGGCCTCCGGGTTGTTCCACAGTGCAAGAACGTTTGGTAGTGACCCTCCGACCAGCAGATCGTTTGCGTCGCTGAATAATTGAGAGTCATCGCCGCCCTCCGTGAGTGGGCCGAGTACGCAATAGTAGGGCGCGAAAGGGTGCCGACGGAGATGCGCGAGGTATACCGTGCCGTCGGGCAGCGCACAAACTTCAGTGCTACTGACGGTCGGTCCCATCGGGTTGAACCACACCGCCACAGAAAGGGTTTGGCGGTGTTCGAGCCACAGCAGCCGCCGATCGGCCGGCTCCTCACCCTCCATGCGACGCTCGGCTACCGCGGGTCGGGCTTGTTCAGCGATCGCGGCCACGACGTGTTCCGCACGGTAAATGGTCTCGCTGCTGCTATCGGAGTCGCTGCGCGGCGGAAGTTCCGACTGGGATATCAAGCCAAGGACGTCACTGAGGGTAGAGGTAAACTCCCAAAGGTCGGCGGCTGAGTGGCCGGTGTAGGAACCGAGCTGCTCTTGGTTGCGAATCTCTGACATGGTGTTCCATTGCTCGAAAGTCAGCCCGTCGGCCTCGAGAACCCATGCGCCCAAGAGATTCGTGTCGGGGTTGTTGAACAGAGCCCATGTGGTGGTCGCCAGGTGCTCAGCAACCGCCTTCGAGCTCTCTCGGGGAGGCAACACCAAGGAACTCTTCCAACCGTCGCCGACGATCGGGTGCCGGTCGAATCCCGCCCTCAACCCCGTGCTGGAGCCGAGCATGATGCGCAGCTCGTTGTTGTCGGTCCAGACCGCGTCCGGCGCACCAACCATCTCCGCGATGGTCGCCGCGGCGTCCTCCACGGACGGGAATTCGTAGCGGGTCAGATCCAGAATCCATTCGGGACGACCGCGCAGAGTCTGCGGGTAGTAGTACGTCGCGTCGAAGGATTCCCGAACCCCGGACTGTGCCTTTGGGTGGCTGAAGGCGGCAACACCGCCTACCGCTTCGGCGAGCCGCTCGGCGAGTACGTCTGACATCCAGGCGCTCAGTTTCGCCTTCTCCGACAGTCGGAGGTAGAAGGTGTCCCATTGCGGCGGTGCACAAATCGCGGCGATCGCGTCAATTGTTCGCTCCGTCGCGTCGTAGGCGAAGCTCCAGCCGGCTGCGTACCGGTTGAGTGCCACACACAGTTGGTGAACATCGGTACCACCGGAAACCTGCTCGACGATCCGGGTCCTGATCCGCCACTTCGTTCGGCCGTCGGGCAAGACGTCGACGGTCGTGGTCTGGGCCAGTCGGGCCTGCCAGTAGGTCGCGCTCGCACCATCGGTCTCGAGCCAGTCCTCGTCGGCCCACAAGAAGCCCTGCAAATAATTGGCCAGCAGAATGTCAGCCGCTACGTCAACGCTCACTGGACTACCTTCCTGAAGTCTTCGCTTCTGGATGAAGCGTTGATGCACCCGAGGTGCCACCAGGTCACTGCCCTGCTCGCTTGACGCGGTTGATGTCCATCATGAGATCTGCAGGGCCTGGTGGTTGCCCGGGGCGTGCGAACCGTCGATAGGGCTGAGCGCCAACGCCAGGACTGGCTGCGAGCGCCGATCAGTGAGCGAACCGGTAGTCGCGTCTCGGCACCAATGGCACCGAAAGACACGGGTGCCTCCCCACTGGAGCAAGCAGCGAGGAGGCTGACATGAAGTCTGCCAGCAACACCCCCATCATCACGACCCTGCCTGAGGAGCCGCGCAACGACGTGACCGCGGGCCTGGACTGGGCCCGCGACGATCACGCGGTCAGTGTCGTCAATGGACGCGGCCGTGAGGTCGCCCGATGCACTGTTGCCCACACCGCTACCGGCCTGCGGGAGCTGGTGGGCTTCCTTGACCGCCACGGGGTGGGTGAGGTCGCCATCGAACGTCCTGACGGTCCCGTCGTCGACACCCTGCTGGGTGCGGGGGTGACCGTGGTGGTGATCTCCCCGAACCAGGTTAAGAACCTGCGTGGCCGCTATGGCTCGGCCGGTAACAAAGACGACCGGTTCGACGCCTTCGTGCTGGCCGACACCTTGCGCACCGACCGCGCCCGCCTGAGGCCGCTGGTGCCCGACACCGACGCCACCGTCGCGCTGCGCCGCGCTTGCCGCGCCCGCAAAGACTTGGTCAATCACCGTGTGGCAGTTGCCAATCAGCTCCGCGCGCACCTGCGCAACGTATTGCCCGCCGCCGTGGGCCTGTTCAAAGACCTCGAGTCCGCGATCAGCCTGGCCTTCCTGACCCGGTTCGACACCCAAGACAAGATCAACTGGCTGACCCCCAAACGGCTGGGTGACTGGCTGGCCAAGCAAGGCTACTCCGGCAAGGTCGACCCCGCGGTGCTGCACCAACGCATCCTCGATGCAGCACCCGGCGCGACCGGCACCCATGGCGTCACCCAGGCCCACATCACCGCCAGCTACGTCGCACTGCTGCACACCTTGGTCGCACAGATCAAAGTGCTCTCCACCCAGATCGACCGGCAACTCGACGCCCACGCCGACGCCCACATCTTCACGTCCCTGCCCCGCTCCGGCCGCGTCCGCGCCGCCCGGCTCCTGGCCGAGATCGGCGACTGCCGCGCCCGATTCCCCAGCCCCGAATCGCTGACCTGCCTGGCCGGCGCCGCACCCTCGACCCGCCAATCCGGCAAATCCCGCATCGTCGGATTCCGATGGTCCTGCGATAAACAACTCCGCGACGCTGTCACCGACTTCGCCGGTGACAGCAGACACGCCAACCCCTGGGCTGCCGACCTCTACAACCGCGCGATCGCCCGAGGACATGACCACCCCCACGCCGTGCGCATCCTCGCCCGGGCCTGGCTGCACATCATCTGGCACTGCTGGCACGACAACCTCGCCTACGACCCCAACAAACACCGCGCGCTCCAACTCCTCCTCACCCAACAAAAGGCGGCGGCTTGACATAGGGCTTCTCATGACTTAACCCGTCCCCATTCCCGTTCCAGAACATCGCCCGGAGCCCCGGCGATACCTCCGATGGAGGAGGCTAGACCAAAGGTGCGACAGTCTGCGCGGCCAAATTTTCGGTGGTGTTTGGGAGCGCGCCTGCGCAGCCCCCCTCATCGACTTGCCAAGTCCGAATTTCTGTCGGAGGCCCGCGGTACCCTCTATCACCACGATAGTCAGCTAGTTGGGGGCAAGGCGATGGTGGAAGTCGATGAGCTTCGGCAGGAGGCGCGCCGCAACACGCGTAGCCGCTTCGAACAGTGGGCGAAAAACCCGACCTGCGACGCGAACACCTTGTCAGCAGTGCACAACGTCAGGCTGGACGCGGCAGCACGTACCATCGGAATTTCGCCCAGCTTTGGGCAGTCACCGTTTGCCATCGCCCGAGGCAACCGTTTTGAAGCCGGACTCTTCGAAGATAACGCTGCAAGGTTCAGGCAGTCTTTAGAGCGGAAGGGCTGCCTACCGCCCGGCTCGACCGGGTTTCTCGACCTTCGTCTACGTATGAACGGCGGACGTGACGTATTGACGGTCGACGATGCGATAAACGGTACAGAGCGGTGGTTGCGGCGGATTGCGGCCGGCGGGGATGTCGAGACCATAGTTGCGGCTCCAATGGTCAAGATTCCCCGTGGTGTCATTCTGCCCGAGGCGCTCCTCATTATCGACGCGGTGATAGTTACGTGCCCAGAAGGGCGACGGCCGCTCCGTCTGACAGTCGCCGAGATCAAGGTTTTTCCTGATCGGGGTGGGCATACAGACCCGCGCCAACTAGCTAGCGCCCGGGCGCAAGCCGGTTTGTACCGCCACGCTCTCGAGCTCGCGGTCACGGCGCTGGGTCTTTCTGGGCAGCTCCGGGTCGCAACCGACGGGATCCTCGCCTTCACGTGGCCGGGTTCCAACTCACCTTCGATTCGGGCGGGAGAAGACCTCTCCTATCAGGCAATCCGGGCTAGCCGGGGGTTCGACCGTCTCGAGGAGGTCGCCGCGGCGGTGGTCCGTAATGACGACTTTGCATCGGACGAACCGACACTGATCAGCAGGGTGCTCGAAGCCGAAACGAACTATTCAGAAGCCTGTCTTACTTTTTGCGACCTTGCCCCCCGTTGTCATGAACGCGCCCTTGCAGCCGACGATGCCATCGTTCTTGGCGACGACGTGAGAAGACTTCTTGGTGACACAACGATCACCCGAGCTATCGAACTCATGAATGGTCAAACGCCGACAGATGAGCGCGAGGTCGACCTCCAACGACAGTTGGGGCTGGCATGACGGTGCGTGAGATTGCCCGCAAGCTAAGGGCTTGGGAAGCTGGCCGACCCATTCCGCGCTATGAAACTATTCATCACGCAGTGGTGCCGCCTGCTCAGGCTTTCATCGTCGCGTTTATTCGAATGGCAGGCGAGTCTCGGCCGTGGGGGATCGCATGGGGTACAGCCGAAGAAGGGCCAACAATCCAGTCGGTTCCGGACGGCCGTGTGCGGGATGATGTAGCAGTATTGTGCGCAGAGTTCGCCGAAGCTCTTCTCGCTCACATGCGCGTTCACAACTGGACCTACGATCCGGTTGACCAGGATGCTGTACCTGAAGTTTTGCGTCAGGTCTGGTTGCCGAACGGTCAGCATCTCGCCATGCTCCACCAACTGAACTACACATACTCACAGACCAACTACGGCGGCGAGAACCAAGACATCCTTCGCGCTCTGGGCCGGCTAGCGGGTTGGATGTTCCGCGACACTTTCCGCGTCGGCTCGCAACATGTTGTCAATGCCAGTGCGGCGCTTGATCAAGCGTATGCGTTCCCCGCCCAACCGGCTCGGATCGCCCACCTTGGCTATCAGCTGGGTTGGCTCGACACCCCCGGCGGTCGCACCGAAAGAATGTCTGCCGCTACCGCCGCCGAAGGATTCACTGTCGCGCCGACCCTCGACCCTGTCCTGGACCGCGACCAGTTGAGTGATCTTGTAGGTACCTGGCAGCAATTGCGACGGGATGGCGGTGACAATTCGGGAACCGGTGCGAGCATTGGCCGAATTCTCGAAAACGAGCTGCGTCGGCGCTGGGAGCTCACCGAGCGCGCTTATCGTCTGTTGGTCGAGAATGACCGGCCCGTCAACTCGGGAGTGCCGACTCTGGTTAGTGAGGCTCATAACGAGTTCTGGTTTCAACACCAGCGTATAGAGCTGAGGATCAATGACCCGAGCCAGGGCCCGGCTTTCGTAGCCCATCCCGAGACAGACTTCCATGGATCCGCAGCTGCATCGCGGTACTTAATTCATTCAGCAGCTGATGAAGCTCACGTTGGATGTCTCATCCACGACGATCATGAACTATTCAGCGAAGCGCTAGACCAAGGCAAAGCAGTTCGCGCCAGGGTCGGTGAGGTGCGTGACGTCGGTATTGGTAGAGCCACAATTCCGCAGTGGGAACTGCGTTTGGACCCTGCGCTTCCGAACCGGCTTCGTGAAAGTGGGCGCCTTGTGCCACTCGGCTCCCGGGGACATGAGGCAACTGTGGTATCGATCGATAGCAACGAAACCGAGTTGGTTGTTTCCATTGAGTGGACGGGGAGAAAGACCATACCGCTGGCGTGCGGGATAGGCGCGAGGCCGGGTGACGCGTCCTGGGCCGGCGAGGAGGTCGCGTTTGTAATGAGCGACGCAGCCGACCTCACGAGGCGGCGATCAACTCGGGTATGGAAGGCGAAAGATGGTCCCGGCGCATGGCTCACCCATGGTAGAGCGCCGGTCCAAGTCGAGATCACCACTGATGATGGAGATACCGACTTGCTGATAGATGACGTACGTCAGCTCGAGGCAGATGCAGAAGCATGAGTAACCGCGCTATAGACGACGAATACAGTTTCCTGCAGCAGGAGCTTACGAGCTATCTCTCGGATGGTGGACGGCTTGCCGTAGTCAAGGCACCCCCGGGTTCAGGGAAGACGTATGCGTTGATCGAAGTGCTTGCTGCTCTTGCCGGCGAGGGATCCTGCATAGCTGTCGCTGCCCAGACAAACAACCAGTGTGACGACATCTGCAGCCGGATCGCCCGCAGCCATCCCGGTATTTCGGTCTATCGCTTCGCTAGTCGCGCCAATAGACCGCCTCCGAACTTCCCGCCGACTGTTTCGTGGGTGGTCGATAAGGCGCTCTTGCCTTCTGGCCCAAGCATTACTGTGGCCACCACGGCAAAGTGGGCGTTGACGGATCTTGCCGCACCGTTCGACCTCTTGGCTGTCGATGAGGCCTGGCAGATGGGCTGGGCCGACCTGATGCAATGCGCCACACTCAGCAGCCGGTTCATGCTGATAGGCGATCCAGGCCAGATCCCTCCCGTAGTGACGATCGATGTTCGGCGATGGGAGACGTCGCCTCGCGCACCCCATAAGGCTGCGCCTGAAATAGTACTTGGCGAACCCGAGCTTGCTGGTGTCATATTTGAAGGCTCTTTACCGGCTTGCCGTCGCCTTCCCCACGAGGCAGTTGAATTCGTTAAGCCGTTCTATGACTTTGACTTTGTCGCCTATCAGGCGCCCGGCACCCGTGGGGTCGACCTGCCAGAGAATCACCCGTGGCACGTTCTGGGTGATGGGCGTCCCATCGCGCTAACTGTGCCAACTCCGTCCGCCGGCCCGCCAATTGAAGTTGATCACCAACTGGCTGAGGCGGCTGCAGTCGTGGTTACCGACCTCTTGACATCAGGGGCTAATGTTCGCGATGGACAGGGGTCATCGCGCCCCCTTGAAGCAGCCGATATTGGTGTTTGTAGTACCCACCGGGTCATGAATGCAGCCCTCACATCCCAACTCCTGCAATGGGTTCCGCAGGTCCGTGTGGATACACCTGAACGATGGCAGGGTTTGGAGCGCCCGGTTATGATCGTCGTACACCCATTATCAGGGGTAACCCGCCCTTCAGCGTTTGACCTAGAAACGGGACGACTCTGTGTGATGGCGTCTCGTCAGCAGGCCGCGCTAATCCTATTGGCTCGGGACCACATTGGTGAAACCCTGTCAAATTACATCCCTAGTGCCGATCAGGCTCCTGGTAGGCCGGATGTAGTCGGACGAGGCCATGATGCGCACTTGCGGTTTTGGCGGACCTTGCTTGAGCAGGATCGGGTGATCCCGTTATCCAGCAGCGGCGAAGCCGCAGACAGCGCGGACATCGCAATTGCGACACTTCCTAACGGTGGGTAGCGGAGTGAAGTCGCGTTGCTTTAAGGCTTCAGCGCTCAGCAGGGCGCTAGCCTCCGCGGTACTCACAGCGCCCGCATCGACAGGAACGACGTGACGTTCCGTCGTGCTCATATCGTGGATGAAAGCTGCTGCGACAGTGAGTCCTTCACGACGGCCAGCGTCAGCATAAATCTGGAGCTGCATGGGTTCTACTTCTTCACCGGTCGCAGTCTTATAGTCGACAATTGCCAGATTCTCAGGAAAGCCGTCATGATTGTCGTAGATCACGTCGGCGCGTCCCGATATAACAACGCCGGGCAAATACAGCTCGAAGGGCCGCTCGGTCGCCCAGGTGCGAAGTAAGTCGGACTGATAGTCGGCGACATAGCGGAACACCAGCCTTCGTGCTTTCTCTCGCATCTGCTTGTGCGCCGGTTTGTTAGCGAAGGGCAGGAAGAAGTCGCTAGTCAGAAGGTCATTAATCTGCCTCGGTGTAGGAAGTGCGCCAGCTGCCTGTGTACGCTCCGCAATCACCCGCATTAGGTGGTGAACGGCGTTGCCGTAGCCGATTTCCGCCTGCATCGGAGGCATAAAGCCCAGCTCGTTGCGGAGAAGAAAGCTGTGGGGACACAGGGTGTACGCCGCTAATTCGCTGTAGGTGACTGCAAGGTCGGGCTGCTCGAGGCCCGTGGGCTCGATCGCCTCCGGCAACCGACCTCCGCTGGCGGCTTTGATGCATTCAACAAGGTAGGGAGACTGGCGGACTGCTTGCGTAGTGACGCGGTCGTGAGAAGACAAGTAGATCCAGTCTCTTGCTCTCGTTAATGCAACGTAGAAGAGGCGGCGCTCGTCAGCATCCGAGCCCTCGTAGCGCTCGGCATCGAAGAGTTCTCGAGGGAGCAGCCAATCCTGTTGCTTGCCAGTCTTGCTGGATGGGAATCGCTGGGCGGTCAGCGATGGAACAAAGACGACGGGCCATTCGAGACCCTTCGCGGCGTGGACCGTGCCGACCGCGACGGCGTCGGCGAATACATCTTCCTCGCCGTCGAAGTCGTCATAGCTGCCGATCGAATAATTGACCAGGAGCTTGGCTAGATTGCTGTAGAACCATGTCCCTCCAATTTCACCACCGACCTGTTCACCGGGGTTGGCTTTGTCTCGTCTGGCTCTCCTGGCAACTGACTCGTAATCGGCAAGGACGTGTGAGAACCGTGCGATCGTGCCTAGCCGATTGCGCTGATCCGCATCAGAAAGATCCCACCCCGCGATACCTAATAGTCCTAACAGTGTGTAGAAGTCGCCGACAAGGCTGACGTTGAAGTCGGTCTCCGCCGTTCTTGAGTGCCAGCCAATCAGATGAGTCCGCAGTGCATCGACAGAACCCGCCTGCAGCTCGAACGTCGCAGCGTAATCCGTTATCAGTGGTTCGAGCTCGATCTTCTCACGCCGAATGAATCGACCTGGTGCCCAATCAATGTCGGCCAGCCATGCGTAAGTCGCGCCAAATAGCGCGGCCTCGCGTTGTTGGAAGAGTCCTGTCCGGCCTCCCGGCTGCACGGGGATTCCCCAGGTCTCAAGCGCGTCGAGAAGGCGCGGGTATGCGACCCGGCCACGCACGAGTATTGCGATATCGCGGTAGGGTACTCCCTGCGCGTGCAGCTTCTCGATAGCCATTGCTATCGCGTCGGCTTCGGTTTCCTCGTCCTCGAAACCGGCGCCAATCGAGACTGCTGGGCCGACCGCTTCGCGGTACTCTCCCATCTGTTTGCTCAATCGTTCTGGAATCGTCTGGCTGAACGCGTTGGCAAGGGCCACGATGGCTGGACGGGACCGTCGGTTGACCAAGAGGTTGAACTGGGTCACACCTTCATACCGTTCGGCGAAGGTCACGATGTTCTTGACGTCTGAACCCCGCCACTGATAGATCGCCTGATCGTCGTCGCCGACCACTACTAGGTCGGCTGAGCCGTGCGGCTTAGCGAGCAGCTCAATCAGTCGTTCCTGCGCCGGATTCACGTCTTGGTACTCATCGACGATCAGATGCCTTAGGTCGGCAGTTACGCGCCGGTGGATCTCGGGGTCCCGCAGGGCCTCAACGGCTCTCACGATTTGCATGCCGAACGACATGAATTGGTATCTATCCAGCATCTCGTAATACGCAATAAGAGTGTCACGAAAGTCACCATTGGGCAGCTGATCGAATGACAGCAGCTCATTTTCGACGACGTCGACTGTCCTCTGGAAGTTGGCAACTCCACGGAACAGTCCATCGTCCGCGTCGAATCGCTTAAGCCCAAGGCGATTGCCCTCGCGAAACAGTACATTCACGAGCTGGTTCTCATCCAGCGGCGTGTACGTTTCGTAGGTCGGAACGTACGTCTGCAGCAGTCGGAAGCAGAACGCGTGGATAGTGCCCACAAACAGTCGGCCTAACTGGTCTGTAGCGGATTCCCCTAGCTTGGCCTTTACCCGAAGCCGTATACGTTCCTTCAGCTCGGCTGCTGCCTTCTCAGTGAACGTGAACGCAACGATCGACGTGGGATCGTGCCCATCGGCTAGTAGCGAGGCGACGCGTTGCGAAACCACCTCGGTCTTCCCTGAGCCGGCGGAGGCAATAATCTGGACATGGCCACCCCGATGCGCCACCGCATCTGCTGCTGCGCCTTCAAGCGTCGGAATGTTCGAGCGCGGGGCCACTTCCGACATGTCGCCCAATCTAGTGCGGCGGCCGTCGTTCGTCTCAGAGACGCGAGTCTCCGCTGCCGACTAGCATCCATGCTTCGAAGGATCCGACACGGAGGGACTCGATTCGAGATGACAGGTGAGCCGGCAAAAGTGCAGTTGGAGACGCTAGATCTAGCAGCGGCCAAGCGGACTGCTTTTGAAGCGCTGTTTCCGGGCGTCGTCGCCGATGGAGTGCTTGACGCGGGTCGCCTAGCGGAGTTCCTCGACATCGATGTCGCGCCGGTGGCGGATGGCCGGGAGCGTTACGGCCTGATGTGGGCGGGCAAGCAAGATGCCGTGCGATCGCTCCTATCTCCAAGTCGAGCCGGGCTTGCACCGGATACGAACAATTCGGTGAATTTCGACTCGGCTGAAAATTTGTTTATCGAGGGTGACAACCTCGAAGTCCTTAAGCTCATGCAAAAGGCCTACAACGATCGAATAAAGCTAATCTATATCGATCCGCCCTACAATACTGGCAACGACTTTGTCTATATCGATAACTATGCCGACTCGATTAACAAGTATCTTCAAGAGTCAGGCCAGCTAGATAGTGATGGCAATCGCCTATCGGCCAAAGTCGAGAGCGGCGGGCGTCGACATAGCCGGTGGCTATCAATGATGTATCCACGTCTCGTACTTGCGCGAAATTTGTTAACGCAAGATGGCGTTTTCTTGTGTTCGATAAATGATGTCGAACTAAGCAATCTCACGCTGCTTCTCCGGGAAGTCTTCGGCGAAGAGAACTACCTTGCAACATTCGTATGGGTCAACGAGGGGCACATCGAGCAACAAAGCAGAATTAAAGTCAACCACGAGTACATACTGGCTTTTGCTCGCGACGAATCATGTGTCGGTAAACCAACTGTAGTTGACCTAAACCTGACCGAAACCAGCAAACTCTTCAATGAGCAGGTAGAAAATTCAATAACTAAGAACGGCCCCGCAAATCCTGCTAGCACAGTCACCTTGCCGGCGGGATTTCCTGCTTCGGCCGGTAGCTTCCGCGTCGAAGCTCGCGCCAACAAGTACCCCCATATTCTTGACCCCGTAGCTGTTGAGGATGGCCGGCTCGTTCACGCGGCACGCCTGCACAGCGGGTGGAGTTCTCGCCGACTGTTGGACCTGTTTATTGCCAACGGGTTCCACCCGATTGAAGACGCGGAGGGTAAGAAGACGACCTTCGTCATCACCCCTACAGGAGCAATCTACATTCAGAAACTCCGAGGTGAAAGCCAGAGTCACATGCTCACGGTTCTGAGAAACATGGGCACAACCCAGTCGACTAGCTCGAGGCTGAAACGAGATTGGGGGGTCGTCTTCGACTTCCCGAAACCCGAAGCCCTCATCCAATATCTGGTTGCCGCATTCACCGGAAAGGATGACACTGTATTGGACTTCTTTGCCGGCTCGGGCACTACTGCGCACGCCGTTGCGCTGCAAAACGCTGCCGACGGGGGCCGCCGCCGTGTCATCTCCGTGAACATTCCAGAGTCTGTTGATCCTGAATCTGCGGCTGGCCGAGCTGGTTTCACAAATGTGTCGGAGATCTGTCTGAAGCGCATCAGAACGGTCTTGACTGCGATTCAGGGAGCGAAGGACCTGGGCCTGCGGGTATTGCGGCTCACTCGGAGCAGCTTCCGTCAGTCGGAAATCGTCGACGACGGTGCCCTTGTGCTGCAGGAGTCGACACTGCATGATGCTCCGCCTACTTGGGACGCCGTCGCCTCAGAAGTCCTTCTCAAGGAGGGCGTGAGCGCAAGCAGTCCCTGGAGCCGGACGCCGATTGCGGACGGGGAGATCATTAGCTCCGGTGATGTATCTGTTGTCCTAACTACTAGCCTCAGCGATGAAGCGGTTGAAACGGCGATCGCTATTGCTCCGCGAGTGGTTGTTTTTCTTGAGGATGGTTTCGCTGGCTCGGATGCCGTGAAAGCCAACGCATTCACGAAAGCAAAGAACGCCGGCATTGCGATGAAGACGGTCTGATGACGATAAAGATTAAGTACGACGCTAACCAAGATTATCAACGAGATGCAATTGACAGCGTGGTGGACCTCTTTGCCGGCCAAGAGGTTCTCCCGCAAGCTTCCGCCGTTCCGCAGCAGGATGGTGAACTTGTACTCGAGGGCCTTGAACACCTTGCATTCGGTAACTCGCTTGCTCTCTCTGCGGAAACCGTGCAGGTAAATCTTCGGCGTGTTCAAGACAGGGAAACGCTGAAAGGATCAGGCGTACGTACACCGGCTGTACCTGAAAGCATGCGGAAGAGTATCGCAAATGACGAGCTTCCGTTGGACTTTAGTATTGAGATGGAGACGGGAACTGGCAAGACGTACGTCTATCTCAGAACAATCGCAGAATTGAACCTGAAATACGGATTCAGCAAATTCATCATCGTCGTGCCGACGGTTGCCATTCGTGAAGGTGTCTTATCCAGCTTATTCTCGCTGCGGGACCACATTCGCGAGATATATGACGGATTGCAGTACGATTCCTATGTGTACGACAGCAATGCGCTAACCCGCGTTCGTCAGTTTGCCACAGCCTCCCACCTGCAAATAATGGTGATAAATATCGATTCCTTTACCAAGGAAACAAATGTCATAAATCGGTCAACGGACGCTATGGGCGGGGCCGCTCCAATCGAGTTTCTGCGCGCCTGCCGTCCGATTATCGTGATGGACGAACCACAGAATATGGAGACGGTTATTCGGAGTCAGGCGATTGAGTCACTCGCCCCATTATTTCGACTGCGCTATTCGGCGACCCATCGCTCATTGCACCATCTGGTGTATCGACTGACTCCGGTCGATGCCTACGACCTCCGCCTTGTGAAACGCATTGGCGTACTTTCGGTTACTAAAGATGACGACCTCAACGATGCCTTCGTCGAGATCGAGAGGATTAATGCAACGTCCGGCAGTGTCACGGCGACGGCATATATCCACAAGGCGACGAAACAGGGGACTAGGCGAACGCGCGTGACTCTTCGCAAAGATGACGACCTGTTTGCACATAGCGGCTCGCGTGATGTTTATCAGGGCTGGCTTGTAGAAGATATTGACAACGAGCGCGGTCTGGTTGAATTTGGGAATGGATGTCGGGTTCGGGCAGGGTCCACAACCGGAGAAGGACAGGATCAGTTACTTCGGCTACAGGTGAGAGAAGCGGTAAGGAGCCATTTTGAGAAAGAATTGCAACTAGTCCGACTGGCCAAGAGACGCCTTATTCCTGATGCTATTAAACCGCTTACGCTATTCTTCATTGATCGAGTAGCCAATTATCATCCGATCGACGGCAAGCTGAGGGTATGGTTCGAGGATGAGTATGAATCGGCGCGGAGCGATGGCAAGTATCAATCTCTAGATATGCCGCCGGTCAGCCGCGTTCACGAGGGCTACTTTGCAACCTCCGCTAAAGGAACGCCAAAGGATACTCGGCTTGGTCAGGATACGAAGGACGCAGCAGATGCGTTCGAACGAATAATGAAGAATAAGGAACGACTTCTGAGCTTCGATGAGCCGCTGAGGTTCATCTTTAGCCACTCGGCTCTCGCTGAGGGTTGGGATAATCCTAATGTGTTTACCATCTGCAACTTACAAGATGGCCGATCTGAAATGAGGAAGCGGCAGCAAGTCGGTAGGGGTCTTCGACTACCGGTAATGGACAACGGTGACCGTTGCCACGCGGACGAGGTGAATCTGTTGACCGTCATCGCGAATGAGGCTTTTTCTTCGTTCGCGGGCGCATTGCAGAAGGAGATCGAGGAGGAGGTCGGAGTTGAGTTTGAAAAGCGAATCGTTGATCTTAAGAGAGATAAGGTCAAACTCACATTGAAGCCCGCAGTTCTGGATGACCCATACTTTGTGGAGCTCTGGACTCGCATATCGCAACGCACAACCTACAACCTTCAGTTTGATTCGGATGTCGTTGTGGCCGACGCGGTTATTCGGATGAACCACATTCAGGACCTCGAGCCTATTCGATTTCGCATCGGGAAAGCGGATATCCAGATGGGCGCAGCCGGCCTAACTGCGGTCGGCAATCGTGACCGCGGCGTGGTCGATGTGGTTGCTGCAAGTAAGCTTCCAGATGTCGTAGGTGAGCTTTGCCGGCGGGTACCACTTTCACGAGCAACTATCGTTCAAATCTTGAGGGACTGCGACAGGCTCAATCAGTTAAAGGTAAACCCGTCGGTCTTCATAGATCGAGCTGCGGATGCGATGAACCGGGCTTTGTATAACGAAGTGGTCGATCGGGTCGTTTATCATCCAATAGAGGGTGCGTATTGGGAGGCAAAGCGGTTTAGTGAGGCACACCAAGAAGATACCGTCGCGCCGATCGTGGTAGAGGTCTCCAAAAGCATCACCGACCGCGTGGTATGCGATTCGGAGGTTGAGGAAAACTTCGCGACATTTTTAGATAGCCGTGCTGAGATAACGCTTTTCTTGAAGTTGCCGGGGTGGTTTGTTATCCCAACGCCACTTGGAAATTATAATCCGGACTGGGCATTTGTGCTGGAGGAATCCCCAGGAAGGCTTCATTATCTGGTATGTGAGACTAAAGGTAGTGACGATATCGACAAGCTGAGGTTTGAGTCTGAGGGCTGGAAAATAAAGTGCGGTGAGGCACATTTTCGGGCGCTGAACGTTGGCTACGCTTTCGGTCATGACCCGGCGGTCTTGATAGATCCAGCCACCTACGTGGATTCGAGTTATCGCCCGGCGTAGGAGGCTGCTCCGGTCAGGCGCACTTGCGACCGCGAAAGCATAGATCGACGTCCATGGGGCCGGCCAAGGACGTACCCGTCGCAATCCACACGTCGCGTCTGTTCTTCCAAGATATGTCCCCCGCGATGGCGAACTCGATGTCGGCGGTAGCCGACCGGCGGTCATGTTGGTATCCGTCCACCCAAATGGCCTTCCGCCCCGTTCTCCAGCGAATCTTCGAACGGCACATAATCGTCTTCGCCCACGGTTGACTGGCGGTGAATCGAATCTGCCCGGCTCAATGACCGCGGGGAGTTGCTGTAGACCTCCTGAACCACCTAATCGTTGAAGTGGCTTCCGATAGAAACTTCCGCAATCTTCGACACCTTGTCGTCGGGCGCATTGAGGCCGGTACGGAATGCCAAGTTCTCGATCTCCTGAGCCGTAGCCTCTGTAGGCGCAGCCCTGCTTCGAAGCCAGGCTAGGCGTCGGTCGGGTAACCAGGCAATCGATGTGTACTTTGTGAACACTGCCAATCCGCGAGTTTCGAGCCGCTCGACGGCTGCTTCCACAGCTCGCTCGGTGATGCCCAGCGACGACGCCAAATGCGATATGGACAATCCATCTTCAACGGCATTAGTCAGCAGCTCCAAGATCCCACGCTGCGTTCTGCCGACCCTGCTAGTACTCATATCCAGATAGGTTAAGCCAGCCCTCTTCAACGTTTCGCGGAAGACGGACACCGGTAAATGCCACAGTCGTGCTTCTAACCGCCGTCATACCGCCCACTCAAGAGCGCCGACACGGTCGATCGTTGCCATTTGCGACCGGTCTGCGTCCGGTGACCCCAAGCGTTTAGGAAATCGGCGGCCTCCGTTTGCGTCATCTCGCACCGTCCAACCAGCCACACCGCGAAACACTTCAGCCCTGGCTGCCGCAGTCGCCATGCCGCTCTCGTGGCCGGCAGTCCAGGGTGGGGTCCATACTGAATCTCGAGTTTCTGCAGCACATCTGGCAGCAGCCCCGCTGGTGCTGCCTGCTCCGGATCTTTGAGAGCTGATTCGATCTCGTCGCTCAGCGTCGCCACCGCGGCCGCGGCGAGTGCAACGTGGTCGAGGTCGTCGACTGCCCGGACTTCTCCGCGCAATGCGCTGTCAATCTCGCTGTATCCGCCTTCCACCGGCGAGGGCCACAGCTCGCGGCCGAAGAGCAGATTGAGCCCGTGGCGCTGCAGCACCAGGCTCAGCCGACGCTGGTGTTGCTCGGGTAGCAGGTCGTACGGGAACGGCAACCAGATGTTGGTTCGGGTGCGAATGGCCTGCGACATTGCTGCGACAACTGCGTCGATCTCGGCCAAGTCTTGGTGCTTGCCTGGTTCGCCCGCCTCGTAGGTGTGCGTCGCTGCGATCACCGCCCCATGCTCGGCAGCTTTCGTAGCCAGCATGTCGACGCGTTCACCGGTCTCCTTGTCGCCGAGGACGATCACAGCAGCCGTATAGGTAGAACTGGTCATCAGCTCGCTGCCTCTCTCGATTGACGTACAACCGCCGGGTCGAGCCGGCTCAACGCTGCCCGGAACGCGCGATTGGGATGAGCGCCGGGAAGCACCGCCTGCACGTCACGCAGAGCCTGCTCCGTGCTGACGTTGCGATGCCGCGCCCCGTAGAGAGCACCGACCGTGGGCGTGCGGCTGTAGGCACCCACGCAGTGCACCAGTACGGTGCGGCCCTCCGCGCGCAGTCGCTCGACCGCCTGAACCGCCTCGGTCAGGACGAAATCCAGGTGCGGGTTCTCGTCATGCTCCGGCCGGTCGATCAGCCGGACCTCGACATGGGGCATGTCGAGACGCATGTCGTCGTCGGCCAGCCGGCACAGCGACACCACCGCGTCGACCTCAGGAGGCAGCTGGCGCAGCACGCCGATCCCGCCGAGCAGCACCTTGTTGTCATGCGGGTGAACCGCCACGGTGTCGATGGGGGAGTCGTAGTAGCTGAAGTCGAAGTCGTCCGGCTTTCCACCGCGGGTGATGGCCGACGCCAGAACCGCCAAATCGTGGGCTCGCTTTCCGGGCCAGCCGTGCAACAGCATCCGCCATTCCAGCGGCACGGCCGAGGCGCCGTAGGCGGCCCCGAGCAGACCGCCGGCGATCGCGGCGACGGTGTCGGTGTCATATCCACCGCGCACCGCGGCGTCGAGAGCTCGGCGGAGATGCTCGGAGGCCAATGCACCCTCCGCCGGCATGGTGGTCGCGATCGCCGACCACGCCGCTTGCAGGGCAGCGACCACCCAGCCGTTGTTCCGAAAGTCAGCGGGCCGCGACGACTCCGAGACATCGAGGCGCTCCGCCCACAGCCCGCGTCGCTCAGCGTCGAGGTAGTGCAGTCCGACCCTCACGTCCAATTGCCCGGTGAGCACCGCGTGCCGGATCGCGGTCGACCACAGCACGCACGCATCGCCAGCATCGGGATCGAAGTGCGTCAGTTCGCTGACCACGCGGGCCACCTGGACCAGGGCATCCTCGTCGTCGAGGTAGGCCAACGCCAGCGGAGCCGTTCGCATCAGCGACCCATTGCCCGCCGTCCGACCGGTCCGTTCGTGCAGGCTCACAGACTCGGCGCGAGCGCGTGCCGCCGAGATGCCCTGCCGCCCTGCAGTATTGAGCACCGAGCGGGTCTGGATACCGACGTCCTTGGCGCCGCGGCTCCACTCCAGCCAGCGAGCCACGATGGCGTCCTGCGCGGCTTCCTCGCGCAAATCGACTCCGGTCGCCGCGACTTCAGCGATGACGATGGCCATGGAGGTGTCGTCGGTCCACTCACCTGGGCCCCAAGGGCCGCCGCCGGCCATGGCGACGTCGAGCTCGGGGCCGCGCGGCGGCTGAAACTCATACGGTGCGCCCAGCGCATCCCCTGCAGCGGTACCCAACAGGACACCTTCAATTCGATCATGCAGTGACGCCATGGCGACCACCATCCTTCCCCCGACATCTCAATTTTACGACCATTATATCGCAAAAGATGAGTTAACGACAGTCCAGTCGTTTAACCGACGTGCTGCGGCTATGCTAGCGCTCGTGACCGACAAAATATTCCGTGATTCTTCGGGGCGGCGCCTCATCGACTACCCGCGACCTTCGGTCGCGGTCGACAGCGCGCTCCTGATCCCGGACCCCGATAGGGGCCTTCTGGTTCTCGAGGTGAAGCGCGAGAACACCTCGGGCTGGGGGCTGCCGGGCACCTTCCTCTGGGAGGGGGAGCGGCTTGCGGATGCCGTCCGTCGATCTCTCAGAGTCAAGGCCGGGGTCGAGGGCGTCGAGCCGCACCAACTCCAGGTCTTCGACGATCCCAAGCGTGACGACCGTGGCTGGGTGCTGTCGGTGGCGCACTGGGCCGTGGTTGCCCCCGATCGATTGGCCACACGAATCCTCGACACCACCCGGCTGATGCCGGTGGAAAAGCCGGGACGGCTGATCTACGACCACCAACAGATCATCACCTCGGCCGTCGCGCATCTGAAGTCTCGCTATCGGAGAGAAGCCGATCCTGACTGGGTGCTCGGGCCGCAGTTCACCATGCGCGACTTGCGGCGGCTGCACCAGATCGTCGCCGGAAGGCTCTTCGACCGCGACGTGTTCCGCCGGGAAATGACCGACAAGGGCTTGGTGGTCCGTACCGGTGAACGCATCGAAGGCAGCCGCGGCCGGCCGGCGGAGCTGTTTCGGCGAGCAAAGAGTCCAGCCTCCCGTGCGTGAGCGCGGGTGACGTTGTCGGACTGTCCCGCTATCCTTGAACCAGCTCACGAGCGGACGGCTGTTCGGGTACCTGGCCCGCCGTCCCGGCAACCGCGCGACCACCGCACGGTGCCCCAGGGGAAGAGCCGGCATGCATGGCGTGCAAGTGGTGGGTGTCCGAGGGCGGCGCCGCCGGAACGGCGAACCATGGAAGAAGTTAGCGCTACCGATGCGGCTTTGCGTCAGCGCATTCACAATTTGGGCGTCCATATCCCATGTGGCGGAATCCGGGGTCCCGTACCAGGATTCGGCCCTCGACTGTGGCAATCCTGCCGTTGCGAAGACCACCCACTAAAGTGGCACGGCGTCGACGTCTCCACCCAGTACGACCTGTGCATCATCTGCTTTCGGGCCACGGCCGGTGGTGTGTCGCGCTGGTCATGGCTGGCGTGTGAGGACTGTCGCGCGGTGAACAGCAGCCTCATACTGCCACCCGGCGTGCGGTCGTTTGCACTCGGCCGGCACAGCCTGATGAACGGCATCGGCGTGCGCGGCGGAGCACCGCCCGAGGTTCAGGAGGAGCAGCTCGCCAGGCTCCAAGCGTTCTTCCGCGGCGACGACCGTCTACGGTCCTGGCGCCGCGAGGAGTACGGTCGACTGGCGTCCGTATTCGACCCGCTCGGTGATGTCCCGCTTGAAGATTGGCAGCAGCAATGGCCGCCCAGCCGGCGTGCCTCGGTGGACGCGTTCCGTCGACTCCTGGCGCCGGATGGCTCCAGTGAGTAGTGCACACCCAACGGCCTGCCGGTGTTACGTCTCGGGATCGAGCCATGCTCGCTGAGCGTCGGCAAGGTTGTAGATCTCCCACAGCACGTCGTCAGCTCCGTGGTCGTCGGCGCAGTGCTCGAGTTCACGCAGCCTCTGCGCCAGGTCGGACCTCTCGCCGTCCTCCTGGGAGGCGTACCACTCCGATGCCCGGAGCAACTCGGCGAGCATCTTGTGCTTCGCAGTCATGTCCGCGTCAGCGCGGAAGACCGTTCCCCATCCCTCGACGACATACTTCCAGCGCGACATAGCGGTCACGCTCCTTTCCTTTTCGTGGCCCTTGATGAACCTTGCCGGCAGCCAGAATCCAGCTGTGAGCCAGTTGATTTCGACTGCCTCTAAAAGCATTGCTGCGGAACATGTCTCGCGGCGATATGCCGACTCATGTCGGATCGGCTCACCGCTGACGTCGAACCGCGCGACGTGGTTCCGCCTCTCGGTGGAACCCGCCCGCTACGTGACGGAAAGAACCGACACGTAGTGCGTCGGGTCGATCCGGTCCTCGCCGGACCATCGGTAGGCAGTCAGCGCACCGTCTTTGGCCACACTGAAGTCGACGCACGCGGTGAAGTCGGTCCAGTCGTGCCGATGCTCGGGCGTGCCCCGGCGCCAGTAGTGGCCGTAGATCACCGGAACCTGCTCGGTGTAGACGTGCCTCTGGTGATCGGCCGAGACGGCCGTGGCCGGCAGCGGCGGGTACGGATCACCGGCCGCGGTGTAGAACTTTCCACCCATCTCCGCGAGATCCCCGAGCGTCGGCTCACCGTCGTGCCACCACCGCAGTCGCGCACTCTTTCGTGGCTCGCCGTCTTTGTCGATGTACGGCTCGTGGCCCTGGTCGACCAGGCTGATCTCCGGACCTTTCAACAGGGTCTCCACCGCGGTGTACAGCGGGTCGTTCTCGGTCGACGCCCGCACCAGCTGCCTCACGTCGGTGAAGCGGTTGCCGCCGAGTTCGCGTTCCACGAGGGCGATCGACTCTGGGTGCCAGCACGCGTGCACCACCCGCAGCCCGCCGAGATCCAGCCAGAGCGGCTGCGTCCAGAACCACGCCAGGTAGTGCTCGCGCGCCGCATCCGTCAGCTGTCCGATGAACTCCTCGTGCTGTCGCTCGTTCTTCGCGGCCCTCGGATCATCGGGATCGTCGTGCGGGCGGAGGTACTCGCCGGACCCCGCCGGCCACTCCGTGGCATACGCCAGCGCGTTGAACTCGTGGTTGCCCAACACCATCTGGGCGCTACCCGCATCGACCATCGCCTTGACGATCTGCAGTACCCGAAGCTGGTCGGGCCCCCGGTCGATCAGGTCACCGACGAACACCGCCTGCCGCTCGGGGTGCCCGTAGACGCCGTCGGCACCGGCCGGCGCGTAGCCCAGCTCGGTCAGCAGCGCCTCCAACTCTGCAGCGCACCCGTGGATGTCGCCGATCACGTCATAGCCCTGTGGTTTGTTTTTGCCCATCGATACTCCTTCCCGGCCCCTCCCCGCGGAGGCGGCGCTCTTGCCCACACCGATCGATGCGAGCCGCTTCGTCATCCGAGCCACCCGCGAACGTGGGGTTGGCGCACCACCGAGTCGGAGCTTGCCGATGGTGTCTCCTGAAGCACCTCCAGGATATCGGCACCCACCGACAAGGAATCGTGATGTCAGACCTGCTTGACACGATTTGTTCGTGAGTGATGGAAAGGGGTCGGAGAGCTTCTACCGCGGGGGCACCCTGGTGGTGTGGTTTTACTACGACGAGTCGAAGTTCACGTTCTACGGTCACGATCTCGGGGGCTACCCGGGCAGCAGTGAGTACGAATACTGGCTTCACGTAACGGTTTCCGCCCTACGGCGGGCCCTCCACGGCGGTGCTCACGACGACATCGGCGAGCTGGTGTGCAAGCACTCCGAGGAGATCATGTCGGTCGGAGAGATGACGTGGTTGAAGCGCCACGGCGTCCCCTTTGAGTTCAACTCTCGAATCGAGACGGACTGACGTTTCCCGCCGTGTGAAGCTGGACCGTGGCACTCTGTGGCTGTGCCGATCACCCTGCCCGCCGAGCCGCGCTTCGCCAACGAGACGGAGCGTACGGTCTGGCAGCTGCTCGTCGACCAACTCGGCGAGCATGACCTGCTGATCGCCGGCCAGCGCGTCACCGACCACCTCAAGGACCACGAGATCGACTTCGTCGTAGCCATCCACGGCGCCGGCATCGTCTGTGTTGAGGTGAAGGGCGGTGAGGTTTGGCACGACGGCAAGTGCTGGTGGCAGAAGAGCCGGGGCGGGCGCGTCACGAGGATTCGGCCGGTCCGCCAGGCGCGTCAAGCCCGCTATGCGCTGCGCGACTTCGTTGAGGGTGACCCGCGCTGGACGCAGGGCCGGCTGCGCTGGGCGCACACCGTCGTCTTCCCGAATTCCCATTTCTCGCAGGGCTTCGCGCTTCCCAACTGCCCGCGCTGGATGGTCGTCGACCGTGATGACCTTCCGGATATCTCGGCACGGCTACACGACATCATTCTCAACCAAGAGGAAGATAATTCGTTTCTCAGTCTCACGGGTATCGAGCAGCTGCAGACCGCGCTGAGTGGAAGAGGTCTTCCACAGCGCGACGTCGTGGCCCGCGCCCTGGAGAACGAGGACGCCGCCGACATCCTCACCGAGCGTCAGGCCGTCATCCTCGACGCGATCCGACTGCTCAACCGCGTCGAGGTCCGCGGGGGAGCCGGCAGCGGCAAGACCTTCATGGCCGTCGAGCAAGCTCGCCGGCTGGGCAACGAAGGCCAACGCGTCGCCCTGCTCTGCTACTCCCACGGGTTGGCGTCCTACCTCAAACGCATCACCAGGAACTGGAAGCGCCGCCAGCAACCCGGCTACGTCGGCGAGTTCCACACCCTCGGCATGCAATGGGGAGCACCCGAAGGCCCCGACGAATCAGAGCGGACGGCTCAAACCGCCCAGTTCTTCGAGCACGACCTTCCCGCGCTCATGCTCGAGTTGGCCCAAAACCTTCCGGCCGGGCAGCGATTTGACTCCATCATTATCGACGAGGCCCAGGACTTCGCCGACAGCTGGTGGGATCCGGTTCTCGCGGCACTCAAAGACCCCGAAGCCGGTGGCATCTATGTCTTTAGCGACGAAGGTCAACGCGTCTTCGACCGGCAGGGCACCCCGCCCATTCCGCTCGTGCCGTTGATTCTCGATCAAAACATCCGCAACACCCGCCAGATCGCCACCGCCTTCCAACCGCTCGTAGACCACCCGATGCGCTCCCTCGGCGGCGACGGCCCCGACGTCACCTTCGTCCCCTGCGTCCGGGACGAAGCCATGGACGCGGGCGACGACCAGATCGACAAACTCCTCGACGACGGCTGGCGGCCCGAAGACGTCGCCCTTCTCACCACCGGCAGCCGCCACCCCGAACAGATCGCGCGCCAGGAAGAGGGGACCGAGGCGTACTGGGACAGCTTCTGGGACGCCGAGCAGGTCTTCTACGGACACGTCCTCGGCTTCAAGGGCCTCGAACGCCGGGCCGTCGTACTCGTCGTCAACGACAAGGGCACCTACGAGCGGTCCCGCGAACGCCTGTACGTCGGGTTGTCCAGGGCGCGCGACCAACTCGTCGTCTGCGGTGACCCCACCTTCATTGTCGAGGTGGGTGGACCAGATCTTGCCCGCCGGTTGGGCATTGTTGGCGACTAGAGGACAAGAGAGTCGCTCCTATGCCTCGGATGCAATCTTATGTCAACCGATCCACGACGCGGTGCCCTTGGCATAAGGCCCAGGGCCAGGCGGCGATGTACCGAGGACGAGCTTCGGTACGCGATTGCCCGTCCGAATCCGCGGCCGCACTAAGCCACTCGCTTTGTCCAGGACATTGATTTGTCCTACCCAGGATCAACGATCACCTGCGTGAGTTCCCCGCACTGGCCAATCGAACCTGGTGATACCGGCCGGCGCTAGCGCGACGGCCTGTACCCAAACTGCTGATCGCATGGTTGCCCTTCAACTCGGAGTCTCGAGAAGGCTAAGGGCCCTGTGGCGCCCGCTGCTGTGACATCTTCTCGGCATGGGACTGTAGCCGCGCGCTCCCGCGGCTCCGTGCTGGAGCGATGACCAAGCTCGGATGCGTGTACGCGCACTTTAGAGCTCACTCGCCGATGTCGGCAACGCGATCCCCATGCCGGCCGATCGCTAGTCCTTCGCGAAAACTTTGGATGCGCGGGTATCGCCGAGGCTGTTCGTGCGGGTCTACAGTTCGCCGTACCCCGCCTGATGCATCATTGATGCGGATCCGCAGGCGGCGACTTGGTCGGCACGACTGGGTTAGGGAGGGTACGTGGCGCGGCTAGCACTGGATGGCTTGCGTGCCCGCCTCGGCCTAGGCCCACCCGAGGGTGAGGCGTGGTTTCATCTGCCCGATAAAGACTTACCGTTCGCACCGCATAAGAACAAGCACAGAGCGATAGTTCTTCGCCTGTGGCCGGAATCGGGGCCGCTCGCGGTCGTCTACGCCCGAACGACCCAGAAGCACAAATCTGAGCCGCTCAATCCGGCTCACGGCCATCGCGCCGAGTGGCCTGGATGCTGGCTCGACAGGGAGGGTTGGGTCGTCACTCGACTGCCGATGCCAGTCAGTAAGGACAAGTTGTGTGATGCGAATCGTCTTTGCTCAGAAGACGATCAAGACACGGTTAAAGCCGTGATGGCGGGCCCGACATGACCGATGGCTCACCGCCGAACGACCTCGGCCCGAACGCAGACGTGGATCCACTCGACGAGATCGCCGATGCAGCGCCACCGGAGGTCACCGAAGAGCCTGAGGACCGACCGGCGCTCGGGGGGCTCTTCGACGATCTCGTCCGCGAGCATCGAATCGAGGGCATCGGCGAGTTGTGGGTTGCCGAAGTCGAACGAATGTGCCGGATCGTCGCAAACCGGTATTCACCCCAGACGTACGCGGGAACCGCCGCATGGGACGACGTGGCACGCGAAGACCTGCTTCAAGACGTCGTCGAGCACCTACTGAGAAAGCGCCAGATCGAGTACATCTGCGCGATCGCCCATGATCTGGAGTCGCTTCGTCGGCTGCTGTGGCGACAAACCAAATTCGCGCTGTCCTCCCGCCGTCGTTCACGCCGCACAGTGGTCGACAACCTGGTCGATCGTGCCGTGCATGTACTGGTGGCACCGGACTACGAACCATCGACCGACGCCCACGGCGAGGCGTGGCGCCGAACCGACGGCCGGTCACCCTCGAGCCCGCCGGATTCGCAGCAGCGGCATCGCTTGATCACGCGATTGAAGGAGCTTCCGCGCCTGCCGGGCGCGTCGAGCGACCGCGCGAGTCCGGTGTGGGCAAGGGCCGAACTCGAGGCCGCCCTTGCCGACTTGGCCGCCACGTACCCGATCATCACCCGCGGCCTGATCGACGAGTTGTTCGGCGAGGCGTTGACATTCCTGGTGCCAAGCGAGCTTGAGGCAAATGAGGAGCATTTTGGGCCGGAATCGTCTCTCGGCCCCGAGGACGCAAAGATAGTGAAGGATGCCGTGGACCAGGTGGTAACCGCTCTCAGCGCCGTGGAACGTGCGGTGTTGATCGGTAAATTGCGTGGTGACACCGACAGCACCCTGGCAGGCGCGCTGCAGATCAGTCGGCCTACCGTCGACAAACACAAGCGCAACGCCTTCGCGCAACTCCAAGTCGGGCTAGCCGACATAGGAAATGTTGCAGATGACGCCGTGGTGGGCGCATTGATAGTCGCACTGTCGAAGGCGGAGGAAACGCCGTGAAACCGCGCCGTGACACGTGGCTGTCGAAACTTAAGGCCGATTACCCGCGCATCGATGCCGATGCCGATGCCGACGACGGCGAGGGCGCGCAGCCGTCCGTTGGCGCCATATGTGTTGCCGAACCGATGGAGCGTTCAGCAGACAACGTCCTCGTGCTGGTGGTGGACTCCCAACCGCAGTCGTATTCGTTTACCGTTGTGCTTTTGACTCCGGACGTCGAATTAGCGACCGATAAGGACGTTTATCTTCCGCCGGAGGTGACCGGACTGCCGTATGGGCTCGCTGCACAGACAGATGTCTTCGGATACGTCTGGAATGTGCAATTGAAAACCATCGGCTCGATTCCCAGTGAAATGGTTAGAGAAATTTTTCGTCGAAATCCGGCGAACGATGCCATTCCGCATGAATTTAGGGCGGGGCCGTCGCTTGATTCACCGTCCGATCCCAGATGGGCCAACAAGATCGCTGAGTTAGATCGTTTGAATACGGTCACCGGAGATTGCACTCGGCAGTTGATCGAGCGGGAACAGGACCTGATCGTCGATCCCGTTTCTTTCCGACTGGACCCTGCGGGGTTCTCGGATTTCGACTTGGTGGATTTCGTCCTCCACCTAGTGAACAAGATCGAACGAGGTGAGGTTGCGATGCCGGCCTGGCTCATGCGCGGGATCTTGATCGACCGCGAACTCGAGGAGTCCTATCGCAGATCGGGGCTTCTCGATGTTTATGGCGTGTTGACGCAGGTTCTCAATCAGAAGCTGTGGTCGATCGGCGATGAGCCGGACGTGGCCACCACAACTCCCGTCGATCGATCCGGCTTGGAGTTGCTGCAGGCTCAGGCGTTATTGGACAGAGCCGCCGCAGGAACGACGTTCGTCAAACTGCTGGGTCGATCCCGTGACGGGACCCCTTATCCGCAACGCCGCACAGTAGGACGCCAAATGTTCCAGTGCGTCCTAATTCCCTGCCATTCGTGAATAACGTCAGGAGTTTCACATGATCGACGAGGACGACGAGTTCGAACGCGCCGTTCTCGCGCGCAGCGAGGACGCCTATATCACGCTGCAAGCGTGGCGGTTGAGGAATTTCAAGTCTGTCAAGGACGCCGAGGTTCATCTTCTGCCGTTGACTGTCCTCGTCGGTGCGAACAGTGCGGGGAAGAGCACGCTTATTCAGAGCATCCTGGCGACCAGCCAGGCTGCCGCGGCTTCGTCGTCGGGTGACCGATTTCCCCTCAACGGCACCACCATCCGTCTGGGCACGGTCACCCAGACCCGCTACGCCGGTCCGTCCGACGTGCGTCCCACGTCTTTCGCCTTGGGTGGACAGTTCCAGTTGACCTCCGTCGTGGAGTCGTACCGAGGACCGGTCCCCGCGCGGATCCGCGCCCGCCAGCGCCACCGGACCGTCAGCCAGCAGGTGGACTGGGAACTGGTGCTTGGTGAAGCGCCCGAAGGGCAGAGCGGACACGCTTACATCGAGGAGGTCCACTTCTCGGTCTCAGGAATCGATCCCGAAGTCGCCGACCATCGGCTAGGGCCCTGTCAACTGCACGCGCGCGTGGCGCCTATCGACTCGTCGGCGGGCGCCGACGACGATCGGCATCTGATCGGCTCGTACACCGCCGGGAAGCAGAAGCTGGATCTCATCGACGTGACATTGCAGGGCGGGCTCCCGATGAGGGGATTGGTGCGTGAGTCGAAGAGCCAGCTGCTGTGGCGAGCGTGGCTGAACGCTTTCATGGATAGTTCAGCTCGCCGTCGGTATACGACTGAGCGGGCCAAGCGGGACGACACCTCCACAGAGCAAGACTGGGCGGAACTCGAGGATCTCGTCGTTGGCGACATCATCTCCATCTGGAAGCGCAACCAGACGGATCTGAAATCCCAAAGAGACATCTGGATCGCGGTCCGGGCGTTGTTCGAAGAGAAGTACAGCAGCGGGCAGAATCTCAGCGTCGATGCAAACAAGCTCCTCGATCCTGCATTCGACTCCGCGGTCATGCGTCGGCTTCGCGAGGCGGCGATCACCGGCGAGGTGCCCGTCGTCAACACTTTGCAACGCACGTCGATTCCTGTCCGCGCGATCCTCGAGTTCCTCCGATCGAAGGTCCGCTATCTCGGCCCGCTGCGCGAAGACCCCCGGGTGGTCTACCAGGACTCCGCGGAAGCCGCCGCCGGTTACATCGGCGCCAAAGGCGAGTTCTTGGCCGCCGTCTTACAGAACAGCGGCTCGCGCATCGTCGAGGTGCCTCTACCCGGTGACTTGGATCGGCTGGGTGTCACGACGCGGGTGACGCTTAAGGACGCTTTGAACCAGTGGGTCGGGTACTTGAAAATGGGTGACCGGATCGACACTCATGATCAGGGCCGGCTGGGTCTGGAACTGCAGATAAAGCAGCAGTTCGTCTCCGTGGACCTCGACTTGACTAGCGTCGGCACGGGCGTCAGCCAATTGCTGCCAGTACTGGTGCTGTGCCTAGAGGCCCCGCGTGGCTCCCTCGTGCTCATCGAGCAACCCGAGTTGCACCTCAACCCGGCAGTCCAGCAGCGGCTGGCCGACTTCCTCCTTGCCATCGCGGCGTCGGAGCGGCAACTCATCGTCGAAACGCACAGCGAGTACCTAATATCTCGACTGCGTTTGCGCATCGCCAAAGACGAGTCGGACAAGGTGCGCGACCGCGTCGGGTTGCTGTTCACGGAGCAGAGCGAGGGCAGAACGACCTACCGCTTGGTCGAAACGAACGAATATGGCGGAATCGACAACTGGCCCGCGGACTTCTTCGATCAGTCCGCGGCTGAGTCACGGGCGATTCTCGAAGCAGCGCTGCAGAAGCGGCGACTCAGATCAGCGCAGACGGAGTGAACCCGAGCCGGCCCGCGTGATTGGTCGTACCGGACGCCTCAGACGATCCGCAGCTGGTCATCGATCGGGACAGTGGCCGGCGGCAGCGTCGTGAGCAGTAACTCATCAGCTGACCGTTTGCCGACCCGGCCGGCCGCGGTGTAGCGCATCGTTATCAGACGCTTGCTGATGGTCCACTGGGAAACGCCAAGCAGTGCGCGGTCGGCTGCGCTGGGCGTCATTCTGCTGTTGGCGTAGAGCCACCTGTTGTCTGTAAGCATCGGATGATTGTCGTAACTAAGCACCCACCGGAACTGCGCTTTGCGAGTGAGGTGATTGGCCAGCATGAGGTGCAGGGAATCGTCCTTGGATGCCTGGGCTCGTCGGGTCCCGTGGTAGCTGTACGCGGGGTCGAATGACGCCCGGTACAACGCAGACGACTTCTCCACGTAGGGCGGATCCAAATACGCCACGACGCGCGAGGGAAGCAACTGGGGGTAGTACTCGGGCACGTCGACCAGAGTCTGATGCCAGTCTTTCCGCCACACGTCGACCAAACGTCCGGTGTGATACAGGTGCCCGACCAAACGGATGCGTTCGGCGAGACCGTCGGGGTTCCAACGGCATCCGATTGTGTAGGGACTCTGCTGCAGACGGCCGCCCAGCGGGCCGGCGGTGCCGTGCAGGATCCCCGAGAACGTCGTGCGGTTCAGGAATAGGCACTTCATCGCCGCTCCAAGTCGTCGCGTCCGCGGCTGCGTGTTCCGACGCGGCTCCCAAACCCTCCAGTAGTCCCAGCGTTGAACGCCTAAGTGCCCGCCGGGACGGACGAACCGATCCCACTCGTCGTACGCGCGGTCGATAAGGCGTTCGGTGTCCTCAGCCGCGGTCTGCCAGAACGCGGCGACGAGCGGGTCCGCGTCGGCCAGCAGGATGCGGTCGACGACGCCGGATCCGACCAGGCGAAGGGAGGCCGACGCGCCGCCGGCGAACGGCTCGACGAGCAGATCGATGTTTCCGACTTCGCGGGACCGCCGCGCGGAAGTGATGATCCGGGCAATCACCGGGGCCAGGGCGGACTTCGCCCCCGGATACCGCAATGGCGATTGATAGCGGCCGTTGGCCAGCGCGTGCTCGATGGGCTCGAGCTCCTTCGGCAGGGGGCGCGGAAGCGGGCCGATCGTTGGCGATGCGGCGAACTTGTCGGCGACATCGGCGAGCCCAGCCGCGGCCGTCGCTACGGCCGGCGTGCTGACGAGGGCCATATCCGTATCCTCCATCACGCTTCCGACATTTCGGCGTATAGCTACGCCGGGAAGTACGAGGGCCGCTTGACCGCCTGCACGTCGACCTTCAGCTCGGGGATGTTCTCCTGGGCCATCATTGTGAGCACCGAGCGCCCGACGCCCAGTGGCAGCGCGGCCGCAGAATGGGCGAGAGCGACCGGCACGACGGCGTTCTGGTACATGTGCGTGCGCAGCGAGTCGAGGATCTCGCAGATGAGCCGCAGCGTGGGGTAGGCGTCGAAGCCTTCAACAGCTTCGCCGCCGTCGTAAGGGGACAGCCCCGGCGCGGGTGGCACAGTTAGCACCAGCGGGTCCCCGGCGCTGGTGCGGTAGATGAACCGGCGACCGTAGTACTCGTCGATCCCATAACGGTTGGCGGGCGGCCGGCCGCAGATGCGGTTGATGTATTCGTTGGGCAGCCGCATGACTGAACCGGGTGGGATCAGATCCCCGATCAGTGCGGCGTGCTCGACGAACGTTCCGGACTTCTCAATGCCCACCATCAGGGGCCCAGGAAGACCTTGCTCGACGCACCATGCCGCGAGGTCGCTGAGATGCTCCACGAACCGCCGCTTCAGCGGCGCCAGCGGGCCAAACAGCGCCAGCGGGCCGTCTGTGATGAACAGGGTGTGCCGAAGCACCTCAGGGGCATTCGCGGCGAAGAAGTTCAGATAGCAGACCGACATCAATCGCTCGGTCGCCGTCATCACGCGCCCCATGGGGGTGAAGTTGGATCCCTCTATCGAGTACTCCTCGTGGGTGCGCAGCACATCGGACAGGTACAGCGGAGCCCGGCACGCCGGGCATTCGCCACCGTCGGCGCCCACGGTGATGGCGGCGCCCTGGTCGGCTTTGACGCCGCAGCCGGGGCACACGCGAAGGGTGACCCGCCCGGCGGGCCTCCCGCGCGTGCCGTGCAGGGCCAACAGGCCGTCGGCCAACGTCATCTCGGTGCTCGAGTCGAACCGTGCGCTGCTCAGGAAGGTGTCGAGTTCGGTGCGCCACGTGTCGACCCCGGACAGTCCGGGACGCACCAGCTGAGAACCGGGCAGGGCCACGTCGAATGCGTACTGGGTGTGGGCGCTGCGCACATCACGGGGGTCGATGTACCGCTGGGTGGCTAGCGTGCGGAAGGAGTCCAGGCGAACCATCGAGCCCGCGACACGCAGATAGCCGACCTTGACCGTCGGGTGGTCGCGGGTCGCCTCAACCTCGGTGTCCGATCCGTCGACGGTGATCGAGAACTCCACGTCCTCGGGCCGGCCGATCGGCGCGAGGTCGGTCAGCGGCCGGCACAGCGCCTCGACCTCACTGCTGGAATCGGGTCGGTTGGAGGTGATCGTCCACCGTTGCAGCGCTTCCTGGACGGCCGCGTTGCGGACGGTGTCGACATGCCCAAGGCGGGAGGCGCGCTCCATCGGGTACGGCAAGGCGATCACTGACCCTGAGGGCGCGCATCGAGTTCCGACAGCCCGGCGGCGACGCGCGCGGCGTTGACCATCGCGTGATCGAACTTGGCGATCTGGACCGGGACGATGTACTTACCGGAGTAGGTCTTCATCCGCACGAAGCCCACGTCCTCGGCGCGCATGATGCTCGGCGCCCAAACCTTGAAGTCGTAGTAGTGCGACAGCTCGCGCGTCTCGTGATCCGAATTGAGATGGGCAACAAGCCAGTTCGAAGTATTCGAGAGGATGCGCTTGTCGACGGAGGTGACCTCCTGGGTCGCGTACACCAGGCCCATCCGGTACTTGGCGGCTTCTTTGGAAAGCCTGACCCAGGGGTCGTCGGCGACGTCGCGTCCGCCGCGCTCGAACAGGTTGTGCGCCTCCTCGACGATGATCTGCATGTCGACGGGCTCGAGATCGGAACGGAACCGCTCGCCGGCCCGGTTCAGCAGGTGGGTCACGATCCGTTCGGACATCACCTTGGCGACGGTGTCGTTGCCGCTGGACAGGTCGACGATCGCGAGACGGCCGGCAACCATGTCCTGCCAGAGGTTTTCACCAACGTCACCGACGGACTGGGTCCCGTGGAACGCGCGGATAGTGCGGATCGCGGAGGTGATGCCGGTGTACTTGTACACCTCGTAAATGTCGGCGAAGTGGCAGTTCTCGGTGTCGTGCCACTTGGGGTAGTCCGCCGCGCGCTCACCCACCCACTCGGCGAACGCACGAGCGGCCGCGGGAGAGTGCACGCGGTAGCGGCCGGCGCGGCCGGCCTGGCTGAGCATGCCGGCGTGCTGGGCGATGAACTGGTCGGTCGGGGCCGCTGGTGCGGCGATGATGAGGTCCTGCGGCAGGGCTGCGCACTGAAAACCGCACTTGGCCAGCAGGCCGTAGAACGCGACCATCGCCCAGCCCCAGCGGCTGTGAGCGCTGCGGTCGTCGGGGTCGGGTTCGGTCAGCGCCGCCGAGCGGAAGCTCTTGCCGTAGTTGGTGTTCACCGGAGCGGTGGCCTCGCTGACGAGGCTCCAGGCCGCCTCGAGGACCTCACGGTCGTAGAAGTTAATGCGCAGCGGCTTCTCGCGGTCGTCGGCGGGGTCGGGCTCGACCTTGTAGATTCGCACGCTCGTGTCATCGTCGCCGAGCAGCCGCAGACCTGTCCCGTCCTGAGGGTTGACGTTGGCGTACTCGCCCTGCGGATCGAAGATCAGTTGCCCGATCGACTTGTTGTGCTCCGAGCTGTAACGGTGCACGGCGGTGACGAGGGTCTTTATCGTGTTGGACTTGCCGGTCCTGGTCATGCCGAAAACGGCGGTCTTGCGGCCCACGAAGTCGGCGACGTCGACACGCACTTCGGCGGTGTCGATGCCCGAGAGGTGCGCCTTGCGGCGCGTGGCGGCGAAGCGCACGTGCCCGATGGCGAGCGCGTCGTTCGGATTCACCGGACCGGGGTAGGAGGCCAGCCAGGACAGCACCTGCGGGGACGGCAGAAACACTTGGTACTTGGCAGACACGACGACATTGTCAATGTCGGCGCCGAACTGAATCGGGGCACTGCGCTCATCGGAGGCGGTGTAGAAGGTGCCCAGCACCTCGCAGTCGAAAGCCGACTGCTGCAACTCGTTTCGGGTCAGCACGTCGGTGACGTCGTCGAAGCCAACCCCCGACGCGCCGGCATCGCGGACCACAGCCAGCCGTGTCTGCACCAGCTCGGATTCGTTGGGCAGCGCCGCGGTCGACCGGACCCGGAGCAGGATGACTTCCTGGTCTTCGAGCACGAAGCCGGTGGCAGTGTTTGTCCCGGCGGCTGCGACCAGGAACCCGCCGCGAGGCACGCCGCCGGCCTGGTGCTTCTTGAAGTCGTCGGTCAGAACTACCGCCGAGTCGTAGTCCAACTTGTACACCCCGCCCACCGGGTAGCACTCTTGGTTGATCAAGGCGGTCAGCGGCTTCTTCAACTCGGTCGAGTTCTGTACAGCCTCGGCGATTCCCGTCACTCGTTCGTTCCTCCGGTCCTTTAGGCCCATGCCGACGTGGGTGGCACGACGGCGTCACATCCTGTTCTGCTTGAAGCAAGCCCTCGCGGTGTACCCGATGTAAAGGGCCCGGGAAAACTCGCATCACAGGGGGCTGAGTGGCGATGCCGTCAAATGCGAAACTGGCCGTCCTCTCGGCAGAGACCATGAGTGTCGGTGGGCTGCGGGCGAACCGCATATCGCCGCTTCGGCTCTCCGCGACTCGGTCCTGATGTCGGTGGAGATCGCGTTGCCGTGTCGCGCCGCCGGGCCGGTCGAAGAGAGTCCGTCGTCCGCAGCTCGTCCGCAGTACACTCAGCAGCCGCCATCGAGTCCCAACTCAGCCAACACCCTGAGCTGGAGTTTCACGGCCCACAAACCTATTCCGCAAGGGCCAACGCCCAGATAACAGTCTCCGGCTGTAGGCGTATCGCAATCAGACCGCAGATTCTTAGTAGCACAACGCCTTCGGTCAGCCTGTCAGATCCGGAGGCTCGCCGCGCGGTCGAGCAGGTCGCTGCGTGTCTCAAAGACTCGTCGGACTGTCTGTCCGTGAGTATCCGTATAGTTCGAGCGCGTCCGGATCTGCGAATGGAGGCCACGTTGGGTTACGCAATCGAGTGGGACGGCCACACGGTCACGCTTCCGCCGGTGGGGGATTCGATCGATGAAGGACTCTCGTTCACGACCTGGGATGACGCATATCTGAGGTTCGCACGCTACGCAGCGGACACGTTCAACGCGGGCCCCGAAGGTCGGACCCTAACCATGGCCCCGGTGGTGCTCATCCCGCGCCCGGACAATGAGCACGATCCGGGCGCCGTGTCGATCGCCAGGCCGCGATCAACGGGAGGCGACATCGACGACCGCCACCTAGGTTTCGTCTACCGCGGGCTCCTGTCCAAACTTCCTGACAACGCGATCCCACTTCTGGCTGAAATGTCTGGCGGTGAGGTCAATTGCAGCGTCATCATCGAGCGCGACGACGCCGACTACTACGGTCTGGACTTCGACGACCCCGACGACCTCCCGTGCGCATACGGTGAGGCCAAACTCGCGCTCCCCCCAGCAGCCGAGCTGGCGTATGCGGTGCACAGTTTCTTGATCTCCCGAGGAATGGACCCCGACGACGAAGGGCGGCAGCGCACGAGTCACGTCCTCGAACGGTTGCGCACATTCCCCGGGCACAGCCGCCCCCTCGGACCGCTTTCGGTGACCGTTCGCGAAGGAAAGTCCGGACAGCCCAGTTCATTGACCGTGCACTCCGGAGGCACACCGATTGGATCCGTCGCCCTCGGTTATCTGTTTCTCGACGACGAGCGCCTGCGCCCCGCAGTGCTCGACGGGCTGCTCAAAATGGGTGTGCCAGCGGCTGCATCCCGGGAGCCCCGGCGTGAAGCCGTGAGCCAGGAGTGGGAGCCCGGCGCGGTGCCTAACGTGCATGTGGGCTGGCGCCCCGGCGGCATGAAGCTGCGGTGGGCTGAACCGGACGGACCCTCGACACGAACAACTTTCGCCCAATACAACCCGACAACCGAGACGTTGTGGGTCGAAGACGAGCGACTCATCGCACCCGCGTGTGCGTTCGCAGCCCGCCTGGGCGTCCCGGTGGACGACATCGGGCTGCCGCCTCTGAGATGGACATTGCGCGAACGCGTGTGGCGAGGTCACCTGCGTGACTTGTCCTACGAGTAGATGATCACCGGACCCACCTTCCGGCCGCTGAACCCTGCCGTGGCGGGCCTGGTGCCGGACACACTGTTCGAGGCATCAGAGTTGGCTCGTTTCGCCCAGCCAGTACACAAGCCCGGTGCGGAACCGACCGCGCTTCTAGAGAGACTGACCACCCATCGCGGCACGCTCTTTCCCGGCCATACCTATCTCGACACGATCGGTACGTGCCGAATCTGCGAACGGCCGGCTGGCGAGTTCCACGCACCCTTGTGCGGGCAGACCCTGGCCTACTGTCACCGCTGTCTTGCTGTGGCGATCGAGGGTCTGCCGAACATGGGGGGGACGCTCACCCGGGCGATTGCTCGCGCGACGCTGGCGGTCCGCGCCCTGGCCGATGACGAGTTCGGTGGCGCTGCATTCGTCGAGTCCCAGCTGTCAACGGTCCACGCAGACCCGCAGCATCCGTTGTCGCCGGCCGATATCGACCGTCGCTTGCTTCTCCGCATTGCGATCACACGCCGCCAGCTTCCATGGACGCACATTCTCATCGGCACCGGGCTAGCCGACGACGGTGTACGGGTGTCGCGCGGCACCGTACTCAAGGCCACCGACGGACACCTGTGCCTGTCACTGCAAGAGAAAGCAGTCGATGACTTCTTCGACCGGCACCGCATCGGTCACACGCGCGAACCCCGATATCCCTTCGACCCGGAGCTGAACCCGAACACCCGTCGCCGCGCTGATTGGCTCCTGGAGGACGGTACGTTTGTCGAGATGTGGGGTATGCCCAAGGATCCGGTGTACGCCGAGAAGATGAGCGAAAAGATCGAGTTGGCACGCCGACACGGGTTGCAGCTGATCGGTCTTACCGCCGCCGACATCGGGCGTCTCAGTGAGATTTTTTCCCAGTGGGCAATGAACTAATAGACGCCGCCACCGGTACTGCCGACTAAATGGCCAGATCAGTCATGGGGGCCGCCAGTTCGTTGCATCGTGTTGCGATTCAGCCAGTCGGAAACGTCCGACCAGCGGTACAGAACTTTCCGTCCAACCTTGATGAACTTGGGGCCTCGGCCCATGTACCGAAGCTGAGCGAGCCTAGCGACGGAAGATCGCACGTATTCCGCCACCTCGCCTGTCGTGGCGAGATCGGGCATCTGAACCGGCCTGTTCATGAAAGTCCTTGCACGTAGTCGGTTAGCGCTGCAGCCGTGACGAACCGACGGCTACCGACTCTCACGCTCGCGAGGTGACCATCAGTCAGCAAGTGATACACAGTTGACCTACTGATGCCGAGCCTCATCTGGACCTCCTTAACCGAGTAGAGCATCCGGTCGGAAGGTGGATCCACCGGTGGCGCGGGCAGCGGTGATCTCGGCGGTTGCGTTCGCAGTGCTGCCTCTACTGCCTCCTTGACAATTTGGCGGATAGCAGCGGCGAGGTGATCGGCTGAGTCAGTCATGAATCCGTTCTAGCTGCCGGAACCTCGACGAATGGGGCAGCCCGAACAGTTCAACGCCTTTCCCTCACTTGGTCTTGGACACGCTTCTCGCCGCTGGCCTCCAGGAACCGCTCGAAGCGTTCTCTGCGTTCCGCTCGGCAGCGACGAGGCATCGACCTGGGGAAGGGGGATGGCCCGGTTGCTCGCTTGCGTCAACCAGCGGGCCGAACGCGTCGCTCGCAGATTTCTAAGCCGGGGGTAGCAGCACGGTTCCGATGCTATTCGCGGGCACATCGCGTACGCATGCGAAGGCTCTGACCGCCTGTGCTGGTCGAGCAGAGCCTTGTTGGGAAGGTAGCGAGTCAATTGGGCAATTGGGCACAGATTGGGCACATGCTAGATGGCGTTCCCGACAAACTGCCTTTGATCAGGTAAAACTCTGGTGCGCGATACTGGGATTGAACCAGTGACCTCTTCCGTGTCAGGGAAGCGCTCTCCCGCTGAGCTAATCGCGCTGGGGGTTCGAAAGCGGAGGTGG
>Ga0078972_1004570_pt1 | contig 37395 bp, 26 predicted proteins | sample YelNatPaOPGAMG01_FD_67568 | JGI IMG/M metagenome (GOLD analysis project Ga0078972, IMG submission 67568) | Hot spring thermophilic microbial communities from Obsidian Pool, Yellowstone National Park, USA - OP-RAMG-01 (SPADES assembly) (version 2) | ecosystem: Environmental > Aquatic > Thermal...
TTGTAAAAGAATGCAAAATCCTTCAACTTTTGGACTTTGGTCCATATTTTATATTTGGAAGTTCTGATATACAAACGATGATTATGATCTTTCAGAAAAGTTCAAAACCTAACGAGTATTCTTTTGATTGGAGGAGGATTATTGGTAAAAAACCAGTTTATAAAGATGTGACAGATTTGTTAAATAAAATCCCCAATCCAAATAATGAATATCTAAATCCGATAATTAACAGAAACAAATACTTAAATAAACCCCTTACATTCAGTAAAACAGATATAGAAACAATTCTTAACAAAATTGAGGAAAACGGGAGGGAAAGGTTGTATGAAAATGAAATTACACAAGGGATAGTAATTCCGCAAGATTATGTAATAGAAAACCACATTAAAAAATTAGGTAAAGGTTTTAAAGTTGGGGATGGAATTTTTGTTTTAAGTAACGAGGAAAAGAACAATATCCCATTTACGGAAAAAGAGCTTGAACTAATAAAACCTTATTATACTTCTAATGAACTTAAAAAATATTATGGAAATAGAAAAAATTCTGAATGGCTTATTTATACGGATTCACGATTCAAAGAACCAAATGCAATTAAGCCTTATCCGAATATCAAAAAGCACTTAGACAAATTTCAAAAAGTAATTACTTCTGATAATAAACCCTACGGTCTTCACAGAGCGAGAGATGAAAGATTCTTTAAAGGCGAAAAAATAATAACTCTGCGAAAGTGCGTAGAACCGACTTTTACCTATACAGATTTTGATTGTTATGTATCAGCTGCCTTTTATGTAATAAAAACAAATAGATTCAACCTGAAATATTTAACAGGGATTTTAAACTCTAAACTTATCACTTTTTGGTTAAAACATAGGGGGAAACTGCAAGGTAGTAATTTTCAAATAGATAAAGAACCATTGTTAAATTTGCCCATTCCACCCCTCACTCCCCAAAACCAACTCATAGCAAACCAGATAATTACCCTTGTCGACCAAATTTTTTTAGCCAAAAAGCAAAACCCAGAGGTGGACATCAGCCAGTTAGAAAGACAAATTGACCAGTTGGTTTATAAGTTATATGATTTGACGGAAGATGAGATAAAAATTATTGAATTGTAAAGGCATAAGTGCGTGCCCGAATATAAACGGCGGGAATTAAGATTATTTTTTTGGTAATTTATTAGTGAAAGATGAAATTCTTTGTGTTTTCTTGACTTTTCATCAATCCCCTCTAAATCCCCCTTCCATTCCCCCTTTTTAAAGGGGGATTTTAATCTCCCCCTAATCCCCTCCTTTCAGGAGGGGAAAGAGGGGAGGTGGCAAAGGGGATTTCAAGTGTTTTCTCCCTTTTCCAAAGGGAGATGCAAGAGGGATTTTTATCCCCAGGGAAAATCCACCCCAACCCTCCAAATTCCCCTTTAATTCCCCCTTTTCCAAAGGGGGATTGAGGGGGATTCAAAAGGAGGGAGAGCAAGAGGGGAAAGGGAAAGGAAAAAAGGGTTTGCAATGCGAGGAGGGGGAGTTGGCGCCCTCGTCTCCCACTACGACTCGGGTCGGCCGGCCGCATTGGTCTTCGCTCGCTCAGACCAAAACATCTTCGCTCCAATTCAACTCCCCTTGGGAGGGGGTGCAATGCGAGGAGGGGGAGTTGAACCCCCATGCCTTGCGGCACTGGATCCTAAGTCCAGCGCGTCTGCCATTTCCGCCATCCTCGCTTATTTATGATAAAATTTTACTATCTTTTGTTAATTTAGACAATTGAATTGGACGGAGGAGGTTCACTTGAAAATAGAAACTGACTGGCATATTCATTCACATAATTCCTGTGATAATGCGTCTCTCTCAATCGTGGAGATCATTAGGTTTACATCCCTTAAGGGTATCAAAAAATTTGGCATTGCTGACCATTTGAATACAAGGATTAATCTTCCTGATATTGAGAGATCAAGGAAAGAATTTCTTGAAAACAAAATTGACAATTTTCACTTTGGAATAGAAGTAAGTTGTGTTTCTGTCTGGGAAATAGAACAGATTAAAAAAGGTGGATATGAGAATGCAATTTATGGAATAAGGGAGGGTGGACCTGCGTGGGCAGAACTTGCCATTGACATTTCAGAACAGGAGATAGAAAAATTTGGTATTGAGTATGTAATTGGTGGGACACACTGGCCTATTTATGTGCCATGGGAAAGACAGTGTTTAATAAAGGATTATCACAGGCAAAATATGTTTCTGGCTACGCATCCACTTGTTGATATTGTTGCTCATCCATGGTGGTTTCATTCAGGCTACTGGAAGAAAAATATTGCTGAATTTGAGCCATGGTTTCATGATTTTACTGTTATTCCGCAATCAATGCATGATGAGTTTGCTTCTGCTGTGGTTGAAAATAAAAAAATTGTTGAAATCAATTTACACGCAATTTTACTTCATCCAAGATACCCTGAAAAATTCAAGAGACAATATCTTGATTATCTTTGTTTTTTGAAATCAAGGGGAGTAATTTTTTCAATTGGTTCTGATGCTCATCAAACATATGATTTTGATTTTGAAAAAGCATCATCAATGATTGAAGGCGCAGGTATCACTGAAAAAGACATATGGTCATTGGAAAGTTGAACTTATCCTTGTATAAAATTCTTTCTTGATTTGACAGAGCCGAAAAAATTTTTTAAACTATTTCCAGCATCTTTCCGGAACCAAAATGAAAATTGCCATTAGCGGTAAAGGTGGAACAGGAAAGACAACAATCGCTGCCTGCCTCGGGGTATTATTTTCGAAAAAAGGTTTTAGAGTAATTCTTATAGATGCTGACCCTGATAGTAATCTGCAAACGACTCTTGGATGGAAAGGAAGTATTACCCCTCTTGTTGAGATGAAACACCTTATTCAGGAAAGAACAGGTGTAACACCAGGTGAACCTACAATAATATTTTCATTGAATCCAAAGGTAGATGATATCCCTGAAAAATACTTTTTGAAAAAGGATAACATACTCCTTGGCATAATGGGAACAATAAGAGGTGGGAATCTTGGTTGTGCATGTCCTGAGAATGCTTTTTTGAAAGCGTTACTGCGACATCTGATTTTGAGAAGAGAAGATGTTGTGATTCTTGATATGGAGGCAGGAGTTGAACATCTTGGAAGAGGAGTAGTAGCAGGCATTGACTGGTTATTAGTAACTGCTGAACCCGGTGAAAAGAGTGTTGAAACTACACTAAGAATCGCGAAACTTGCAGGAGATCTTAAATTAAAAAAGATCGCAGTAATAGGGAACAAAATTGAAAATAAGGAGGAGCAATTGTTTTTGAGAAATAGATTGGAAGGGCTCGAAATTATTGGCTTCATTCCATACTTTAACACAGTAAAGTCAGCAGATACCTCTGGAATTCCTCCGTGGGAAAAGGAACCTCTACTGTTGGAACACATTGAAAAAATAGTTGAAAAACTTGGAGGTAAAGATGAAAGAGGAAGTAAGAGATGAAATACTTAAAGGATCATATCAGAAAGGGAAGCCTGAAAAACCTCTTGACTGGTTAAAAAAATTGCAGGGGAAAGAAGAAATTATCAGGTTTATTAAAACCGCAGAAAGATATTGGTACGGAGAAAGTTATGGTAGTGAGAAAAGGAGAAGTCCTGCATAATTTCAAAAGGAGATAATGGTGGGTATACAGATTCCAAAAACAAAATATTCCGGCAGAATTAAGGAAGTTACCATCGGTACAGGTAACAGTGCCATTACAGTCGGTGGACAGAATTGTTTGAATTTCTATGTTTTTGAAGGAGAGATGCCGAATAAACCTGTGATTTCAATGGAAATAACCGATTGTTTTCCTGAGGAATGGCCTGATATTTGCAAAAAACCTTTTGAAGATGTATTGGATGACCCTGTTTCATGGGCGAAAAAATGCGTTGAAGAATTCGGTGCTGAATTACTGACAATATACCTGACAGGCATAGACCCTTCTGGTCTTAATAGACCCGTTTCGGATTCAATAAAAGTAGTAGAAAACATTGTCAAACAAATTGATGTACCTTTAATTATCTGGGGATGTGATAACATAGAAAAAGATGCAGAAGCATTGCGTCTGGCTGCTGAGGTGTGTCAGGGGAAAAATGTTGCACTGGGTCCTGTCGTCGACAAAAATTACAAGCAAATAGCTCCAGCAGCCATTGCAGGCAAACATATTGTTGTTGCATCCACTCCAATTGATGTTAATCTTGCAAAACAGTTGAATATTCTTCTTATTGAATTCGGCGTACCTGAAAATAAAATTCTTATGGACCCGACAACAGGTGGGCTTGGTTACGGGATTGAATACACATATTCTGTGATGGAAAGGGATAGAATAGCAGCATTAATTCAGAATGATGATAAACTGGCATTCCCGATGATATGTCATGCAGGGAGAGAAATATGGAAAGCAAAAGAAGCAACGGTTTCTTCTTCAATTATGCCTGAAATGGGCGACGAAAACAAAAGGGGTATTATCATGGAGGTAGTAACATCAACAATGTTGTTACTGGCTGGTGCAGATATTGTTGTGATGAGGCATCCTGAGGCAATCAGGGCAGTGAAAAAATTTATACAGGACATAAAACAATGAAGAGGATATTTGTTGATCTTGAAAGATGTATGGGCTGCAAAGGTTGCGAAATCGCCTGTGCCATTGAGCATTCAAAACATAAGAATCTGATTGATGCAATAAAACAGCTACCACCTCCGATTTCCCGTGTCAGGGTTTATGGGAATTTTTCCGGTTCAGCACCGTTTCAGTGCAGGCATTGTCCTGAACCATATTGTTACTTTGCGTGTATCGCCGGGGCAATCACAAAGGCATCGGATGGTACTGTGGTGCTTGACAGGGATAGGTGTGTTCATTGTTATTCCTGTGTAATGGTATGTCCTTTTGGTGTAATAAAAGTTGGAGAAGAAGAAAAGCTCTGTGCAGTTAAATGTGACTTATGTGAGGATAAGAATATTCCTCCGTGTGTGCAGGCATGTCCGACAAAAGCGATGTTTTACGGAGAACTTGAAGAATTTCTGAATCTTGTGAAAAGAAGGAGGAAAAAGGAAAAATGCATTACCTGATTACTGGTGGTGGTGCAGCCGGATTAAACTGTATTGAGGGCATTAGAAAAATTGATAGCCAGGGAGAAATTACCCTGGTATGTAAAGAGAAGTATCTACCCTATGCAAGGTGTCTTATAACCGATTACCTGGTTGGAAACATTTCAGAGGACGTGATACTTTTGAGACAGCAATCATATTACGAACAAATGGGGGTGAATGTTTTTTGTAATTGCGAGGTTAGAAAGATTGAACCTGAACGAAAGGTTGCAATTCTATCAAATGGAAAACAAATTAAGTATGATAGATTATTGATCGCAACCGGTGCGTCACCCAGGCCTCTTGGTTGTAAAGGGGATGAGAAAATTGGAATCTCTGGATTCAGGGATATTGATGATGTCCTCAGAATAAAAGAGAGATTCAGGAAAAGTGAGAAGGCATTTGTTTTTGGAGGCGGGTTGATTGGCATAAAGGCAGGATATGCTTTAAAAAAACTGGGGCTGGATGTAGAGATCATTGTCAAATCGAAACAGATTTTTTCAAGGGTCGTGAATGAGGAAGCCGCAAAAATTATTGCAGAGCATTTTCAAAATAATGGGATTAAAATCAGGACTGGACTTGCACCTGTTGAGATTCTCGGTGATAAAGAAATGGAAGGTGTTTTGCTTGATAGCGGGGAGAAGCTTAAGGGACAGATTGGGATTGTTGGAAAGGGAGTCAGTCCTGATAAATCATTTCTTACGGGCTCTGGTATTGACGTTTGCGAGGGCGTTAGAACGGATGAGAGGTTAAGGACGAATATTGAAAATCACTACGCTGCAGGAGATGTTGCTGAAACGAAGGACATCGTTAGTGGCCAATTGACTATTAATGCAGTGTGGCTGAATGCGCAGGAACAGGGCTATGTAGCAGGAATCAATATGGCAGGCGGGGATAAAAATTATCCTGGCTCGGTTGCTGCGAACTCTGCTGAGTTTTTTGGATTACCCTTTATTTCAATGGGTATCGTAAGAGAATCAGGGGATTGTGAGATATTAGAAATGAGGCATGAGTTAATGTACAAGAGGTTTGTGCTAAAAAACAATAAACTCATTGGTGCAGTGTTTGTCGGGGATGTTTCAAATGCTGGTTTTTATATGGCTTTGTTAAGGACAGGGATTGATCTTGGTAAGTACAAAAGGGATTTGGGTAGACCCTGGTTTAATGTTGAATTTATCGGGAAGCTATTAGAATCAAAACAAGGTTTGAGGGAAAGTATATCGCTTGAGGGAGAGCAGATATTTTTTAAATAGGGGGAAAAATGGAGAGAAATAAACTTGAACCCTTATTAACTGATGAAAGGTTGAAACACCAGCAACCACAATGTGGATTTGGAATTCTGGGGATTTGCTGCAGAAATTGTGCAATGGGTCCATGCAGAATTGATCCATTTGGAGAAGGTCCACAGCTTGGTGTTTGTGGCGCTGACGCAGATACGATTGCGGCAAGAAATTTTCTGAGAATGGTTGCTGTTGGTGCTTCAGCACATTCTGACCACGGTAGGGCTGTTGCTGAGACACTGATCAAGGTTGCAGAGGGTAGTGCCCCTGGATACGAAATCAAGGATGAATATAAGCTGTTGAAATTATGCATGGATTTTGGCATCGACATTAATGGAAAGTCAGTTCAACAACTGGCACTTGAACTTGGTAGAAAAGCACTTGCTGAATTTGGTAAGCAGGAGGGTGAGCTTGTTTTTACGAAAAAGGCGCCTTTGAAAAGACAGGAAATATGGAGAAAATTAAAGATTATGCCCCGTGGAATTGATAGGGAAGTTGTTGAAGCATTGCACAGGACGCATATGGGAACAGACCAGGAATTTATCAATCTTATGAAACAGGCGTCACGATGTGCACTTGGCGATGGATGGGGTGGATCAATGATAGGAACAGAGCTTCAGGATGTTCTATTTGGAACGCCAAGACCCATTGTTGGCAGAGTAAATTTTGGCGTACTGAAGCCGGATTATGTCAATATTGTGGTGCATGGACATGAGCCACTGTTATCAGAAATGATTGTTGTTGCTGCTGAAGATGAAGCACTTGTTAATCTTGCAAAAGAAAAAGGAGCAAAAGGAATTAATATTGGAGGGATTTGCTGTACAGCAAACGAGATTTTGATGAGACATGGTATTCCAATTATAGGCAATTTTCTTAATCAGGAACTTGCGATAACGACAGGAGCCGTAGAAGTGATGGCAGTTGATATCCAATGTATTATGCAGTCACTTCCAGCAATCGCATCTTGCTTTCATACTCAAGTAATTACCACGTCGTCGAAAGCAAAAATTCCGGGTGCTATTCATGTTGAATTTACAGAAGAGAACGCACTGGAGAAGGCAAAAGAAATTGTTCGTATGGCAATAGAGAATTTTTCCAAAAGAAAGGATAAGGAAGTATCGATACCACAGCAGGAAATGCATCTTGTTGCGGGTTTTTCTCACGAAAGCATCGAATACATTCTTGGCGGAATGTTCAGGGCTTCTTACAAACCACTGAATGATAATATTATTGGTGGAAGGATTCGCGGCGTTGCAGGCGTTGTTGGTTGCAACAATTCCAAGGTGGCTCATGATGAAAATCATTTGATTCTGGTTAAAGAACTTATTAAAAACGACATTCTTGTTCTCCAGACAGGTTGTTCTGCCATTGCCTGTGCAAAGGCAGGGCTGATGGATCCTGTGAAAGGGCTTGAATTTTGTGGAGATGGACTGAGGGAAGTGTGTGAAGCAGTTGGAATTCCCCCTGTTATTCATATGGGTTCGTGTGTTGATAATTCAAGAATTCTGATTGCTGCAAGTGCTCTTGTGAAGGAAGGTGGACTTGGAGACGATATTTCTGAATTGCCAGCGATTGGATTTGCACCTGAGTGGATGAGTGAGAAGGCAATTTCAATCGGGCAATATTTCGTGGCTTCAGGTGTTTTTACTGTTTTCGGTGTAACATGGCCAACCCTTGGTAGCAAAAACCTCACACAGTATCTTTTTAATGAAATAGAAAAAGAATTGGGAGGAAAATGGGCTTTTGAGACGGACCCATTGAAGATGGCGCAAATGGCGATCAGGCACATAGATGAAAAACGGAGGAAACTGGGCATTGATAAAGCTCGCGAACGAATACTTTTTGATATGGCAATGAGAAGGGAGTTATAAATGTAATAATCAGGAGGGTTCACCATGTCTAAAATCATTGCATCTGCTGCTATCAACGGAAGTCACAGGATTGTGACAATGGCAGAAGAAAAATGGAAACAGGCAGTGGACAAGTATGGGCTGTCCCAGGAAGTTGGTTTTCCTGATACTGCTTATTACCTGCCTGTGATTTATGGGATACTGGGAATACCAGTGAAAACACTCGGGGATATGGAAAAAGTGTTTCAGATTTGTAAGAGGTTGCTACCTGAACCTGTTTATGAGGACGTGCATTTGCCATACCTTGGACCAACTCTTGATGCAGGAATGGCAACGCTCTTTGCCGAGGAAATGTACGAGGCAATAAAATACGTTGAGACACCTGATTTTTACGTGAAAGAAGAGGAACCTGCGGAAGACAATCTCTGGCTGGGAGCTGCCAACGATATTATTTTGAGAAAGAGGGGTATTGAGTTTGTTGATGGTACAGCACCGGGTTTCGCAGCAATAGTTGGTGCTGCACCGACCAATGATATTGCTGTGCAAATTGCTCAGGAACTTCAGGAGAAAAATCTTTATGTTTTCATGTGCGGGCATTCAGGGGGCAAGAGGTTTGCCGAACAGCTGAAAGAGTCAGGAGTACAGCTGGGCTGGCCAACCCGTCTTGTTCCTTTTGGACCTGAGATTAGTGAAGCAATTTTTGCACTTGGCTTTGCAGTAAGGGCAGCAATGAGTTTTGGAGGGGTTGAACCGGGTGATTACAGGAGATTGTTGATATACAATAAAGACAGGATTTTTGCATTTGTTCTTGCACTTGGGCATGTCACTGAACAGTGGTATGCAAATGCCGCAGGTGCAATAAACTTTGGTTTTCCCACCATTGCAGATAGTCCTATACCTCAAATTCTGCCAACAGGTATCTGTACCTATGAACATGTTGTTTCTGGTATTGAACACAGTAAAATTGTTTCAAAAGCGATTGAAGTCAGGGGATTAAAAGTTACTGTCAGCAAGATTCCCATTCCAGTTCCCTATGGACCTGCTTTTGAGGGTGAACGTGTGAGAAAAGAGGAAATGTATCTGGAGGCAGGGGGTGGAAAGACAGTTTCCTGTGAATGGACAACATCATTACCATTAAGCGAGGTTGAGGATGGAAAAATTGAAGTTTTTGGACCCGACCTTGATGAAATAAAAGAGGGTGAGCAAATACCGCTGGCGTTTGTTGTTGAAGTTGCTGGAAGAGAAATGCAGGAAGAGTTTGAACCAATTCTTGAAAGACAGATTCATGATTATGTTAACTATATCAATGGTGTGATGCATATCGGACAGAGGGATATTGTTTGGTTGAGGGTTAGCAAGAAGGCAAAGGAAAAGGGATTACGTTTGAAGCACATCGGTATGGTAATTCATGCAAAATATCATGAGGTTTTTTCAAGTATTGTTGATAAGGTTCAGGTAAAAATTTATACTGAAGAAGAATCAGTTAAGAAAATACTTGAAAAGGCAAGGAAAGTATGGCACACAAGGGATGAAAGATTATCTGGTATGACTGATGAAGAGGTGGAAACCTTTTATTCCTGTACACTATGTCAGTCATTTGCACCAACACATGTTTGTATTGTGACGCCTGAGAGAACAGGACTTTGCGGAGCATTCTCCTGGCTTGACTGTCGGGCATCAAACAGGATAAATCCGAAAGGACCGAATCAACCAGTGAATAAAGGAAAATTGATTGACCCGAGATACGGACAATGGGAAGGATGCAATGAGTTTATTAAGATGGCGAGCAGGGGTGCAATAGAGAAGGTAAGTATCTACAGTTTGATGGTTGATCCGATGACAACATGCGGGTGCTGTGAATGTATTGCAGTTGTTCTACCACTCTGCAATGGTGTGATGACTGTTAATAGAGAATACAAAGGTGATACTCCATGCGGGATGAAATTCGCCACACTTGCAGGTACAATTGGCGGGGGAAGACAGACACCTGGTTTTCTCGGACACTCTAAATTTAACATTACACAGCGTAAATTTCTTTTTGCGGAGGGAGGGATAAAACGACTTGTCTGGATGCCGAAAATATTGAAGGAAGAAATTATGGAAAGATTAAAAAAAGCAGGTGAACAAATTGGAATACCTGATTTCCCTGATCGTATAGCGGATGAGACCATTGGAATTACTGAAGAGGAGATTCTCCCATTCCTGCAGGAGAAAAAACATCCTGCACTTGAGATGGAACCAATAATGTAAAAGGGAGGTTTAATGGCTCTTAAGCCCCTTGATATTTTTAAGTATCTTCCGAAAACAAATTGCAAGGAGTGTGGTTTTCCAACCTGTCTGGCTTTTGCCATGCAGGTTGCTATGGGTAAGGAAGATATCTCAAAATGTACGAGAATTTCTGAGGAGTCAAAAAAAGCACTGGCATCCTCTGCTGCACCACCAATCAGGACAATAACAGTTGGCAGGGGTTCATCAAAGGTTAATATTGGTGGAGAAACAGTTTTGTTCAGGCATGAAAAAACATTTTACAATCCTTCTGCCATAGGAATATTAATCAAGGAAAGTCTGCCTGAAGAAGAAATTCATAGAAAAATCGAAATGATCGGAAACATTCAGTATGAAAGGGTTGGACTTGTTTTAAAACCTGATATCATCGCGGTCGAAGACGAAGGAAAAGGAAAATTTTCTGACATAGTGAATCTGGCATATAATACGGGGAAATCTTTAATGTTAATGAGTAAAAATATTCAGACGTTAAAGAATGTTCTGCCAGCAGTAAGGGACGCAAAACCAATTCTTTTTTCTGCGAATGAAGAAAACTTTAAAGAAATGGTTTTACTTGCAAAAGAATTTTCTTCGTGTCTGGTAGTAATGGCGGAAAATCTTGAAAAAATGGCTTGTATAACAGCAGAAATTGAAAAAATTGGATTTCAGGATATTGTTCTGTATCCAGAAGTAAAAAATGTTTCTGAACTATTAGAACATCTTGTCCTGATTAGAAATTCTGCCATTACTGGCAGGATCAGAGAACTCGGGTATCCGGTTATTGCCATGCCGTATATGTTTACAGATGATATTATTTATGAGTCAATCCTTGGAGCAATGTCAATTGCAAAATACGCAAGCGTGGTGATACTTTCGGATATAAAAGGGGAAATGCTTTTTCCCCTTCTTCTTGAAAGATTGAACATTTTTACTGATCCACAGAGGCCCCTTGTCACACCAGAAGGATTGTATGAAATTGGTAAACCTGACGGGAAGTCTCCTTTACTGATTACAAGTAATTTTTCTCTCACGTATTTTATTGTTTCGGGAGAGCTTGAGAATTCAAAGGTTTCGGCATTCCTTGGAGTTCAGGATACAGAAGGATTATCAGTATTGACTGCCTGGGCTGCAGACAAAATGAATGCTGAAACAATTTCAGCGCTGGTTAAAAAGCTGAAAGTTGAGGAAAAAATCAGTCATAGAACGTTAATTATTCCTGGTGTACTTGCACAGATTGTTGGAGAACTTGAAGATGAACTTCCTGGCTGGAAAATTGTTCTCGGACCAAGGGAGGCATCGAAAATTCCTGCTTTTTTACGTGGCTGGGACAGGGAGGCAGGTTCATTTAAGTCCGAATGAAGGAGGCAGTGTGATTTTAATAGGCGAAAACATAAATGTAATGAGCGAGAGATTGCGAAAGGCAATGAAGGAAAGGGACAAAGGTCCTATTCAGGAAATAGCGAGAGCAAGCGAATCCTCAGGAATTGATTACCTTGATGTGAACATCGGTCCTGCGAGAAAAGATGGGCCGGCTTTAATGGAGTGGATAATTACCGCTATCAGGGAGGTTTCTAAATTGCCACTTTCCCTTGATACGACAAACATCGACGCATTGAAGGTGGGAATTGAAATGGAAAGCGGCAATGTTATTATCAATTCGATTCAGGCGACCGAGGAAAGGATGGAACAACTTTTACCATTGATGAAACAATATCACTGTAAATGCATAGCATTATTGATTGGAAAGGAAGGAATGCCAAGGGATGCAACAGAACGGGGAGCACTGGCAGCAGAATTTGCTGCAAAGGTTGATGAGTTTGGTATACCTCATGGTGATGTTTTTTTTGACCCTATTGTTTTACCTGTTGCGTATCAACAGGACCAGGTTGTGAATACACTTGAATTTATGAAGATGTTCAAGGAAATGCTTCCGGATTTTTCAACAACCTGTGGTCTTTCAAATGTTTCCAATGGTGTACCGGAAAATTTGAGGGGACTGGTGAATAGAACCTATTTATCAATGTTGATGAAATATGGACTTGATAGCGCTATTGTTGATGCGTTTGATAAAAAATTGATCGCCATGGCAAAAAAAGTTGACAATGAAATAAACATGCTTATCTGGAATGTAATGGACAATGATATTGACATTGAAAAATTTACAGAAGAACAAAAGAATTATGTAAAAACTGTAAGAATTCTCCAGGGTAAATCACTTTATTCACATTCATGGCTGAAACTTTGAAATGAGATATGATGCACTGCAACTTGCTACATTACGTTTAAGAAATTTTGATGTAGCGAAATTTCAGGGAGAAAAAGGAATTAGTGTTGACCTGGAAAACCAAAAATTATCATTGACCTATCTTAATTTTTTATGCACGATTCTGTTTCCTGAAATTCGGTTTGAACAACCACGTTTTTTAAATGAAAAAGAAAAAATTTTGGTTCTTCATTATTTACTGAATTCAACTGGAGTGAGGGATATTGAACGGTGGATTGGTTTTAAAGAAATCGATTCAGGTTACGTTTACTTCCCTTCAATGAATTCACGTGTCATTTTACCGATTGTAAAAAATTTTGGAGAAAACCCATTAAAGTTTGTCGAGATTTCAAAAACAATTGGTGGAAAAAAATCCGGTTTATCAGAGTATTCAATGCAATTTCCTGTTTTTCCAAAGATTTCTACAATTTTTACCCTTGTTCCTGCTGACAGTGAGTTTAATGCCGACTGTTCTGTCTTGCTTCAGTACACAGCAAAAGAAATTTTCGATACAGAGGATATTGTTGTTATGTGTGAGGAAATTGCAGAGAAAATTATATCAAAACTATAACTCCATTAAGTTGTCAAGCAACTTTCTTACTGCTATTAATGCTGGAGAAGAATCAGGTAAATTTAGAAGACCTTTTCCTTCCTGACTCCTGATAAGGATTTCTTCATCATAGGGTATTAAAAAATCAAAATCCTGTGGGTCTTGCTGATATGTGTTATGCTGAAAGTAGCCCACGTTATTCATAACAACAAAGGTCTTTCCAATCCTAAGATTAAGTTTTTGCACCATTTCCTTTATTCTTTTCACACTCAGGAGGGAATTCCTTGTGTTGTGCGTTGTAATCAAAAGGAAATTAAGATCCCTTGATGTTCTTCGTGAAAGATGTTCAAGTCCTGCTTCGTTGTCCATCACAACAAAGGAATAATTTTTCCATATTCTATCAAGGAATTCTCTTAAAAGGTTATTTGCATGGCAGTAACAACCCTCACCTTCTGTTTTACCCATCATTAAAAGGTCAAAACCTTCATCTTCGTGAATTGCTTCTTTAATTTTGAATTCAAGATATTTTGTTTTCTCAAGTCCTGCAGGCAGGTTATCCTTGACTTCCATCACACTATCAACGATTTCAACAAGACTTTGTGGAGCAGCAATTCCGAGAGTTTCGCTCAGATTACTGTTCGGATCAGCGTCAACAGCCAGAACAGGTTTTTTCCCTTTTCTTAATAAGGTTATTACGATGAGTGCGCTCAATGTTGTCTTTCCTGTGCCACCTTTACCTGCAACACCAATGCTGATCATTTCTTTCTCACTGTTGGAAATAATTCTGTCTGCGTATGGGGAAGGAATAGTGCAGCGACATATTCCGCCATATAATCGTTTTCAAGAGATAAATCAACATATGTCATTTTTGCTGCAATATCCTGAGCAATTTTTCTTGCCTGAACACTGAGGAGAAATGCTATTGAACCCAGCAGGGATGTATTTCCCATAAATGAAAATTTTTCTACTGGTAAATCAGGGAGTAAACCAATGGTTATTGCTTTTTCTATATTCAAGTAGTTTCCAAATCCTCCTGCAATGTAAATTCTATCAATATCCTGCATCATAAGTCCTGCTTTTTTTAAAAGCATGGTTACTCCAGAAAAAATGGCTGCCTTGGCTCTGATGAGGTTTTCGATATCAGCCTGCGTAATCACAATTTTTTCTTCATTATTCACTCCCTTTTCAGCGACAATGTATTCAGGTCCGTCTTCTCCTTCCTGAATTCTATTATTGGTTGCCAGGAACCTTCCACTTCTATCAATAATATTGTTTTCGAATAGCTCTGCAATTATTTCCACATAACCTGAACCACAGATTCCTTCGGGCTGTTCATTTTCGATTGTGCCAACCACAGGGTTTCCGGAGTTAATTTCGAATGTCTGGATTGCACCAGGAATGGCTCTCGTTCCACATTTAACACCTGTACCCTCAAACGCAGGGCCTGCTGAAGCAGAACAACATAGCATCCAGTCCTTATTGCCTACAACAATTTCACCGTTGGTACCAATATCAATTAGCATCTGTGGTTTTTCTGCTTTATAGATGCCGGTTACCAGTACGCCTGCTGTAATATCACCTCCTACATATGATGATACACAGGGTACGATTCCGAGCACACCTGAAGGATTGATTTTTATTCCAACTTCAGCCGCTTCAAACGCAGGAAAAAAATTCGCGCATGGGATGCACGGTTCTTTTCTTAAAAACGCTGGATTGATTTTCAGTAAAAGATGAGTCATGGTTGTGTTGCCCGAACAGGTGATGCATGTAATTTCGTTCAAATTAACGGAGCAATTCACACAAAGATTTTGAATGAGTTCATTGATTGTGTCAACGACCATGTGATGAAGCTGTTCGAGTCCCTGTTTCTTTTCAGCATGAATGATTCGGGTAATCACATCCTCACCATACACTCCCTGCTTGTTATACGCAACTTCTGTTCTCATAATGTTTCCGTCATTCAGGTTTATTAAACTTGCTGAAATTGTTGTTGTTCCAATGTCAACTGCGATTCCAAAATTTCTTTTAGATGTATCTCCTGGCTCTATTATACTGATCCGCTTATTACCTTCTTCATTTAAAATGGATACCGTAATTTCCCAGTGGCTTTCTCTCAGCAGAAGAGGAATTTTTCTCATGGTTGAAAGGTTCATTATTGGTCGGTTAATACCGTATCGTTGAAGCCCTCTAAAAATTCTTTCAACATCGCTGATGCTATCGAGGGCACTGGGTGGCTGGAGTCTCAAAAAGTATTTTTTTACAAGAGGAGAGAAACCAAATATTTCGGTTAGTGGCATTTTCAGGATTTTGAATTCTCTTCCTTTTTCATATATTTGGTGGGGGAAAGCGTATTTTATGCTGGTCGATGGTATGAGTTCTACATCAATATTTCCCTCAACAAATGTTCTACATGCGAGAAAAATTTTTTGCCTTTTCTCCTGTTCTGTAAGTTTACCTGTTGGTTCTGTTTCAATTTTACCTCTGAGGATTTTTACCTTGCATCTTCCGCAAATTCCTTTTCCACCACAACTGGAAGGCAGAAAGATTTTTGCTTTTATGGCTGCGGTAAGTATATCTGTTCCCTTCGATACCACGATTCTTTGTTCTCCTGGATAAAAAGTTACCACACAATACTTCAATTTAATACCTCCTCAATCTTGATATTGTCTTTTACGATATTTTTTGCGATTTCTATTTTTTCGGTATCTTCTTCTCTGATTTTTGCAACAAGGGCGTGAATAGAAGAAGCAACTTCATATGTTCCGTATGGTGCAAGTACTGTGGGCAGGTCTTGTTTTTTTATCAAATCAAGTATTGTTTTGTGGGGATAGAGCCCGCCTGTAAGTACGATTCCTGATATCATTTCACATGATGATTCAGCAATTTTTGAATAGGAAAGAGCCGCTAAAATAAGGTCCTCCCTGTCGCCTGGCGTGACAAGAAGGGAGTTGGGTTTAAAATAATCAAGCGCATGCCTCGGAGTCATCGCTCCGACGATGATGTGCTTGATCTGGCGAAAAACTTTTTCATGTCCTGCAAGAATTTTACCATTGATGCATTCGCAAATCTGGTTGATCGTAGGTTGCGAAAGAGTTTGAATAAATGGCAGAATACCCAGTAACTTCATATTAAATTTTTTTAACCCTTTTTCCAGGTATTTCTCTATGGTGGCTTTTTTCTCGGGAAGGACCTTGTTGATGATCGTACCTTTTACCACGGTCTGTTTCTGCTCGAAAAGTGCCTTATTTAGAGATATTTCATCTATGGGTTTGCCAATTCCACCGATTGAAATGATGATGACAGGAGCAGCAAGAATTTTCGCAACCTCGGCATTGCAGATGTCAAAGACAGAGCCAACTCCGGCGTGTCCTGTTCCCTCTATTACAACAACTTCTTTTCCTTTTGATATTCTTTCATATGACTGGATGATTGAACTTACGAGTTTCTCTTTATGAGGGGAATCAAGATATTTTTGTGTAAAACCTTCTTCAACTGAAATAGGATTTATATCTGACAGGTCATCTTTTAAATTGCACACTTTTTTCATCAGTATGGCGTCCTTATCTATTTTTCCGCCGTCGACGAGAATATATTTCTGACCTACTGGTTTCATGAATCCTACGTGTTTAAAAATTTCTTTCAGTACAAGAAGAAGACCAAGACATACCACTGTTTTTCCATCATTCTGTCGGGTTGCCGCTATAAAAATCTTTTTTGGTTCCATAAGAATATTTTAGCATAATTCAGGACAAAAAGGCACATTTTCAGTAGCTGTAATCACCTTATGATATGGACATCCATGAGTGATTTAATTTCTTTGATAATTTCGGGAATATCTGTGATTTTTAATAGCCCTTTTTGAAAATTTGATGAAGGTAGTTTCGTTGATGGAACTTGAGCAAGTTTTGAAAATGATTCAGGTAATTTCTCAAGATAAATATTTTTTATTTCTTCTGAAAAAAGGGCAACAAAAAGCCCGATGATTGCTCCCTGCCTGTTTCCATATAAATTGATTGTCTTACATCCTTTTGATTTTATCAGTTGAATTGTTGATAGCACATCAAAAATTCTTTTTCCAAGATAACTTTCCCCAAACATATAATAGAACCTGTCAATCATGAAATCATATCCGTATGGACGGAAGAAATTTTTCTTTTCTTCTGGCATTGATTCGCCCATGCCCCTGACGTCAATAAAATATTCAGCACATTTTTTAAGGAATTTTCTTTCATTCAGGATTTCGTCTTCAGAACAAATATCAGGAAGACAGAGATTTATTTCATTTTCAATTTCAAGATTAAAGATGTGTTCAGAATTTTCTACTTTCTTTTTCAGGATTATCCATATTTCTTTTTCTGTTTCAATGCCGTATCTTGCGATTGTTTTTTTCTTCAATGAATAAGGTCGTAAAACCCTGTAATGTGGAATTTCTATAGTTTCAGGGATTCCAAATAGTTTTTTAAGGATAACCTTCATTTTGTGCACTGAAAGTTTTTCTCTGTTTTTTTCAATTTCATCTACTTTTTCACCTATCATAATGTAAATGGGTTTTGAACCCTGCTTGATAACATTTCCTTTTTCAGTTGCAAAAAGGGTTTCAGGTTTTTCTATGTTGATTTCGATTTCGTGCTTTGTGTGTTTTTTACCTGCGATTTTACAGAAAAACGAGACCATTGCCTTTTGTGCATCAGAATAATAACCATGGGGATTATTGCCAATGAAGAATTCAAAATTTTCCTTTGCATTGAAAATATCGTAAAATTTCTCAACTTCCTTACATATTTCATTAAATCCCCTGATGTCAAAGTAATCATATTTCTGCCCGAGTAAAATTAGTGATGAAGGAGCACGAGAAATAAAAAAATCTCCAAGTTCAATGCGATTTGCAAGTATATCCGGGGGATTTTGTTCAATATCCTGTGGCAGTTCATTTTCAAGATTATAGAGAAATGGTGTTATGAAACAACTTGGTGCAGCAACTGTGAATCTTGGTTCAACTGCCCATAACCATGTTGTTAAAGTGCCACCACCTGAATTTCCTGTAACACCAAGGAATTTTTTATCTGCTTCCTGCCGTGTTAAAACATAATCAAGTGCCCTGATTCCGTCCCAGACACGCCAGGAACCAAAAAATTCATCGATTAATTGAAGTTGTTTACCCATCATATTGTGAGCTACTACACAGCTTCTTCTCAGATATGAATTTTTCGGTAGCACGGTATACTGATCCCGTTCTCCCTGATTGAACGGGTCATATATGAGAACAAGAAAACCATTGTGAACAAGACGCTGAGAGAATTCCTGGTATTTTGGTTCTGCTTTTCCTTCTGCTGAGTGTCCACATGGGGCAACAACTGATGGAAACGGCGGTTCAAAATTTTCAGGTATGTAGAGATTTGCACTTACAAGACACTCTGGTCTACTTTCAAATAACAGTTTTTCTATTCTATATCCTTTTCTTTTCAGGGTTCCTGTAATGACAGGATTGAGTGGTGTTTTTTCAGGCATGACCGGGAAAAATGATTTTTTAATGATTTGTGTCACATTTGATTGATATTCTTCTGCCTGGTCTTTTGTCTTAATATTTTGCAGTATATTTTTTCGCTCCTGGTTTAATGCTCTCGTCCTTCTGATAAAATAATCTAACATCATGTGTGAGTAATCATTTTTCATTTTTTCGCCCTTGTAAATGTTTAGTAAACTTTGTTTACATTTAATTTACTTCACATAATTCCAACCATCAATTCTATGTCTGGGTTAATTTTCATCTCATTCCATTATATCATAATATTGTATCTAACCAGGATTATCAAGGAATGCCTGTTCAAGAGAAATGATGTTATGTCTTTTACCTTTTTATTTTTTAGGTGACCACAAAAATCCTCTTCTGTACAGACCACCAATTTCAGAATTGTTCCAGATTCTGATTGCGATAAGATTTTTTTCTCCAAATTTTACAAATTTTGTTATATCTAAGTCAAAATCATGGCCACCCATCCACCATATTGCATGATTTTTATGTCCTGCATATTCTCCATTAATCCATACCCATGCTTCATTAATTGCACCGCCGCAATAAAAATGTATGAGATTACCTTTCCATTTTTCTGGAATATTCACCCAGAATCTGTACCAGCCATAACCATCATAATCATGACCAGCAGAATCTTCTGGAATGTCCTGTTGATCCCAGAGATAGAATGTATTTTTTGTTTCCCAGTTTTTATCGTCAAATTCCGGAAGATACCATTGTTTAATCACTCCTTCATTGTATTTATCCCTGGTAAATTTACTTTCTAAAGGGACAGGAGCAATCATTATTCCTGATTCACCCTGTGTCATCTGTTCAAGTTTTGCCAGTCGTATTTCCCTTCCTTTTGTATAGCATTCCCAGGTGTTTGTTAATGCTCCTTTTCCGACAAGGAATTCAGAAATCTGATAAAGTTTTGCCTGCGCATCAAGCATTCGGGACGCTGATTCCTTTGCTTTTTTATAATCGAGATTTTTTTCTGCTTCGTGCATCTGTGTCCATGCTTCGAAGTTTTGAACAATTAATTCAAAAATTCTGAATCTTTCTTTTTGTTCAAGTGTCATGGGACACTGTTTTGCCTGCTCGTAGTACTTATGTATGGAGTTTGCAAAGTCAACTGTGTAAACATGATTTAAGAGCCAGTCCTCATGTACGTGGCAGGTTGCTTTTAACAGTTGCTTTTCGCATGCATCCCACCATGCCTGGACATATGGACCTGCCTGAGGTCCAAAGAAATTTTCGTAGAAGTCCTTTTTTATTGCTTCAATATCAGCATTGACATCCCACATAAGTTTTGCTGCTGTGTAATAACTAATCCAGGTTGCCATCATCGTATTGCTTCCCTGCCTTCCGAATCCTTTCAGTCCTATTTGTTTATATATACGGGCATTGATTGCAAAGTTTGCAACATCCCTTTCAGGTACAAATCCACTGACAAGTAATCCAGGGGTATAATCATATAGCCAGACATGCGGAGTTAGTTTGAGCCATTGTTTGAGGATACACATCATTTCTGTTCTTCTCCAGCAAGTTTGGTCATTGTTTGGATGCAGAACACAACAACTGATCGGAGCATACATTACTACCATATTTGGTCTCAGTTTTACTCCCTGTGGTGGCATTTCTCTTAATGCGTACGCTGATACTGCGACCCATTTATCAGGAAAGGTGTCAGCAAGTTTCACTGCAAAGGAAAAAACTTCTTCGCTTTGCATTCTTTCATGAATATAGTTTGGATAATTGAAATTCTGACTCTGTGCAAGGCACGTTTCACAATAGCAATAGGGCACACCATCAGGGGGTGAGATTCCAATACCCAGGTCACTGACATTCGGGAATTTTCTTTTTCCTTCAAATGCCTCTCTGACATTTTTTATATACTCCTGTTGCATCTGTTGATTTGACAGGCACAACATTGTAAAAGAAGGATAACTTTTTGGTGTTACATTTCTTTTTCCTGTTTTATCCATAGCATAAAATTCGGGATGTGTTTCTGCGTATTCCTTTGGTGGTAAAGGCCATGCAAGGTAACCATCTCCTGGCACTGGATAAAGCTGCTGACCGCCTGTATGATCACAGCTGAATCCAACCTTTTTACCCCATTGTGCATATATTTTTCTGTTTTCAGAAGAAAGACCCCATCTTCCATCAAGCCATATACCGCGCATGGCAAAATCTGGTTTTGCTTCAATATCAATGATTGGCGAAGAAATGATTTTTGTTTGAGGAACAATTTCTCCCCATTCTCCAGGGAAATACCAGCGACAGCCGATTTTCTCAAGAAAGGCATATGCAGCATAAATTGTTCCTTGATAAGGTCCATCTTCATTTCCTGCAATGAAAATGTTATTACCGACTGTTTTTATGACATAACCCTCTTCCTCATAAATATCAGGCCTGATGCCTGGATTAAATCCTTGCGGGATTTTTATTTTATTTTTTTTCGCTGCCTGTGTGTGACCAACATAAATTTTTGTAATAATACTGTCAGGAATTTTTTCATTTTCTGAGATAATCTGTAATTCTACCTGAGACATTTTTTTGATGTAATTCTGTATTTCTTTTGCTGCTTCAAGTACTTTTTCATTTTTTGTACTGTCATCAGGAATAATAATTACTGCTACTGGTCCTGATTCATTCACAATTGGAATATTCCCTGGTTTTGTTTTGTCTTTGATCGTGCCTTCTGAAATAGAGATAACCAGTAGAATCCCTAACAACAATTTCAATAAATCATTCATTGTTCCCCCCAGTTTACATTTTTAAATTGATTCCCCGGTTGCAAGGTATATACCTGATGCGTGCTGACCAACTTTACTTTCTCTTTTTTCTCGCTCATGCTGGGAATAATAACTGATATAAATCTTACCATTGTCAATGATTGAACCACAGTAGGATGTGTCTCCACCACTTGGTAAAATCCTTACGGGTTTCAAAATCATATTTGTTGTATCAAGTTCAAGTATAGCAGTTTTTGGTTGATATTCAGTTTCATTCCTGATATAGGAAAAAATTTTTCCATCCTTTCTTAAAAAGACCCTTCCTGCACAATAAATTTTGCCTGAAAACTTGAAAATATGAGGTCCTCTCACGATTAAATTCATTGTGTATTTTTCCCATTTTGTGAAGGGATATTCTGAAATTGCAATCACAGGGCTCAGGCAATTTTCTCTTCTGACAAAGGCATAACAGATATTGTTTTCGAAAAGTAAATCTGCTTCATTTGCATAATCATCTTCTACAATCTGCGATACAACTTCAAATTTTTCTCCATCTTCTGATCTCAACAGAACTGTTCCGTATCCTTCAATACTTCTCTGATATGCAGTGGCATAAAGAACTTCTTTGTAATTTCTAATTTTCCAGAAACACAGATTGTGGGATTCAATTTCAACAGGTGTTGTAAAATTTTCTCCATCTTCTGAATATGAAATATAGACCTTGAAAAATTGCCTGTGTTCTTCGGGTTTATTTGAGCAGGCGAAGAAAAGTACTCCGAGTTTTCCCTGAAACTGAAACAATTTTGGGTCTCTACTATCAGGTAGTGCAGGAAATGTTTGAACAAGATTCCAGTTTTCAAGATTGTTTGACTTGATTACGTATATTTCTCCATTTCCTGTCACAGCATGCGCCATTGCGTGTCTGAAAGTAATGAAGAAATTACCCTTGTATTTTGAAATGTCTGTAAAAGCATTATGGTATCCATCCCACCAGACACATCTTACTTCCATTTTTTCTCCTTGTTTGGAATAAGTTTAGCATTTAAATAAGATTTTTCAATCCCTGTTGTTTTGCCATTTCAATTGCTTCATAATATTCAATGTGTGTAATTGGTCTGTTCATTTTTTCAGGTAGATTACCATATGGTCTGAATTGGGACATAATATTGATTGCAACATCGGGTGAAATTTCATTTTTTAAAAAAGCAAAAATTTCTTTACTGCCAGCAAGATTTTCTGGAAGAACAAGATGTCTGACCAGAAGCCCTCTTTTTGCAATGCCATTTTCAATTTGAATATTTCCAACCTGCGCAAACATTTCTCTGACTGCCTCCTTGCACCTTTCAAAATAGTCAGGAGCACTTGAGAGCACTTTCGCAGTTTCGCTGTTTGAGTATTTGATGTCAGGCATATAAATATCAACGATTCCATCAAGGATTTTAATCACTTCAACATTTTCATAACCACCACAATTCCATACAATTGGCAGTTCCAAACCTTTTTCAGAAGCAATTTTTATTGCCCTGACAAGATGGAAAGTATAATGGGTAGGAGTGACAAGGTTAATATTGTGACATAATCTTTTTTGAAGATACAACATAATGTCAGCACATTGTTCAACTGTAACTTTTTCTCCAACCCCATTAAGTGAAATGTCGTAATTCTGGCAGAAAATACATCTGAGATTGCACCATGTCATAAAGATTGTACCTGAACCGTAAGTGCCAACAAGAATATCTTCCTCACCAAAATGTGCGCCATAACTTGAAATATAGAGATTATGATCAGCACGACAGAATCCTTTTTCTCCTTTTAATCTATTGACCTTGCAATGTCTCGGGCATAATGTGCAACAGGTTATGATTTTTTCAAGTTGATTAATCTTTTTTTCAAACTCTTTCTCAGAAAGTTTTTTATATGCAGGAATGAATTTCATCTCAATTAAAATTAAAAATTAACAAGGACAATGTCGTTGATATCAAGGGGTAATGAAAATTTAATTTTATAACCATTCCTGTCAGGTGTTAGAACAAAATTGAGATTTCCTTTTTCACAGGAGAAAACATGTTTTACTTTTTTCCCAATATTCATTTCAACATTTAAATCGTTTATGGGTTTGTATGTGAAGTTTGCAAGAACAAGAGCACTTCCCTTATCAGCATCATAAATGCCTGCTTCTACCACGGGCTGAGAAATTTCAACAAGTTTCTCTGCCTTTTTAATAATCTCTCCAAGCACCCATTGCCTGTTTTCATCCTTCCATTTTTCCTTGAGTTCATTGAATACAAATTTCGCCTCTTTTGCATAGGCAATACCAGGACAACTTCCAATAAATTCGGCTTTGCCCCTTCCATAAATATTGATGACCCCCGCAGGAGTACCATTGGTAAAGGTTGCGAATACCTTTGCTGTTGTTGGTTTGAAGGTGACTTTCACACCAATTGCTCCAAGATTGCTGGTGTAAACTGGATTGCCTCGTACAGATGAGATAATATCAATGTAGTTAATATCATTCAGTGCTCCTCTCACATGCCATTTTCCCTGTTGTATCATTACATCAGGATGTGGTTTTATGCCAAAAACCTCAGCAAGTCCAGGAATATCTTCATTAAATTGATTTTTTGTTCCAGCCCCACATGTTCCCCTGATATAGCCCCCATTTCTTACCCAATTTTTTATTTCTTCTATTGCCTTTTCGTGGATGCATGGGTCAGTTACATAAAGAACAGAATATTTTTTTAGTTTTCCAGCAATTACATCTTCTTCTGTTATCATATCAACGAGATAATGCTGATGGACAAGTGCAAAATAGGTCATTCTTCTTTCAAGCATATGAATGTATCCATATGGTTGCCATAAATCAGAAGAAATACTGTAAAGTAAAGCAACCTTTGTTGGTCGCAGTTTTCCCTCAGCAATGATGTTTTCTGCTATTGATAACTGTCGTGTCATTTTTGCAATTCCATCGTATTCGCCTTTCAGGTCTGACCAGTAATTTTCTGTACTTGTTGCAGTGGGACCATAGGTCCAGTAAAAAAAATGTTTTGCCCCCTGACACAATGCTGATGAAGTTTTCAATCTTAAATTAATTTCATCACTTGGGGTGATCCATGCAATCACTGGCATAGTTCCGTCACTGCCACTTCTGAAAATGGATGCCTGAAATCCCATTAATTGAAAACCTTCCCATGTCCAGTTTGGTCCATACATGTATTGAAGTCCCATCCAGTCCTCAATGCCAGCAATATCAACAACTTTTTCTCTTGCCATTGCGAACCAGTCACAGGCAAGAGGAGTTGAACCCCATGCGGGATTTGGTCCCATTCCCATTCCGAGGCCGGTACCTGCAAAGTATGGATGGTCTGCTACAAGGGTTGAAGTATAAACATTTCCAAAATATTTGTGTACTGCCTCTGTAAGCCATTTAAATTTTTGATTTGTTGAAATCTGTCTGAAACGACAGGTGTAATAAAAGATTCTATTTGCAAATTTTCCATTTTGTTCCTGTCTTTCCTTTAATTGCCTGGGTGATTCAATAGGAACAACATCTTCAATTTTCTTAACACCAAAAAATTCTGGTTTTATTTTCTGCGTTTTTAAATAATCGTGAAAGTTTCTCAGCGCTACAGGATTGTTTTTAATTTCAGGACAGGTTACTTCATCAGAGAAATTAAAAATTGTCCCTGGTTCAAGTTTTATACCTGACCTTACATAATTTGAATATGTTTTTTGAACCTGTGTTTCTGCGTCATCTTTCGAAACATCGGGTCCAAAATTTGCCCACATATGTCCTGGAACTCTGAAATTAAATTTTTCCTTCACTTCTTTCATCTGGTTTTCCACTGTGTTGAAACCAAGAAGCCACAGCACTTCACCTTCTTTCAGATTCAGTTCTTCTCTCTGGGGCGCCCAGAAAGATGTTTGAATAATGAGTTTTTCAGGGCTGTTGCGTTTTCCTCCAGTTGCCTGACGAGCCCATAACAGATGCCTTTCTGTCATCTGGCCTGCAGTTTCTAAAAATTCTGCATCTTTTTCAATATTTTTTGAAACAAGGAAACTTGTCAAGCTTCCTCTGTATGATTCCTGGAATCTTTTTACAATTGATTTTTCATCGGGTCTTGTTGCGATTTCTATAATGACTGATCTGAATTCATACGGTTTTTCTGTAATAAAGTCAGCAGTGATATTTGGAAATTCAGCAACCCCACCAGAACGATTTAATCTTCCATGAAGAAGATTTCCTGCATGTTTTTTCAGGTCAAACCAGCTGGTATAATCATCTGCTTTTACCCAGAATTCAGGATTCTGAAGTGCATTGCCAGGGATGTATGCGACTGGAATATACCAGTTTGGAATATGGACATATCCACCGAGTTTAACAAAATACCTTGTATTTTTCGGTTCAACCATCTTGAATCTTACATAAATGGACTCAGTGGTTTCAGCGTAAAGCCCCATACACAAAACCAAAAAAAGTAAGAATAAATATTTAACTCTCATTTGAGTAAAATTCAATCACTGAACGTGAATATCTTATCATATAATCAACATTGATAAAATCGTCAAGGTCAAATCTATTGTTTTCAAAAAATTCAATGATTTGTTTTTCCTTGTTTATCATTTCTTGCATGTTTCCTTTTTTCAAAGCAATCCAGGATTGTTTCCCAACAATTACATATTCAAGCCACAGAATATATCGCCGGGCAATTGTGTCGGGTAAACAGTTGAAAATTGATTTTGCTGTTTCAATAGTGTCTCTGGGAATTTCAACATCCTTGTCCAGATATGATGAAATTGTTTTCAAAATATTTTTCAATACTTCTGCCCTTTCTCCTGCGATCGCCCTGTAATATTCATTAATGATTTTATCAACAGATAATGTTTTTTCCCAGAAGAGAGACGATAGATAAGCATAGAATCTGGCATCTGGCCAGAACCCAGGGTAGGGTGGAGAGCAATCATAAAAAACTTTCATTCCTGAATTGATAAATTTCTTTATTTCATCTTCAACAAGACCAGGTTCAGGATGATAGAGATACCTTGACCTGTCTGATTTCTCTGTCTGATCATGAAAAACGAGTTGATAGTAAGAAAAAACCCCAAACCTTGAACCAATATCTTTTAGAAATTCCAGCCATTGTTTCAGCAAAATACCGTATTCCCTGTCGTCTGACGGGTTAATAGGGTCGGGTTCAGGATAATGTATGCCAAGAGTTAAGCATGATTTTTCAAAGCCCTCTTCAAAAAGATTATGATGGTAATGTCGTAAATAGGGGCAGAAAAGCGTATAAGTATTATTAGAGAAGGGAAGATGATTTTTAGGAAGGTTGAACATGTTTGAATAGCACAATAGTTCAATCGGAAAAAACCTGCCAAGTTTTTCTGATATTTCAATCGCAAGGGTATACAACATCTCATAGGGTGATTGTTTTCTGCAATTATCACACTGGCACCAGTTATTAATTCCATCATGTGGCCAGAGTGAAAAAATGGACATTTCAGGATGAAGGTTGATAAAATTAACAATGGAATTAACAAGAAATTCTCTTAATCTGGGATTTGTAAAACATGGCTGTATATGTGATTTCCATCTTTTTTTGATGTCTGGAGAACCTACTATTTCAGTGATTACCCTTTTTCCTTCCCGCAGACCAAAAAATTCAGGACACTGGTCAAATAATTGTTCCGGGACAAAGAAATCAACAGCATGACATCCGATGGCAAGCTTTATCCCGTATGTTCTGCAGAGATTGATGAATCTTTCCTTTCCAGGATAGTTTTCCCATTTAATCGCATTGATATCAAGGAGATTCCATCCATTTCTTACCATCCATTTTAAAAAACTCTCATTGAAATGATGACTGTCAATAGATGGTGAAAATTCAAATCCACGAAATGCTACAAGGGGCTTATGTAATAATTCCAGATTGTTTGATACCTTTGCGAAGGCAATATCAAATGGTGATATTCCATACCATCTGATGCCTGTAATATTTTTTATCATCTGATAAAAGCCATATATTGCGCCAATTTCACCATTACCTATCACCCAGATTTGATTGTTGTGTTTGATAATTTGACTCGTTTGAGAATTGATTTCCCTTTCGCATAGCAGGTCAAAATTTTCAGGTTCTCTTTCTTTCTCTGGTTGGTTGATAACAATCTTTTCTCGTACTTTTTCAGGTATATCAACGTCGTTTGACAGAGCAATAACAACGATGTCTTCTTCAGGGACAAAAACCTTGTTTTTCCTGCAGAGATATAGAATATCAGCCAGTTCTTTGTTAAGAAAAATTTTTCTTTCGTCTGACAGATTTGAATATTTAATAATCATTTTTTTTTAACTGGGTTATAATATCCTGATGGCTTATAATTATGTTATCAGAAATCAGGTGGTTGTTCAAACGAATTTCAGGAGTATAAACAGAGTTAAAAAAATTATCGTCAAAATGATAAAGGCAGAAGGGTGGATTGATGAGAAAAATATTTTCGTCTGTCATTGCTTTTGGTCTGGTAATATTGCTTGCTGAAATTTCATCCAGTCAGGAAGCAAAAATATCCTTGAGAGATGTTATTGGTGCATTCGGAAAGAATGAATTTGACAGAACCATTGAACTTTGTGATAAGGCAATCAAGCAGGGTGCGACAGAACCTGAATTTTATTATTATCTTGGTTCTGCATATGCAAAGATTCAAAAAAATACTGAAGCAATTCAATCCCTGAGAACATTTCTTTCAAAAGCAGATTATACGAAAAATGCATGGTTGTTGAGGTCTTCCTTTCAAACAATAATATCAATCCATCGGACAAACAATGATTATCCCGCAGTCATTGAAGATGGAAACCTTTTTCTCAGAAATTTAAAAGAAGGAAAGGATACTGGACAACTTGAAACATTTGCTAAAAATCTTATGTTTGAGACATTAAGGGATCTGGGTAATCAAAAATATAACGAAAAGGACTACAAACAGGCGAGTAACATTTATAAAATGGCAATCGAATTTAGACCTGATGACCTGGTGTTACTTGTGAAAATCGCAATCTGTTATAAAAATCTCAATGAGCAAGAAACTGCTGCTGAATACTATTTGATGGCTGCAATGAAATGGAATGAATGGTCAAGCAAAATGGGTTCCTTACTTTCAATGCTGGAACTTATATGGGAGAAAGATAAATTTGATGAGTTCGCAAAAAAAGCAGAGGCAGATGAAATTTCAAAAAATGTAATTATTGCAGCAGGAATGATAAAGAAGAAAAACTATAAAGATGCATTTTCAATTCTCAACAATATTGAAAAAAATGCAGGATCAAATGGTAGTATTTCTTACAGAATTGCAAATGCCCTTTATTCAAAAATGAACTCTGATCCATACTTAATTTACCATTTTATGGCTGTTTTTCCTGAATATAATTTTTCATCATGTATTGATATGCTGATGAATTCAGGCAGGATGGATCCTGAAAAAGCGAGAATCATCAGGGATGAAATTTTTCCACGACTTGCTCAATTGATAGAAGAAAAAAAGGATTCTTCATCAATTCGCAATATATACATAAAAATAGTGGATTTAAAATTTATTGGTATTCCTGAAAATAGAGAAACTGCAGAGGGAAAGATTAAAATGCTAAGGGAATTCAGAGAAAAATATCCTGATGACCCGTCTGTTCCTGAAATTATCAGAAAGGAAGCATCTCTTTATGTTGATATTCTATCTGATTATCAGAAGGGAAAGGAACTTTATGGAATTCTGGTAAAAAAATTTGGCAAAAAAAATGCAATTCCACAGCTTGCAAAATGCCTGATAAATCTTGGTGAATTTGATGATGTCTATGGTCTCATCAAGGATTTTCTGTCAGAAAAGGATGTTTCTGAATATTCGAAATTCCAGGCGGGCCAATTCCTCGTTCAAGCAAACTTTTTTGATGAAGGAATTAAAGTTTTGAAAGAGATTGATGCAATGACAAAAAATAAGTGGTTGAAACAGCAGATTAAAGATATATTGAAAGATTTTCGCCAGTATTTGAAAGATGATATTCCTGTTGATACAGAAAGCAAATTTATTGTTTTAAATGTTAAAAGTGAGAAATACTATTTTACAAATTTTGTATCAATCACAGCCGATTCACCGGTATTGTTTCAAGAGAGAGAAAGGTTAGAAATCATACCTTTTTCACAGAAAAGGCAGTATATTTTTTTTAATGTTACATGCAAATCAAGCGAGGAGATTTCTTTAACAGAGCCATACACAATGATTTTTAAATGTCCTGATTGCTATACGGTATCATTGAAAAGTAAAATTCCATTCAGTCCTGACAGGTGGAGGAAATCAGAAGGAATTTCTTTGATCTATCCATGGAAGGATATAAGAATTGAAAGTATCAAGGTAATAAGAAGTTATAATGTTGAAGGAAACTATGGCGTCTCAACAATTGATTTTGAAAAATTAGAACCAGGAACAAAAATTGAAGTTGTTTTTTCAACGAGGGCAGGAAAATTCAGTGATGTCACACCAGAATCGTCTGAAGCAGGACCTGGTGGAGCAATGGTTTTTTATCCACAAAATGATAAATTTCAAATCATTATAAAATTTGAACCTGTTCCTGAATTGCTTGCCTATTATCCGAGAGTGAGAATTTCGAAAGAGGTGTCATCAGAGAAAATTTTGAATACAACTGTTGATGAATTTTCCCTCAAAGGGATTAACGCTGAATTCCATATTGATTTTGATTCTCAATTGAAAATATATTCCATTTCAACGCGACAGGAAATATTGTATGAAATTGATGAAAAGATTGATATTTAGTTTTTTCCTGATTTTCTTGAGTCATTTTTTAAGCGCAGATGTGTTGTTTGATTTTGAAAATGGTTTGCAGGACTGGACAAGTGCTTATGACTCACAGAATATCAGCACGTCAAGAAATTTTGTTTCAAGTGGTGCTTATTCCCTTTCTCTTGGTGTTAAGAATGAAAGGGAATCGTGGATTAAAGTTGAAGGGGATTTTGACTGGCTGAAATACGATAACATTTCGTTTGATATTTATGTTCCATCAAAAGCAAAAAATTATGTTTCATTGATATGCTATGTGAAGGATAAAAACTGGACATGGTTTCAGACAGACCTTTTTCAGGTAAAACTGAATGAAAGGCAGAGATTTTCCATAGATATTTCAGATACAAGTTCTATGTGGCAGCCGATAACTGGTTCTGCCTGCTGGGACGGCTATACAAAAAGAAACATTCGTGAATTCGGTATAAAGATTTTTTACTATCTTCCGTTTTCAGGAACAGTTTACATTGATAATATTCAGGCAATGTCTGAACCAGAAGAAAGAAAGATTTTTCTTTTTAATTTCAATACAAACGCAGAAACCATTTTTCAATATGATAAATTTGAAGTAACTTTTGAGTTACCATTAATTCTTGATAATCCTTTCGACCCTGAAGAAATTGATATTTCAGGGATATTTCATTCACCTTCAGGGAAAACAATTTCTGTTCCAGGATTTTTTTACAGGGATTATATCAGGTGTCTTGAGGAGGATGGAGAACAATTGTATCCATATGGAAAGCATCAGTGGTGCATTAGATTTGCACCAGAGGAAACAGGAAATTACTCATATGAAATTGTTATCAATTTTAAGGGTAAGACATACAGATTTGATTGTGGAACATTCAACTGTATTAAAGGCAATAATCCTGGTTTTATAAGGTGGGACAAACAGGATTCATTTTGTCTTTCATTTTCCAATGGAAAATTTTTCTATCCAATCGGACATGTATTGCGTTCTCCTGATGATGTAAGACAACCATACAATTATGAATTCACTCCTGATAAGGGAAAAGGTACATTTGCATATGATGAATATTTTAAGAAAATGAAGGACAATCTTGAAAACTACATAAGAATGTGGATGGGAGCATGGTGGGTTGGAATTGAATGGACACCTGCATATGCACAGCATTATGAGGGTATTGGCAGATATAGTTTGGAAAATTCATGGAAACTTGATTATGTTCTAGACATCGCAAGAGAAAATGGAATTTATATTGTTCTTACATTGATTAATCATGGTCAGTTCAGTATTAGACCTGACGCAGAATGGTGGGACAATCCCTACAATGTTATCAATGGCGGATTTTTAAACTCGCCTGATGAATTTTTCTACAGTAAGGAAGCCGAGAAGTTTTTCTTAAAAAGGTTGAGGTACATTGTTGCGAGATGGGGATATTCAACGCAAATTGCATTCTGGGAATTATGGAATGAAGTTGACCTCACAGGATATTATGATTCTCAAAATGTAAGGTTGTGGCATGAACATATTATTCCACTGTTGAGGGAGATTGATCCGTGGAAACATCCAATTACCAGTCACATCTGTAGACCCCAGGCAGACCCGATGGTATGGATTGCAAAAGGACTTGAAACACTTGTCAGCAATGCATATAGTTCAACAGTTGTTGACACAATGAGGGAATATTATTTCAAAAGAAAACCATTTAATAAGCCGATGCAGATACACGAATTTGGTGTAGGAAGAAATGGGAAAGAACTTGAAAACAATCTTCATGCCGGCATATGGACATCTTCCTTATCTCCGATGCTCGGCACAGCACTGTTCTGGTGGTGGCCATTTGTAGATAAAAAGGATCTTTATTTTCATTACAGGGCACTTGCCAGATTTCTTGATGGCATTGATAGAAGAGGAAAAAATTTTCAGTTGTCAACTGCAAGAGTAGTTGATTCATCCGGAAACAAATCATTGCGTGCTGGAGTCACAGGCATTCAAAACACAACTTCGGCATATCTCTGGGTTTATGATTCTGCAATTTTTAATTCAAGAAATCCAGAAGAAAAGACAGAACCTATTACTGGAGCAAAGATTGTTGTTGAATTTCTTGAGCAGGGCAACTATAAAATAGAATTCTGGGATACTTACAGGGGTGAAAAATTTTTGAATTTTGAAAAACAATTTTCTGAAGGTGATAATGAAATTCAATTACCTGATTTCATTAAGGACATTGCCATTAAAATTGAGAAAAAACATGACTAAAAAGATTTTCATATTTTGGGGATTTATTTATTTATCTGGTGCCAATGCGTTTGGTTATCAATTTCAGGCAAAGGTTGAAATTGTTGAAAAGAAACTTAAAGATTTTCAAACAGTTGCAAAAGCACAATTACCTTTTCCTGAGAATGGTTACATCTATGTAACGGATGTCAACGGTTTAAAAGTACCATCCATTGCAAAACGATCTACTGATGGAAGTGAAAGGACAAGTGTTTATTTTAAGACAAATGAAAACAATGTTTACTATGTTTACTATCTTTCGGAAGAGAGAAAGCAGGATACATCAATTTTTGAAATACCTGATGGCAGGGTGATTATTGATGATTACATAAATCCATCTGCAAGAACTTCAGGATTCTGGTTCTGGACATCAAATCCTGTATTAAGTGGAAGATTTTCCCATACAGGAAGAAGTATGCAAAACATTAACTCTCATTATACAGCCATCATTCCTTCATTGAAGACAAAATCAGGCGATATCCTTTTTCAGTATGTTTTTATCGATAAAACTGGTGATACTAATGAAATTATGCTTGAAATTCAATCTCAAAAGAGAAAATCATATTATTTTTCATGGGGTTCTGACATAATAAAATGGAAAAACATTAATAAGATTCAAATGGGGAATCTACCTGAAAAGGGTAAGTGGGCATGTCTTGTGGTACCTGTTGATAAAATGGGTAAGGATGTTGAAATTACAGGAGTTGGCTTCTATCATGCAGGTGGAAGGGTGTGGTGGGATTATACTTGTGTAGGAAATCCTGTACTTGAAACGAAAGTACTTTCATGGAAAAAGGAAGGGAAAAATATTAGTGCATTTTTTGAAACAGAAAAATTTGGTCCTTTTGAATTTTCAAAAAACAATTTTAATTTACTTTTTCTTAATGCTGATGCATCATTGAATGCTGATTCGTTTGAATGGGTTATTGGAGAAAAAAAATACTCAGGAAACCCGATTCTGGAAAAATTTGATGAAAAGATCACATCTGTCTCAGTAAAACTCATTTGTAAAAATTCAAAACAGAAAAATTCAGACACCTTTTCAGAAACAATTATATTTCAAAAAGGAAAACCAGAAGAAGTAAATCTCTTTTTAAGGATTCTTCCACATAAAAACCTTATAAATACGGGTGAACAATTTTATATTCCTGTTCGTGTTGGGTCATTGATGTCAACGCCTGTTCCGGTTGAATTTTCAATTGATGGAAGGAAGGAGTTTTTAGTCGTGTTACCGGGAAAGGAAAATTCAAAAATCATAAACCTGTTTTTTAATCCAGTGAAACCTGAAGTTCATGATATTTCAATGAAAATGGCAGATATATTAATTGAACAGAAAAAAGTTGTTTTTCTTAATGTTGATGAAATTGGTGAAAAAAATCTTGATGGTCCATACTTAAAATCAGAGCAGGGTGATAGGATTGTTGGAATTATACCTGACTACAAGCTTTCAAATAATGTTTTTACTGAAACAGAAGTAAGACATTTTACGGTTATTGGGGATGTTCCTGATGATTTCATTGACTTATTGAAAAGCAAATTACAGAAGTCAGTTGAATGGCTGAAATACCCGGAAAAGCCAGCATATCATGTTTTATTAAATCCTTTATGGCTTAAGGAAACCATGAAAGAAAAAAATCTTGATACTGTGATTTTCTTTCCTTCTCTTAAAAGTTTGCTAAGGAGGACACCTGTTGATGAGTATGTTGCATCACTTGACGCATCAATATGGTTTTTGAGTAAGAAGACAGCAAACATTGTGTGCGTTACACCTTTTCCTTCTGCTCCAGACCCGAATATCTTTAAGATTTATGCTGATGCAACAAAACAACTTTGTAAGAAAAGGAATGTTCCATGTCTTGACCTTTACGATGTTTTCATGGTATTACCTGATTGGGAAAAACTTTTTCTTTATCGTGAAGGAATTTATAAAAATTTTCCTTCGCACCAGGGTATCCAGATTCTAATTGAAGCCATTGAGAAAGTTTTATCAAAGAATACAAAGGCAATGTAATCTCCGTCCCATCGCGGGGGCGGGAAAGGGGTTGAAGATGACTATTGGTGTATTAAAGGAAATCAAAACAGAAGAATACAGGGTCGGGATGATTCCACAAATAGTAAAAGAACTTGTAAATGATGGGCATATTGTTTTGATTGAAAAAAATGCAGGTGAAGGTGCAGGTTTTTCAAACAAGGATTATACTGATGCTGGAGCCATGATTGTTGAAAAAGAAGAAATTTTTGATTCTGCCAGATTGATTGTGAAGGTGAAAGAACCACAGATATCTGAAATAGAACTACTAAAACCAGGTCAGATTATATTTACGTTTTTCCATTTTGCTTCAAATCCAGTAATGACGAAGGCGTTGATTGAAAAAGGTGTCACCTGTATTGCGTATGAACTTATTGAAGAAAATGGTACAAGACCGATACTCAAGCCAATGAGTGAAATTGCAGGAAAATTGAGTATTCAGCAGGGCATGAAATATCTTGAAAAAGAATACGGTGGAAAAGGAATATTGTTGATGGGTACTGAAAATGTGAAACCAGGCAGTGTCGTAGTGCTTGGGGGCGGAGTTGTAGGAAGTGCTGCCTGTTCAGTGGCTTTCAATCTTGGTGCAAAGGTTACAATCATTGAAAAGGATCCTGAAAAAAGGGAAAAATTGAAAAGGCAATTTTCAGGTAGTATCGTACTTGATTCAACAAATGAGAACATTATAGATAGTTGTAAAATTGCAGATATTATTGTTGGTGCTGTTTTAATTCCTGGTCACAGACCTCCGACCCTTTTAAAAAGGTCTGACCTGAACGAACTTGAGAAGGGAACAGTACTTGTTGATGTTTCCATTGATGAAGGTGGTGTCTTTGAATCAAGCAAGCCAACAAATCACAAAAACCCGGTTTTTCTTGAGTCAGGTATTGTTCATTACTGCGTACCAAATATGCCAGGAATTGTTCCAAAGACAGCAACAATTGCTTTGAATCTGGCGACATCTTCATATTTAAGATTAATTGCCAGTTGCGGTGAATCTGCTATTGAAAAAAGTCAGGCAATTAGAGCAGGTTGTGCAATTTTATGCGGGGATATTGTTCATCCTGCCATCAGAGAGATTATTAAAATGTCCTGAGGATTTTTCTGAATGTATCAATAACGAAATCAATACTGTTTTTTGTTGCCACAAGAGCGAATTTTGTTAGCAATGTTGAATGACCTTCATAATAAGCATGTACCCTTGCCCAGATTCCTTTTTCAAGACATTTTTTATGGAAGGCAAGTGCGATTTCCTGATTTTTCAGTTTAATTCCTGAAAGCATTCCTTTCCCCTGAATGGATACAATCAATTCTGGAAATTCCTGTGTAAGACAATGTAATTTTTTTTCATAGTAGTTCCCAAGTTCCTCAATTTTATTCAGATTTTTTTCAATCAGTTCAAGACAGCAGAGAGCCATAAACGCTGGTAATGGAGCATTACCATTCGTGCTGATTGCATCATATTGTTTGAGAGAATCAAGTTTTCTTTTGTAAACAATAGCAGAAAGTGGATGGAAACCAGCAGTGAGCCCTTTGCCCAGAATTAAAATGTCAGGTGTAATATCAAACTGCTTATACATAAAAATCTCAGGATACCAGCAACATGTCTGGATTTCATCAACAATCATCAAAGCATCAACTGATTCAGTTAACCTTCTTGCTTCCTGAACAAAGTTTTTCTTAAGGAGAATCGCTTCCCTGTTCATCATCACAGGTTCAAAAAAGAATGCACAAATATTTTCTTTGTGTGTTTTAAATATTTTATGAAGTCCTTCTATATCATTTGGTTCAACCATCTCAAATATAAGATTATCCGAAAAAATCCAGTCCCACATTTTTCTCAATCGTTGCATTATGAAATCTGTTCCATGGTAATTGCCATTGATGGAAACAAAGACAATTTTTTTTCTGTTTGGTTTATTGTTTCTGAAATAATTCAGTGCAATCTTCATTGCTGTTGAACATGCCACAGAGCCAGTTGCAATTCCAAGAAGAACCGTATTAAGGGATGAGTTACTATCCTGTAATGTTTCAAGTTTTGTACCAGGATTACAAATCTGGACAAGTTTTTCTGAAAGTTTTTTAACAAAAAAACCAGGAATATTGCTGTGGCAATCCCATGGAATACCAAGTTTGAGCGCCTGGTTGAGATTTTTCATTAAGACAGGATGATTATAACCCCATGTCATCTGATAATGTCCGGCAGTGGTATCAAGAAATAGTTTTCTTCCTTCAGTAATGTAAAAAATCCCTTTTCCAGCAAGGAAATCATCCTTATCAGATGCAACAACATATGATTTCTGAAACCATTTTTTTGTAGTATGTGGTGGCAAAGGGATACTGGTAATGATTTTTCCAACTGACTCGAGCAATTGTTTTTCTGTTTTCTTCTCAAAGAATTGGTTAGCGTGTGTAATGCTTCTGAAAATTTTCTTTTCTAATATGGATGACATTTGATTTCTCCTATAATTGAACTGTTTTTCCAGTTCTTGCTGATTCATAACCTGCCTCAATAATTCTCTGCACAATTAATCCATCTTCAAATGAAGGACTTGCTGGTTTATCATTCACTATTGAATAAAGGAATGAATGAAGACATGCAATATGACTGCGTATCCAGCCGATGCTGAATTTTGGAAGCGGAATTCCTATGGCATCCGGATACCTTTGAACTGTTTCAATTTTTTTGTATCCCCTTAAACCGCCAATAGGTGAATCAGGATCTCTC
>Ga0078972_1004571_pt1 | contig 37384 bp, 47 predicted proteins | sample YelNatPaOPGAMG01_FD_67568 | JGI IMG/M metagenome (GOLD analysis project Ga0078972, IMG submission 67568) | Hot spring thermophilic microbial communities from Obsidian Pool, Yellowstone National Park, USA - OP-RAMG-01 (SPADES assembly) (version 2) | ecosystem: Environmental > Aquatic > Thermal...
CCAGAGCACACGAGAAACTGGTGAACCAGCGAAACGACTTCCTCCACAAACTCTCAAGGTTCTACATAAACGACCTGATCGCCATGGAGCACCTGAACATCTCGGGGATGGCCAGAAACCACCGTCTGAGCGGAAAGATTCTCGATGCCTCTTGGGGTAAGTTCATGTTCTCCTACAAGGCTGAGAGAGCTGGTAGGAGGATGGTGGGAGGTGAACCCCAAGGGGGACCTCACAAAAACCTTCCGGAGGGATTCGACAGGGACTATCATAGCCGCCTGCCGAATCCTCTCCCTAAGGGCTGGGACGGCCCAAGGTAACGCCTGCAGAGATGGGACCCCTACTCCGCGTCCCGGCTTCCGCTGTGGTCGCGGGGCAAGTCCCGTCATTGAAGCAGGAAGCCCCATGCGAAACTGGGGGTAGTTCACTATGAACCGTTTGACCATCACAGGTATTTTATTCGTGGCAGTAGGGATTATATTATTCAAATTTGATATTATAGACCCATTTATAACACTCTTCACTCACATATTTCTCATGGGATCCTCAGAGGGAAAAGACGTCATGTTCTTCTTGTTAATGGGGAGCATGCTAATCTTAAGTCCATATAGTAGGCCTAAGAGAGATAAGAATTTTTACCTTCTCATCCCGATAACATTAGCCATTTTAAGTTACTTGATAATCATCATAACGGAGCTCCTGATAAGGGCTAAAATGGGCGTGAACCCATTCACAACATTTATAACCTTTAATCCGCCAGCTACAACGAGCATGACTCACAGCCACGTTTTTAAGGCGTCTCTAAGTCCGCTTACAAGTTTGGTAGCTCCCACCCACATACATACCGCCTCCTCCCTAAACAGTTATATCCCACAATTTCTACTACCATGGCTCCTGATAACTTTACCCGCAATCTACTTTTTTGGTATTCTTTCCCTTGGCGACCGCCGAGACCTCCATAAGGTGATATTAATATTCGCGATAACCACAACAATTATAGGTATAATAGATGGAGGCCTCTTCTCCACGCCAGCCATGGTAGGCCTAGCAGGGATGCTGGGTATGAGAGCCTTGAAAGTCCCATTCTCCCCAAAAAATCTTATAAACCCTTCGATAATCATAGCATCACTCATAATCTTGAGGATAATAATAGGTTTAATGTTATCGTCGCCGGGATACTATGAGGTAACACTTTTACAACCAAAGGAAAGCATAGAACTAGAAGACTTTAAAGTAGTTTCAATTGAAAAACTAGATGATAGGATGATAATAAGATTGTCAGCAGATCGCAATGAAATCATATTAATAAACCAGCTCATAAACGCCCTTAATGGTAAGTGTCAATGTTTCTTCATCACATGGAACTTCTATTCATTCTTTGGGGGGATGATAAAAAAATGAGACTTAGTATAATCATACCAACATACAATGAAGAGGAGTATCTTCCAAGGCTAATTGAAAGCATAAAAAACCAAGATTTCAATGATTATGAGATTATAGTCGCTGATGCCAATTCAACAGACCGAACTCGAAAAATAGCTAAAGATTACGGTTGCAAGATCGTTGAAGGAGGTTTGCCCGCGAAAGGCAGGAACAATGGGGCTGCTATAGCTCAAGGCGAACTCCTTTTATTCCTTGATGCGGATGTTGTCCTAACTAATGGTTATCTTAAAGAGGCGATCGAAGAGTTTGAAAGTGAAAACCTTGGCATAGCAATAACGCAAATGATACCATTATCAACCAGAAAACGGGATAAAATACTCCACGAATTCGCTAACAGGTTCATGATACTCACAGAATCCATAAAACCGCACGGGGCCGGCTGTTGCGGTATACTAACGAGGAAGGAGCTCCATGAGAAAGTTGGAGGTTTCGATGAATCATTAGACTTCGGCGAAGACACCGATTATATAGAAAGGATAGGAAGGATAAGCAAATTCAAAGTCTTGAGAAAACCACGCCTACTCGTATCAATAAGAAGACTTGAAAAAGAAGGACTTAAGGATCTCGCATTCAAATACACCAAAAGCACGCTCTGTGATTTTCTAGGTAAAAAATTAAGCGCCTCAGAACTAAATTACACATATGGACATTCTGCAAAAAAACGCAAAAGGATCCTATATTCTGTATGTGGAGAGGGCATGGGACATGCCATAAGAAGCGGAGTAATACTAAAAGAACTCGTTAAAGACTATGACGTGCTAATATTCGCAAGCGACCGGGCCTACAAGTATCTCAAAAACAAATTTGATAACGTCCATGAAATATACGGTTTCAACACAGTATACGAAAACAATAAAGTTAACGACCTTAAAACCTTCCTAAAAGCCATGAAAACCTTCCCAAGAGACCTTAAAGAAAATCTAAGCCTACTCTATAAAATGGCCCGAGATTTTAAACCAGAAGTTGTGATATCTGACTTCGAATTTTATGCAAGCCTCATAAGCAACATGCTAAGAATACCATTAATAAGCGTGGATAACATGCACGTAATCACACAATGCAATATAGAATACCCAAAAAAATATAGAAAAGATAAACTGAAGGCCGAAGCCGTTATAAGATCTTTTATCATAAGACCAAAACGTTATATTATAACAAGTTATTTTTTTCCAGAGCCTAAGGACCCTGAGAAAGTTTCGATGTTCCCCCCTATCCTAAGAAAAAAGATAATGGATCTCAAACCATACTATGGCGACCATATATTTGTATACCAAACAAGCAAATCAAATATAAGATTATTAAAAGCTCTTAAAAAAATCAAGAAAAAATTTATCATATACGGTTTCGACAAGAATAAGATTGACGGCAACCTATATTTCAGAAAATTTAATGAGGATAAGTTTTTCAAGGACCTTGAATCGGCTGCTGCGGTGATCACCAACGGAGGATTCACACTTATAAGCGAGGCCCTTTACCTTAAAAAGCCAATTTATAGCGTCCCAGTTAAGGGACAGTTTGAACAGATCATTAATGCAGTCTATCTTGAAAAACTAGGCTATGGCGAATTCCACGAAGAAGCAGATAAAAAATCCATTGAAACATTCCTAGAAAAACTACCAGCCTATAGAAAAAAATTAGAAAAATATGAGGGAGGAGATAACACCGCCCTCATAAGAGAACTTAAAAATACTATTGAAGAATTCTCAAAATAGAATTATAAGGTTACACCCATATCCAACTGTTCTGTAAGTTCCTTATATCTGTTCCTTATTGTTACCTCGGTCACTCCTGCAACCTCTGCAACATCCCTCTGGGTTTTCCTTTCACCAAGTAATACTGATGCTATGTAGAGTGCTGCTGCCGCAACTCCGGTAGGGCCTCTACCTGATGTAAGACCCTTTTTCATGGCCTTTTCAATTATTTCAATGGCCTTTGATTGGACTTCTCCAGATAGTCCCAGTTCTGTTGCGAATCTTGGCACATAATCTACAGGTGATGTTGGAGGCAATTTAATGTTCAGTTCACGTGTTAGGAACCTGTAGGTGCGGCCGACCTCCTTTTTACTTACCCTCGAAATTTCTGCGATCTCATCAAGTGTCCTTGGAACGTTGCATCTTCTGCATGCGGCATATAATGATGCTGCGACCACACCTTCAATGCTTCTACCTCTTATAAGTTTATTTTCAACAGCCTTTCTATATATCATTGATGCGGATTCTCTCACACTCCTTGGGAGTCCAAGACTTGAAGAGTCACGGTCTAATTCGCTTAGAGCATAAGCTAGGTTTCTTTCTGTAGCGCCAGATATTCTGATTTTCCTCTGCCATTTCCTTAGCCTATACCATTGGGCTCTGTTCCTTGCTGGGATGTCTCTGCCGTAGATGTCCTTGTTTCTCCAGTCTATCATTGTTGATAGGCCCTTGTCATGGATTGTATAAGTTAGAGGTGCCCCTACTCTTGTACGTTTGTCGCGTTGTTCATGGTCGAATGCTCTCCATTCTGGTCCCATGTCTAGTAGATTGTCATCTATGACTAATCCACAATTTCCGCATACAATCTCTGCTCTTTCATAATCTCCTCTAAGGTCTTCGGATCCACATTCTGGGCATGTTGTCTCTTTTTCAATCTCTGAAATGTCCATCTTCCTTTTCATTTTTTCCTTCTTCGTTTTTTTCGCCCCCATTTCATCTCTATATATAAAGTTTCTCCAACTCGGTTCTCAAATTTTTTCAAATTTATTGCACGAATTGGTTTTATAAGGATATATGGCATTTTCGTTGGGCCGAAGATATCCTGGACTTTGCCAACTAACTGCCTCTGGGAAGTGAAGACTCTGGCTCCTAAAGGTGGTGTGCTCTTTGAACGTGCTATGATATTCCCTCGATTAGAAATGTGTGAAATTTTCCCAAGCAATCTCATAGTACAACCGAAAATTTTATATACTATGTATTTTGGAAGTGCTATATAAACTTTTTGGTTTTGTGTTAAATCTTCTCTATTTAAACCCAGACAATAAGCCTCCGAGATTTCTGAATTACCAGCAGATAAACTCTAGCCCTATTCAGCTTATCCTCGGCGATTTTTCATGATTAAATTTCCATAATATATGGCGGCAATAAAACCAAGAAAAGTCGGGGTTATATAACTAGCTAATCTATCGATCACGCTTGCAGCCATAACATAATCTGCGGATACCCCGGCAACTGCAAAAAGAGCGACAAGTATGCCCTCCCTTAATCCAAGAGAACCTGGAAGTAATGGTAAAAGCGATATTAGGATACCCACCGTATAAATTATAATCAGCGGGGCGACGGGTACCTCCACGCCAATAGCCCAAAAACAAATATAAATACGGGCCAAATCTAAAAACCACATGATCAAAGAAAAGAAAAAACCGATCACTAACACCTTTCTATCAGTTAAAGCCATAGAAAACCCACGACTAAACCTGTTAACATAAAAGATTATCTTATCCTTCAAATTCCTGAATTCAAACTTTCTACGGGTTATACTCCTAATAAAAGGCAGAACAGACTTTGTTATACCCAAAACTATCCTCTCGGCGACATCCCGCCTAGCCCCAGCATAGATCGCCGAAGAAAAAACTATTATAGTGAATATTATAAGGAAACTCACCACCAAACGCGTCCAGATAGAAACTTTCCATGTCATGATAAGAATAGCTGAAAGTAAGGATATTACAGCGAATGGTATGAATTCAAACACTCTATCAGCGGTTGAGGATGCGAAACCTATCTCAAATGGCGTCCCCCTAAGTTCAAAAAGAAGATAAGCCCTCAGAGGTTCGCCCCCAGCAGAACCCGGCGTTATATTATTTCCAAAAATGCTCGCAAGTAACATGAGAAACAACGAAAAAAAATCAGGCGCCTCATCCACAAGGTTAAGTATCAACCTCCAACGAAAAGTCCACACAACAAGAATCATGGCCTCGAACACAAAATTCAAGACCAAAAAGAATGGATCAGTCCTTTCCAAGGCAGAGAGTATCCCTTCAAAGCCGGCGAACAAACCTAGAATAAATATTAAAATTGCAACAACCAAAAACGATAATATAATAGTCTTTTTATGCTCTCTTATATAATCAAAAATGTTCCGGCCTTCTTCCATCCTATAAACATCCCAGAAATTATTTTAAGCCGAGTATCCTGGAAAGCGGAACCCCATCCTCGATTCGCTCTTCTATATCAGATTCTTTCATTTTTATTTTCAATGCCCTCTCTATAACCATATTAAAAAGTTCCCTTGGGATTATAACTACACCCGACTCATCACCAAAGACATAATCTCTAGGTCTGATCTTCACGCCTTCACATTCTAATTCAATGTTAACTTCACCCATGGCTAGGGGCTTCCCAGCGTTCGGCACAACCTTTTTTGAAAAAACCGGGAAATCTAATCTGCTGATAGCATCAAGGTCTCTGCAAGCCCCATATATTATTGTGCCTGCGATTTTCTTTTTCTGGGCCGTTTTAGATGTTAACTCACCCCAAACCGCATTATCATCCCCTTCTGTCATTATAAAGATAACCTCTGATTCACTTGCATGGTCAATGGCCTTTACTGATGTCCCCCAGTCATGATCTTTTGTCTTTGCCGTTACTATGGGTCCGAATACCTTCATTTTGTTTAATGGTTTCAGGGAATGTATTGCACCATTATAACCAGATATTTCATTTAGGGCATCGGAAACTTGGGGTGTTGAAAGTTTGAAAATTTGAATTTTTTCACTTTTAAAATTCCTGAGAAGAGTTTTAGGCGATATTCTCCCTTCTATCTTCATAGGATCAATCCTGTGGTGTTGTAACCTCTTCCACCATGACTCTACCAGCCACCACCTCATCCACGCTGTGTATTGAACCGCCATATTTTTCTATGGCCTCTGTTATCTCTTCAAAATCCAAGTCATTCCCTTGGATGGTTACTTTAATGTTCTCTGTCTCCTTGTCGATTTCCATGAGGGTTATGTTAACACCCTCAACACCTTTAAGTTCACTCAAGTATACTGCATAATATGGTATTATGGGATCATGGGGTTTCAGTATATCTAATACAATCCTAATAAGGCCCTTCGCCACCTTATTTTCCTCCAAAAATTTGTTATCCTTTCCCTAATTTTCTCTATTAAACGAGGAGATATTTAAAGTTTATAGGCTCATCAGAGAAGATGATAGCCTATTCCTCTTTAGATTTATATATTAGTATAATATAATATAGATACTAATGGTTATTAAAGGTTTTAAAATGACACTGGGAAGATTACAGCGCTTAAGTGAAGAACTGGAGGAAATTCGATACTACAGTGAACAGGGAGTCCCGATTTTAATAGAAGGGAGAAAAGACGAGGAAGCTCTTCAAGAACTTGGAATACAAGGTGAATTCATAAAAGTTTCAGGGTCATCATCAAATTTATCCGAAATTGCAGATTCAGTTGCAAAATCATCATCAATGGTGATAATTCTCACGGATTTTGATAGGAAGGGTAACCAATTGGCAAAAAGACTCCAAATGGAAATAGAGAGCCTAGGCTGTTACCCAAATTTACAGATACGCAAAAGGATAATGGGGATGACAAGGAAATACATAAAAGACATACAAAGTCTTCCCAAGTACATTCAAAGGTTACAGATGGAGATCTCTCCATACCCTTTTCAATACAACTCCATCTATTAACCATTAATAAATTCAATAGGGTGATTATCATGGGAAAAGAGGAAATAAGCACCACTAAATATCTTATTCATGCTCAAATTAACGCTAATGGGATTGTTGAAAAACCAGACGTAGTAGGTGCAATATTCGGACAAACAGAAGGACTACTAAGTAATGATCTAGACCTTAGAGAACTGCAAAAAACAGGAAGAATAGGGAGAATCAAAGTCAACATCACATCAAGAGGCGGTAAATCAAAAGGAGAAATAATAATACCCTCAAGCCTAGACAGAGTCGAAACAGCCATACTAGCAGCATCACTAGAAACCATAAACAGAGTAGGACCATGCGAAGCCTACATACAAGTTACAAAGGTCGAAGACGTGAGGGCCGTGAAAAGAAAAAAAGTAGTTGAACGCGCAAAGGAAATCTACGCCACCATGATGGAAGAAGTAGCCCCAGAAAGTCTTAAAATGATAGAAGAAGTGAAAGAGGCTATGAGAGTCCATGAAATAACAGAATATGGCGAGGAGAAACTGCCAGCAGGCCCCAACGTAGCGACATCAGACGCAATCCTAGTCGTGGAAGGAAGGTCAGACGTCCTAAACCTACTAAAACACGGCATCAAAAATGCGATCGCAGTCGAAGGCGTGAACATACCAAAAACCGTGGCAGAACTCACCCATAAAAAGACGGCCACAGCATTCGTAGATGGTGACAGAGGCGGAGAACTCATCCTAAAAGAACTCCTACAAGTAGCAGACATAGACTACGTTACAAGAGCCCCAAAAGGGAAAGAAGTGGAAGAACTCGGAAAAGACGAGATAATGGTCGCCCTCAGAAACAAGGTACCAGTAGAACAAATCTACCACGAACTAGGCATGCCAGCAAAGAGCAAAAAAACAGAAGACAAAATGCTACTGCTCAAAAACATCCTCACCGAACTAGAAGGTTCAGGTAACGCCGAAATCCTAGATGATGCGCTCAACATCCTAAAAGAAGTCAGAGTCGAAAACCTCTATGACGAACTAAAACATGTCAACAACCACCCCTATGCCATAGTATTCGATGGAGTGATAACCCAACGCCTAGTTGACATGTCACACGAAAAAGGGGTGAAATATCTAGTCGCCATCAGAAGCGGCGAAATCGTGAAAAAACCCCAAGAAATCAAGATAATAACCAATAATTGAAGGATTTAAAATGTATGTTGACATGGGAAAAGAAACCCTCAATGACATCGAAAGCACAAAAGATATAAAAATACCAGAGGACCCCCTAGAAAGGGTCATAGGCCACGACAATATAATGCCAATGATTAAGATCGCCGCGAAACAGAAAAGAAACCTCTTACTCGTCGGCCCGCCAGGTATTGGTAAATCACTCCTTGCACAGGCAATCTCATTCCACCTCCCCCCACCATCCGAGGAGATAATAGTCGTACACAACCCAGAACAACCCGAAAGACCATTCGTAGAAGTTAAAAACAGAAAAGAGATAGAAAACGAACTACTAGAAATGGAGATGGCTGAAGGAGAACTGATAGACCCCCAGAGCGCGCCAGACGCTGTGGCGGAGAGGCTTGGATTCAAGTGCGTGCACTGCGGTGAATACAGCAGCGCATATACAAGCATCTGCCCAAAATGTGGAGGCGAAAAATTCGCCCACATCAACGCCCGAAGAAAACACCTCGGAGACCTCCTAGGAATGTTTGAAATGAGCTCAAACAACCTCAAAGTCCCCCAGAAAAGAGTTACAACAACAAGGATCATCAACGGCGTTGAAGAAGTAGTCATCTACGAAAGAGTGGGTGGAGACGAAATAAAAGTCCTAGACCAGAGAGCATTAGAAAAAAGGCGGCAAATCGTGGAAGAAAAACCAAGAAACGTAATAGTACCCCTAGAACGTAAAACATTCATCCAAGCCACAGGAGCCAGCGAAACAGAACTACTAGGAGATGTGAGACACGACCCCTACGGCGGACACCCAGACCTCGGATCACAACCCTACGAAAGAGTAGTGCCAGGCGCAATACATGAAGCACACGAAGGAGTGCTATTCATAGACGAAATAGTCCACATAGCAAACCTGCAAAGATACATCCTAAGCGCAATGCAAGACAAAACATTCCCAATAATAGGAAGAAACCCACAAAGTGCCGGCAGCTCAGTTAAAGTCGAAGACGTCCCCTGCGACTTCATATTCATAGGAGCATGCAACATAATAGACCTACAATACATACTACCACCCCTCAGATCAAGGATACAAGGAGAAGGCTACGAAATACTCATGAACACAACAATGCCAGACACAGAAGAAAACCGGGCCAAACTAGCACAATTCGTCGCCCAAGAAATAGAAATAGACGGTAAAATCCCACCAGCAAAAGTAGACGCGATCAAACTCATAATAGAAGAAGCAAGAAAGCGTGCAAGACTCATAGATGACATGGAAGACTCATTAACGCTAAGACTCAGAGACCTCGGCGGAGTGGTGAGAATGGCCGGAGACCTTGCAGTAATGCAAGAAAGTGAATATATAACAGCCAAACATGTTGAAGCCGCGATAAAAAAGGCCATACCAGTAGAGGAACAGATAATAAAAAAATATAAAACCTATGAGAACGCACTCCAAAAGGATCTCTCAAGCTCTCAACACATACACAAATTCCAAGGCCACCATGAAAACATAGACAGAAGCTACATGTAAAATTTTCAACCCCCACTCACACAATAGAACCTTGGGGATAACAGACATGAAAACTGAAAGCAATCCCCATAAAACCCAGACTATATTAAAAGATTTCCCTGAGATGATGGAAGACTACCTAATCGAACTTGAAATCAGAAACTACTCCCTAAACACCATAAAAACCTATAAATCCATCCTAGACAACTTTTACAGGTTCTTAAAGGATGAGGGAACCCTAGATGACAACATTTCAAGATCATTCAAAAAATATATAAGACACTTGAAAAGGGAGAAAAAGGTATCACAAAATTATATATACCTCGTAACCATTGTTATTAAAAAATTCTTCGAATTCCACAAAATGGACCACCTAAAAGATATAAAAACACCAAAAAGGGCAAAATCACTCCCAAAATCATTGAACGAAGATGAAGTGAAAAAATTAATAGATGCAGTGCATGCCATAGGCAATTCAAAACAGCAAAAATTCACAAAAACAAGAGACAAACTCATACTCTCACTACTCTATTCCACAGGATTAAGAGTCTCAGAACTCGTATCCCTCAAAGTAAATGACATAGACCTCAAAGATAGAACCATAAGGATAAGGGGTAAAGGCAACAAAGACCGCATAGTACTATTCGACCAAAAAACGAAAAAACTAATCAAAGACTATCTCCATGAAAGAATCCATGAAAGCGAATACCTCCTAGTAAACCGTTTCGGCAAACCACTAACAGCACGCTACGTCCAGATAACCATAAAAAATTATGCGAAAAAGGCAGGGATCAAGAAAAAAGTAACACCCCACATCCTAAGACATTCATTCGCAACACACCTCCTAAAAAATGGTGTTGACATAAGAGCCATACAACAACTCCTCGGCCACTCCAACCTATCAACAACACAAATCTACACAAGCGTAGACATGGTAACACTAAAAAACCTCTATGACAAGGCCAAACTCCTATAAAACCATACCCTCCCCACTTAAAATACTTAACTACTATTTTAACAGTTAGGGCAACTTTTATATACCACAAGATGTATTAATAAATTTAAATATGTTAATGGAGGTATTTTTTGTGGTGCTACAAGAACTCGCCGATTACATAACATACAAACTCCTAGGACTTGCACCATCCTCACACCTTGGAAGTGCTGTGAACTTCTTTATCTATGACACGATAAAAATACTCATACTCCTCACAGTCCTAATCTTTGCAATATCCTTCATCAGAACATATATACCACCACATAAAGTCAGAGAAACCCTGGAGAAAAGGCATAAATATACAGGGAATATAGCAGCAGCGCTTGTAGGGATAATAACACCATTCTGTTCATGCTCAGCAGTACCATTATTCATCGGATTCGTCGAAGCAGGAGTACCACTCGGCGCAACATTCTCATTCCTCATATCATCACCCCTAATAAACGAAATAGCAATAATACTCCTCTTAGGTTTATTCGGCTGGGAAATAACAGCCATCTATATAATATCGGGTCTGATAATAGCCATAATCGGCGGCATAATCATAGGAGAACTACGATTAGAAAATCAACTCGAAGATTATGTCTATGAGACACTCGAAAAGCTGAAGAAACTTGGAAACCCAAACATTGAAACACCAGACCCCACATTAAAGGAAAGGTACATCATAGCAAAAAACGAAACAAAAGACATACTACGAAGAGTAACACTCTATATTATCATAGCAATCGCTATAGGCGCATGGATCCACGGATACGTGCCACAAGACTTCCTCATAAAATATGCCGGTCAAGGGAACTTCCTAGCAGTCCCAGTAGCCGTTCTGATAGGAGTCCCATTATATTCAAATGCAGCAGGGACCATACCATTAATATCAGCCCTCATCGAAAAGGGCATGGCCATTGGAACAGCACTAGCCCTCATGATGTCAATAACCGCACTCTCACTCCCAGAGATGATAATATTAAGGAAGGTTATGAAACCAAGACTACTCGCCCTCTTCATAACAATACTTGCAATTTCCATAACAATAACTGGTTATATATTCAATTTAATATTGAGGTGAAAAAATATGAAATTAAGAATCTATGGAGTCGGATGCGCAAACTGTGAAATACTTGAAAAAAACACCAAAGAGGCCATAGAAGAACTTGGAATCGAAGCAGAAATGGAAAAAATAGATGATATTGACGCGATATTAGAATCTGGTATAACAGCCCTCCCAGCACTTGCAATAGATGGTGAAATAAAAGTCATGGGTAGAATAGCGTCAAAAGAAGAGATAAAAAACCTCCTATCATAGTGGTGGTGATATTAATGGCAAAAGAAGAGAAAGGTTTCGAAGCCAAAATCAAAGCCATGACAACTGGTGGCTGCGCATGCATGACAGGAATCCTGGAAAAGAAGACCTCAACCCTAAAAAAGGTAATATGTAAAGGGTGCGGGAAAATCTTCAGGACAAACCGAGACACAGAATACTGCTACGATTGCCAAAAAAAATTAGGTCGATAAATATGAAGATAGCGTTCATCGGAGGAGGAAGAATCGTAAGAATATTCCTGGAAGGACTTAAAAGAGTCGGTAGACTACCAGAAAACATCACAGTTTATGACAAAGATGAAAAAGCCCTGAAAAGACTAGAAAAGTTCCCAGTAAGAACAGGGACAGATAACAGGAAAGCAGCGAAAGCAGACATAATATTCCTAGCAGTACACCCCCATATCATAGGATCAGTCCTCCAAGAGATAAAAGAATCCCTAAGTGATGACTCCATAATAGTATCACTAGCCCCCAAAGTGACCATAGAACAAATACAAAACCAGACAAGATCAAGGAAGATAGTCCGCATAATACCAAACGCGCCCTCCATAATCAACAAAGGATACAATCCAATCACATTCTCCAAGAATATAACGAGAAGAGAAAAAGAGAAACTACTAGAAATCTTAGAGCCCCTCGGAGAATTCCCAGAAGTCGACGAGGATAAACTCGAAGCATATGCAATTATAACTGCGATGGGCCCCACATATTTCTGGTTCCAGTTCATAGAACTTGAAAAGTTAGCGAGATCATTCGGCATGGACATGGAAGAGGCTGAAAACGCCATAGAAAAGATGGTGAAGGGAGCTGTTGACGTCCTTTATCACTCCCAACTCAAAAGAGAGGAAATCCTAGACCTCATACCAGTAAAACCCCTAGGTGAAAGTGAAGCTAGGATAAAATCCATTTACCAGGACAAGCTAAAAGTCATTTTCAAACAACTAAGGAGATAAAAATTATGGTAATAGAGGTTAAAGGTCTCAGCAAAAGATTCGGGGACATCCAAGCAGTAGATAATATAAGCTTCAACGTTGAAAAGGGTGAAATATTCGGGTTCCTAGGACCCAACGGAGCCGGTAAAACCACCACTGTAAGAATGTTAACAGGTATAATAAAACCAGATAATGGTCAGATAAACATTCTAGGACATGACATGATAAAAGATCCTATAAAGGTTAAAGAGAAGATAGGGGTCGTTCCAGAAACATCTAATGCATACATAGATATCACAGGCTGGGAAAATATGATGCTCACCGCAGGACTCTATGACATCCCTAGGGAAGATGCCGCCAGACGCTCAAAGGAACTCCTAGAAGATTTCGACATTTACAATAGAAGAAACCATAAGGTTAAAGGTTATTCCAAGGGGATGAAACAGCGTTTAATACTTTGCATGGCACTTCTACACAACCCCCTACTCTTATTCCTTGACGAGCCCACAAGCGGCCTTGACGTTCAAAGCAGCATAAAAATAATAGAGAAACTCGAAAAGATAAAAAAGGAGGGTAAAACAATATTCTTAACAACCCATAACATGTGGGAGGCCGAAAAACTCTGCGACAGGATAGCTATAATAAACAGGGGGAAAATCGCGGCAATAGACAAACCAAGATTCCTCAAGGAGATAACAGAAGAAATGAAAAAAATTGAAGTAACATTCGAAGAAAAACCCGACTTTGAAAGACTAAAAAGAGTTATCAAGGAACCAATCCATAAAATAGAAGATAAGAATTTTATAGTAGAATCTGAAGATATAAGTGATATCATATTGAAGATAGGCGAATTTGCAATGGAAAATAACCTCAAGATAAAATCATTAAATACTCTCACACCCTCACTAGAAGAGGTCTTCATAAAAATAGTAGAAGGGGAATAAGTTGGGCCAATTAAACCGTGCGCTTACCATAACAAAAAAGAACATACTCATATATTATCTGAAAGGGCCAGTTATAATATTCGGGGTTCTCATACCAGTATTCTTCTTCCTGGCCTTTATAGCAGGGGGTAAACAGCTACCTTGGAGTTTCCTTATAAGTGGACTTACAAGTATGACAATATTCTTCACCGCAACATCAGTATCCCCTGTTATAATGCCCTGGGAAGCCCAAATGAACACACTAGAAAGGCTTATAGCCTCACCAATTTCAATATACGCGATAATAGTCGGTGACATATTAGCATCCATTTGTTTCGGCCTCCTGATAACCATCATACCCATAATATTAGCATTAGCCACAAATGTAACAATCATGAACCCCCTAACCTTCATCATAGGGGTCATATTAGCCTCTACATGTTTTTCAGCGCTTGGAACATTATTATCCACTCCAAGAACAAATCTCCCCTCTAATATCATGATGTTATCATCTCTAATCAAATTCCCCCTAGTATTCATAAGCGGCATATTCATACCACTAGAAAGTATGGGCTGGGGAAGCTACATAGCCCTATTCTCGCCACTAACCTACACCATGGATATTGTGAGATATTCAATGCAAGGGATCCACGCATACCCCATAAACATTGACATACTCGCCCTAATCATTTTTACTATAATCTTCTTCACAGCCTCTGTAAAACTACACGAGGTGAACATACCGCACAGAATATAAGGAAGGTGAAAAATTATGTACAAGAGGATATTATTGGCTACTGATGGATCTGAATGTTCCAAGATCGCGGCAGAACATGCCATTAAAATCGCCGAACAAAATAACGCAGAGTTAATAGTCTTAGCAGTAACCGAAACATATACTGTTGAAAGACTTCCAGTTGAAGACCTAACGCGTAAAGTGATCCAACTCTTCAAGGAAGAATCAGAAAAAGCCCTCCAGGATGTGGAGGGGATGATAAAAGAGAGAGGGTCCCCTATAAAATTTGTCTTGAAGGATGTTGAGGGAAAAGCTGCGGATTCTATTCTTAGAGTTGCCGAGGATGAGGATGTTGACCTTATCGTTGTTGGATTTTCAGGGAAACACGCCCTTGAAAGGTTTGTGCTTGGAAGCGTATCCGAAAAAGTGGTGAGAAACGCCCGAGTCCCAGTACTCGTGGTTCATTCGAAAAAATAGAGAGTTAAAATGAAATCCAATACTAAAAGACCGACAAATGAGCAAATCAAGGAACTTAAGGCGATTTTGTCAAAGATACCGGATGATGAAACGCTTGAAAGGAATGCATCCATTATAAAGGCGCTGGCTGATCCTACAAGGCTTAAAATAGTATACCTTCTCCAACATGGAGAACGCTGCGTATGTGAGATAATAGAAGCCCTCGAAAGACCCCAGCCGACGATATCCCATCACCTATCTATCCTAAAGAATGTTGGGATTCTTAAATGGAGAAAAGATGGCATATGGATACATTACAGATTAGCGGATGAGAAAATATTAGAGCTTATAGAAAAACTACTCACAAAAATAAAATAAAGAAAACCTTTTTTTTGAGGCTTATAGTAAAATGCCAATCCTAGTTTAAAGAATAAACTGTTAGCATGTGAGAGTGCTAAATCTCGTGAATGGGGGGGAAAATTTTATAAAAGCTAACCATGAAATAAATCACTTGAAAGTTCCATTGGAGGACTTAATGTGAACATGGAAAATTATTACAGAAAACGTTACATGCTATTCAAATGGAGGAACAGCCAATCATTCCTTAATAAATCTCTCATGGCATTTTTCATGGCATGTTTAACAGGTTTAATGGCGCAGATTGTAATCCCACTCCCATGGACGCCAGTACCCATAACCGCCCAAACATTCGCAGTTCTAATTTCAGGAATACTCCTAGGAAGATACTGGGGTGGTTTCAGCCAACTACTCTATGTAATCCTGGGCATCGCTGGTATACCATGGTTCGCGGGCATGAAATGCGGTTACGGTATCCTACTAGGGGCTAGTGGAGGATACCTAATAGGTTTTATAATAGCAGCGCTTTTCCTAGGCCACTTCGTTGACAAATACGTGAATTCGAGGGATTTCATCCCCATGTTTGGTCTTATGCTCTTTGCAAACTTCATCCTAATATATGTGCCCGGACTCCTAATTCTAGGTTTCTGGGTATACACAGTGAAGGGAGTTCTCCCATCAATATGGGAACTTCTTGTCATGGGCCTTCTACCATTCATCGTTGGGGACATGATCAAAATCATGGGGGCCTCCGCACTCACGAAGGCTATAACACCTAAGGAACCCTATGGTGAAGAGGTTGACATCAAAACAGGGAGATGGTGGTTGCCCTGAAATTTCAGATAAGGGCACATCATCTTCTATGCATGGAGGGATTCCAAGGATACGGATATGATAAGATTTTCACCGGAAACCTCCAAAATATCATCAAAATTCTGAAAGAGAATCCCAGGATCCCAGTTACAGTGATAAGTGAAATTGATGAAATCTGTAAAATGTGCCCCAATAAAAGCAAATGTGATGGGGATAAGAATCTGAAGGCCAAGGATCAGAGGCTGATTAGACATTTGAATCTCACCACAAAAGAAACTAGATGTTACCATGAATTGCGTTCTTTAATTTATGAAAGGATAAATTTCAAAATCTTGGATGAGATCTGTGGTGCTTGTCAATGGATTAACAAATGCAAGTTTTACATCGGCCAAAAAGAAAAACTGTCATAGAAGGTATTCTTTTAAAAATTTTGTATGGAGTGATGAAAGATGAAAATCCCAGAATATTTTAATCTTCTTGTAACTGTATGCGGTCAGAAAGGTGGAGTTGGTGGCGAGGAACTTGTAGGGATGGAGGAGCTTGAACTAGCACTACAAGATTATGAATCTCCACTCAACATTAAAGATTGCGAGTTTCCCAATGTGATCCTAGTAGATCTTGCCATGGATCCTAGGGAAGCTGTGAAGGTCCTTGAAAATTCACCCACAACAGTAATATCAAAGGTAGTGCCCATCGAAATAGTGGTTAGAACAAGAAAAGACAGCATCCTGGAAAAAGCAACCGCCCTTGCAAAAGAGAAAACCCAACCTGGAGACTCCTTTAAGGTTATATGCAACCTTAGAGGCAGAAAATATATAAAAACATCAGATGAGATAATAGAAGACCTTTCAGAGCTTCTAATAGATAAATTAAACCTTGAGAGGGATGATAACAATCCAAAGTGGATAATACAAGTAGAAGTTGTGGGTGAGAACACAGGCATCAGCATACTAAAACCCGACGAAATTCTCAAAAAAACATGAATAATAATCCCTGTAGGTTGATTGTGAGAATATTGTATGGGGCGCGGGAATGGAAAAAATCCGGGAAAAAGTTAGCCTACTCCTACAAGTGTTCATACTCACCCTAATAATCCTCGACGGGTTTTTCATCCTAATAAGCATACCTTTACCATTAAAACATGTAACCTTCTCCACCATCATCATCTTTGATCTTCTGACAAGTATTATTCTAGCCATTGTATACCTGTTCCGTTTGAAACATGAAATCAACCGGGAAAACCCTTGTTGTCTGCATCCCATTCTATTTTATCGGCATAGATCTTCTAGGCCTTGAACCGGCTTCTCTAATTCTTAAATTATTGAATTTATTGAAGGTTTTCGGGTTATTTTTCGCTATAGAGGAACTCACCGCATCTGTCGTTGAATTTGTTAAAAAAAGCAGGTTAAGTTATGGGTTGACTCTGTTTATATCCCTACTACTCATATTCACAATCATATTCTTCATAGAAGAGGCTCCTGTTAACCCTGCTGTTAATACCTATGAGGATTCCCTGGTATGTGCTCCAGACACTCACAACAGTCGGCTATGGTGACATCATCCCAGTAACCATACTAGGTCGCCTAACAGGTTTTCTGACAATGTTAAGTGCAATTGTGATTACAAGTCTTATAACAGCATCAGCAACCTCAACAATCATCGAAAAGATGAAAGAGGAACGTGATAAGCTCCTAGATGAGAGAAGATACCAGATAAAAAATCTTGAAAAGAAAATTGATGAACTACAAGGACGGCTTGAAAGGATCGAGAAATATAAACCATGAACTTTTGGATATGCTAAAGAAAGAGTAGTTCTCCATATTATAAGAGGCTGATAACCCACCCTTAATAGATGATCTCTTCTTCTAAGGGTCGATAAAATCCCCCTCACATTTAAAAGAAGGAGTTGTTTGGTGTTCGTTTTAAGATCGTGCCGGCACCCATTAAAGGGTTCCTTTTTAGGGTTCTAATCCAAAAATTATTTATATTTTTCCTGTTAAAATACGACTTGGGGGTTATATGTTGGAAATCACGGTTCATAGGATAAAGGGGGAATGTCCAGTTTATAGGGAAGGTGATAAGATTGTGGTGGACGGCCCTGAAATACTCCTAGAGGAGACTGATGCACTTTGTACCCATGCACTATCCACTATACTCCATTATACAACCATCCTTGAGAGGGACTGGTGTCCTGTGGAACTTGGACTAACTAGAGAAGATGACCCTGAAAATGCTTACATGCAATGTGTAGATCCCGGAGAACCATATACAAGCGGAGGGACTGTAATATTCAAATGCAGGAGAATGGAGAGATGAAGTTCCAAGATTGCAAATTTGGGAGTGTGAAATATAATGGAAAAGAATACAATCATGACATTGTAGTGCATGTAGACGGGACCATAACACCAAGAAGAAAAGAAATTTCAAGGAGAAAATATGGCACCTCACACACCCTAGCACAAGAAGAAATCGAACCATTACTTGACGAAAACCCAAACACTATAATAGTTGGATCAGGAGTCTACGGCGTCCTTAAACTTGGAAAAATCAACATAAAAGCCAATATCATGAAATTACCAACATGCAAAGCCATAAAAGAGTACAACAGCCTAATAGAAGCCGGTGAAAGAGTGGCAGCCATAATCCACGTAACATGTTAAAAATATCAGATGAGCCCTTTCAGACTCTAACAAGATGCCATTTATTTTTTTTAGCTTTCCACATATCCATTCAGAAACTTTATATTTTATCCCTTAGGATATCACCTTGTGATGATAACACGAAAATTCGCTGATTTTATAGTATCATTAAAATATGAGGATATACCATCTGATGTTATAGAGAAAGCCAGATTATGTTTCATGGATTTTCTCGGAGTTTCTTTAAGAGGATCAAAGGAAAAAAGTGGAATTTCCGCACTAAAAGCCCTTCAACCCCACATATCCCCTGGTAAAGCGACTATTATAGGTCATGGTCATGGAGACCCATTAAATGCCAGCCTGGCCAATGGTATATTCGCTCATAGCCTCGACTTAGATGATGGCCATAGAATAGCCCACTTGCATCCTGGAGCATCTATCATACCAGCAACACTTGCATTAGCAGAAAAAGAAAATGCCAATGGAAGAAAATTTCTCACATCCCTCATAATTGGCTATGAAATAGGCTTAAGCCTAGGGATTATGATAAATCCATATCATCGTAACATGGGTTTCCATTCCACAGGCACATGTGGAACCATTGGAGCTGCCGCGGCCAGCGCAAAAGTTCTCGATTTGGACAGGAAAGAAACATTAAATTGCCTGGGATTGGCCGGTACCCAAGCTGCGGGTCTTCTTGAATCAGACCATAAGGGTAGCATGGGGAAACATTTACATGCTGGAAGAGCAGCCCAATCCGGGGTATTATCAGCCCTACTTGCCAAGGAAGGTTTCACAGGAGCCGATAGCATACTGGAAGGTGATGAAGGATTCTTAAATGTTATGACTTCAGAGTATGATGAGGATAAACTGGGAGATTTCCACATTAGACAAGTTTATATGAAAAAATATCCTATCTGCAGACATATTCACTCTACCATTGACTCGGCTGCGAAGATACTTAATTTTCTAAAGTTAAACTCTGTTGATGAAGCTATGGTAGATGAGGTGATCGTCAGAACGTATAAAATAGCGGCAGAACATGACAATTATAAACCAGAGAATATAGAATCCTTGAGGCAGAGCCTGCCAGTTTCCCTCGCATTATTCCTATTAAATGGTGATCTGAGACTAGAGCACCTAGAAGATTTCAATTTTGCATGTGAACTTGCCGGGAAGATCCGGATCGAAACTGACAGGAAACTAGACTCTCTCTACCCTGAAAAAAGACCATCAAAGGTCATCTTAAAATTAAAAGGTGGAAATTTGGAGGCTTTAACCATATTACCATGTGGAGAGCCAGAGAATCCCCTTAAAAGAGAAGATGTCCTTAAAAAATTTAAAATGCTAAACAGTGAATATGAAATCAAAAAATTGAAGATTTTAGATGAGATGGAATCAACCCCCATGGATGAGCTAATGGACGAATTAAACCTAGGGAGGAACAAAACATGAATAGAGAATTTCTAGAAAATATTGGTATAAAGAGCGGATATCCTCTCAGGGAATCAGAGAAAAGGTTTAAGGATGGTTCACAGTACCGTTTCGAAGTTCCAGGGATACAAAGGCCTTCAACCCTCAGAACCCTCATAGATGCCATGGATGAATATGATGTGACAATCCATCGAGTAACCCAAACAAAGGGCATAATGTTACTTACAGACTCAGAAATCGAAGAAATGGGCGAACTTGCAAGAGACGCGAAAATGGAACTATTCCTCAGCGTAGGCCCCCGGGCAACTTATGATACAAGTGCAACAGCAAAAACAAAAGAAGGTGCGAGGATAGGATACCGTATCAGGGGCTATGAAAACCTATTATATGCCCTTGAAGATGTTAAAAGGGCCGCCGACCTTGGGATCAGGGGTATAGTTGTATATGATGAGGGATTACTATGGGTGCTAGGTAAAATGAGAAAGGAAGGCCATCTACCCTCTGATATCCACTTCAAAGTTTCTGCACATTGTGGTCATGGCAACCCAGCATCCGCCCTTCTGATAGAAGAGATTGGAGCAGACTCGTTCAATCCCGTGAGAGATCTTCAAATACCCATGTTAGCCTCAATTCGAAACAGTATAAGCATACCAATAGATTTACATACAGAAAATCCCCAATCCTCCGGAGGTTTTATAAGACATTATGAAGTGCCAGATATGATACGCTATGCAGCCCCAATCTATCTCAAAACTGGGGGTTCAGTCGCGAAAAAACATGCATGGGAAACCACAAAAGCAGAAGCAAAAGAAAGAATAAGACAAGTATACCTTGTAAAATCAATGATAGAAAGATACTATCCAGAAGCACAAGCCACACCAAAGGGTGCTGAGGATCTCGCAATCCCGGTGATCAAATGAAACTTGTCAAAAAAGTGAAAAATGCCTTGATAAAAGCCAGCACAAGTTATACAACTGACGTTAGAAGAGCATATGAAAGAGCTCTTAAAACAGAAGAAGATGAAAACGCGGCTTGGGTGCTTAAATTAATCCTAGAAAATGAGAAAATAGCGAGAAAAGAAAAAAAACCCCTCTGTGACGATACAGGCATTCCACATGTCATAATAGAGGTTGGAGAAAAAGCTTCCACACCCCAAAACCTGCTGGGCCAAGTTAAAAAGGGGATAAAAGAAGGATTAAAAGAATTGCCGGGAAGGCCAATGGCCGTGAGAGGAGATGATCTCCAGCGTATAGAGCAAAGCAAGGGCCTATATGATGATCCTTCAATGGTTGTACCAGCATCATTCCTAGTTGATACAATAGATGGAGATTCCATAAAAATCCACATTCTAATGTTGGGTGGTGGGCCTGAAATACGCGCCCACACATATAGGATCTTCCATCATCATGATAATAGAAAATTATTTGAGGAAGTTCTCACATGGATGAAAACAGAAACCCCACTCTTGGGGTGCACGCCTTGCATCCCAGCTATTGGCGTTGGAAGGACTCATTTTGAGGCCACTTCACTCATGCTTAAAGCCATAGCCGATGGAAACCTTGACAGACAATCCAAGATTGAAGAATATTTAACAGAATCGATCAATAGGGAAGGTGTGGGGAGTCTCGGACTTGGAGGATCCATAACAGCCCTGGGATCCTTTGTCAAGGTCGGGCCCCAGAGGGCCAGTGGAGTGAGGATAGTTTCTATGAGGCTCTCTTGTTGTGCAGAGCCAAGAAGGGCGAGTATAATATTATGAGGTGTGATCAATGGCAATAGGGAAAGAATCGCTTGAGAGGATATTTGATGTTAATGTTTCCCGTTGGAAGACCAGTATTAGTTGGGTTGGGAAGGATTTTATTGTTACGCGTGGTTATTTCCAAGAGGATTTGATTGGGAACGTTTCCTTTGCTGATGTTGTCTTCCTATTATTGAAGGGTGATCTACCTTCTAGGAAAGAATCTAGGATGCTTAATGCCATACTTGTATCCTTTTGTGATCATGGGGTCACCCCACCCAGCACACAAATAGCTCGCTTGGCAGCGTCTACAGGCTCTCCCATACATGCTTCTCTTGCAGCTGGACTTTTGGCTTTTGGAAAGGAGCATGCTGGGGCTATACAGGATTGTATGAAACTACTTCAAGATGCTATGAAAACTGGTGGGGAAATTTCCCAACTTGCCAGGGAACTTGTCGATGAATACCTTGAAAGGGGTGAGAAGATACCTGGTTTTGGCCATAGATATCATAGTAGGGATCCGAGGGCGGTTAGAATATTGGAATTAGCAGAAAAGTACAAGTGTAGAGGTGGACATGTTCAGTTGGCCTTGGAGATGGAAAAGAGGTTAAATCGGCTGAAAAATGTTAATATGAATATTGATGGGGCGAACGCGGCTATATTGTCAGATCTTGGATTTCATTGGGGGGTTGGAACTGGCATATTCATGATTGGAAGGTTGCCCGGGTTGATAGCTCATATAGATGAAGAAAAGAGACAGGAAAAACCATTCAGGAAAACTTTAAAACTTGAGGAAATAGAATATCATGGTAAAAAACCAGCCCATAATAGGAGGTGAGGATCCGAGAACAAAGAGTAGACACAAGTTAGAATCATAAGATTTATGATATTTTTATGGAGGGGGAAATAAATAGTAAAAGATAAATATACTCACAAAATAGACCCTTCAATATAAAAAGGGTGGTTCAAATGGCAACAATAGCAGAAGCTATCATGGTGATAAAAAAGGCTGAAAATGATGCTAACAGGCTAATACAGGATTCAGAGGATAAATCATCCCAGATGATCGAGGATGCTAGGGTTAAGGCGCTAGAGATCATAGAAAATGTCAAGAGAGAGGCTGAAGATGAAGCCGAGGCAATGATCTACGAATCTAAGGCAAAGGCCAGGGAAGAAGCTATGAACATTTCAAATGAAGCTAAAAGAAGAATAGAAAACTTGAAATCTAAGGCCATGGACAAGATTGATGAAGCAGCGAAGGTTATAATAAAAACAATAATATAGAGTTGAGTAACATGTTTCTACCAGCGAGGATGCGCAAACTTAAAATTATAACATTCGAAAAATACACAGACCCAGTTATCAGATCCTTGCATGAAGAAGGAATAACACAAATAGACGACATATCAGAGCGTATCCAAGAAGACCCACAATGGGGTCAGATATTAAAACCTTCGAAACCCACACCCCAAACCAATAAAATAGCATCCCTACTAATGAGAACAACTGGTATAATAGATTTCATGGATTCACTGATAACCCATAAAAAAAAGATTACAGAGGTTATAAAAGGATTTCTCAACCCTCAAATCCCAAAAAAGAGGAAGGTTGAAGAACTCGACTCAGAATCGCTGATCATGAAAGCCGAAGAGGAACTATCAAAAGTCGAATCAAAGGTAAAAGCTTTAGAAGGCGGATTAAACCAATTAGACGCTGAGAAGGGGGAATTAGAGTCAACAATCAGTCTCTGGAGTAAACTAGTCGATTTTGATATTGATTTTACCGATATAACAGAATCCGAGTATATAACCGCCATTATAGGGAAAATGCCCATAGAAAAATTCAAGAAGGCGCCAGAGAAGATAAAAGAGATCACAGACGAATTCGCACTCTTCGACATGGAAACAGAACCCCCAACCGAAAGAAAAATATTCCTAATAACACTAAAAAAACATGAAGATGCCATAGCAACCCTACTAAGGCGAATGGACCTCGAAAGGTTCGAAATAGCCGGTCTCAAAGGCAGACCATCAGAGGTAATCCAAAAATCCGAAAAAAGACTCAAAGAAATCCATGAAGAAAGAAAAAACACAATCAAAGAAGTTGAAAAGATAAAAAATGAATGGGAAGAAGAACTTCTCATACTCAGAGAACAACTTGAAATCGAAAAGGAAAGAAATGAAATATACGCAGCCTTCGGAGAAACAGAAAACACAGTGATGCTAGAAGCATGGACCCCACTTAAAGATTGTGAAAAAGCCGAAAAGATAATTAGAAGTGCTAGCAAAGGCCACTGCGTCATTGAACGTGAAAAACCAGCCAGCGACGATGATGATGTGCCAACACTCCTCGAAAATCCAAGATTCGCAAAACCATTTGAAACATTAATGGAAATGTACTCACCCCCAAAATATAATGAATATGACCCCACAGTCTTCATGGCCTTAATATTCCCATTCTTCTTCGGTTTCTGCCTTACAGACGCATTCTATGGGATAATAGACGCAATAGTAGGATACATTTTATATCGTGGCCCTGGAAAAGTTAACAGTTTCATGAGAAGCTTTGGCATAATATTCATAGCCTGTGGTGCCTGGGCATTCATCCTTGGAATGGTCACAAACGGGTTCCTAGGCGACTTCTTCCCACGATTCCTCCACGTAAATCTCCCAACAGTCATACCATTAATAGACGCGTTTAAAGAACCGCAGAACGTCCTCCTAATGGCCCTGATAGCCGGGGTGCTCCATATAAACTTCGGACTTATCGTCGGCGCAAGGAACAATATAAAAATGGGTAACATCCGCGAAGCCATGGGATCCCAGATAGTATGGATTATACTAGAACTGGGCATACTATTACTCGCCATAGGCTGGCTATTCCACCTATTCCCATTAATGATGGCTGGAGGAGGAATAGCAGTCCTAGGAGTCCTATTACTAGTCTATTACAATGGACTCTTCGGACTCATGGACGCCTCAGGTTTCCTAGGCACAATACTATCATATTCAAGACTGCTAGCCCTCTGCCTATCCACAGGGGGTATGGCCATAACAGTTAACATAGTCACAGGAATATGCGCCAACCTCATACCAGTAATAGGAGTAGCTTTGGCTCCCATAGTATTCGTATTTGGCCATATTGCCAATGACACATTCCAGAGTCTAGGCGCTTTCATACATTCATTACGTCTACATTATGTTGAATTCTTCTCCCAATTCTTCATGGGAGGCGAAAGAGGATTCAACCCCTTTAGTGCTGAAAGAAAACTTACTAAAATAGAGAGGTGAAAAGAATGGTTGAGATTACACTAGGAACAGCTTTAGCAGCTGTAGGAGCTGGGATAGCTATAGCATTTGCAGGTTTTGGATCAGCTATAGCCCAGGGAAACGTGGCAGCTGCAAGTGTAGGTGCAGTTGCAGAAAAACCTGAAATGTTCGCAAGGGGCATTATATTCACAGCCCTGCCAGAAACACAAGCTATCTACGGATTCCTTATAGGAATATTAGTTATAGTATTCTCAGGAATCCTAGGTGGAGGTAAAGGACTCAGCACAACAGGCGGTATCATAGCCCTAAGCGCAGGTTTAGCCATAGGAGTCGCAGGTTTCGGATCAGCTATAGCCCAGGGAAACGTAGCAGCAGGAAGCGTAGGTGCAGTTACAGAGCAACCAGAAATGTTTGCAAGGGGCATTATATTCACAGCCCTGCCAGAAACACAAGCTATCTACGGATTCCTTATAGCAATACTCTTGCTAGTTGGTGGCGTTATGGGAGGAGGCTAAATAGATGGACCCTGGAGTGGACAAAATTGTCTCCAGCATAATCTCCGAGGCCGAGGAAAATGCTAATAAGATAATCAGCGAAGCTGAAAAAAAAGCAGAAGCCATAATAGAAGACGGTGAAAAAAGAGCAGCTCTTGAAAAGGAAAAAATACTAGAAAATGCCAAGAAACAGGCGCGGATGCAATACCACCAGATAATATCAGAGGCCAAGATGAAGGCTAGAAGAGCAGAACTGGAGGCAAGAGAAGAAATAATCATGGAAGCGTTCAAAAAAGCAGAGGCAGAGTTACAGAGGATGTCCTCTAGTAAAGATGAAAAATACATCCAATCACTAAAGAATATTATAAAAGAAGCAGCCACTGAAATCGGAGGGGGAGAATTATTAGTCCACATCAAGGAGGATGATAAAGAAAAAATAAAAGACTTGGATTCCATCGCAGAGGATGTTAAATCAGCCACTGGAAAAGATACCAGCCTCGAATTTGGCGAATCCATACAGACCATCGGAGGGGCTATAGTCAAAACCAAGGATGGGAGAATAGAAGTCAACAATACAATAGAGGCAAGACTTTCAAGGTTCGAAAAGCTTCTGCGTTCAGAGGTGGCTAAAATCCTCTTTGACTAAGAAAGGGAGAGACCAAATATGATTGAAAGCCCCACCATACTAAAGGCACTGATAAGTATAATAGCAGCCGCAGGAGCCATCATTATAGTAGTACCCACAATAAAGTTTCTCAGAGACGTTGTACCATTCGCATATCCCACCGCCAGGGTGAGAGCGAGAATGGGGCGCTTATTCACAGACAGACAGCTCACAGAGATTATGGAAACCGAAAACCTTAAAGAATTCAAAAATTACCTTAGGGGCTTCCCAGATTATGCAAAATACATAGACGAATACCCCATCGAAAAAGCCCTCGAAAGCCAACTCGCAGAAATCTACCAATTAATCACAGAAATAGCACCAAAAAGGATAAAAAGAGTGTTCGAGGCACAATCTAAAAAATGGGATATTAGAAACATAAAAAGCCTCCTAACAGCCAAAGACACTGGACTAAGCCCAGAGGAGACAATGGATCTCATAATACCGTTCGGAGAATTAAAAGGCAAACTAAAAAAGTTAACAGACCTTAAAACAGTCGAGGATATAGTAACAGCCCTCGAAGACACAGAATACGGTCCAATACTCGAGGAAGCCCTCCCAAACTATCAAAAAACAAGGCTACTATTACCATTCGAAGCCGCCCTCGACAAATACTACATGGAAACCCTCCTAGGAATCCTAGAAGAAATATCAATACCCAAAGAAGATGCTGAAATACTGCGCACATACTACGGCACACAAGTAGACGCTGCAAACATCAAAATAATACTCCGAGCAAAGGCCGACAACCTCAAATACGATGACATAAAACCCTATATAATACCAGAAGGTTACCAGTTACCCGAATGGAAACTCCAAGACCTCATAGAAGCAGAAGACATAAAAGGGATTATAAATGAACTAGAAGGCACAGACTATGGTCCAGTGCTCACAGAAGCACTCCCAGAATATGAAAAGACAAGATCACTAGCCACATTCGAAAAAGCCCTGGAAAAATACATTAATGAAACCGCAAGAACATTCGCACTGAAAAGACCCCTCGGCGTAGGCCCGATGATAACATTCCTAAGCCGAAAAGAGGCCGAAATCAAAAACCTCAAAGTAATCGCGCGCAGTAAAAGAGAGATAGGACTCCCCGAAGCCCTAATTAAGGAGATGTTAATATGAGTGCGAAAATAGCAGTAGTCGCAGATGCAGACACAGTAACAGGCTTCAGACTAGCAGGTATAAAAGAAGGACATGCTGTGGAAACCCCCAAAGAAGCAGAAACAATCATCAGAGACCTTATAAAAAAGGAAACCTCCATTATAATCGTCACCGAAAAGATCGGCGACGAATTAAGACAATTCATTGATGAAGCAACCGGATCACGCGCACTACCCATCATAATAGAAATACCCGACAAATACGGTCCCTCTGAACGAAGAGTAGAACCCCTAAGAGAGCTTATCAAAAGAGTAATCGGAATAGAGTTGGTAAAATGATAAAAAAAGGAAAAATTATTAAAGTCGCAGGTCCCGTCATCATCGCGGAAGGAATGAGAGGAACACAAATGTATGAAATGGTAAGAGTAGGCGAAGACAAACTAATAGGAGAAATCATCGAACTTGAAGGTGACACAGCCACAATCCAAGTCTACGAAGAAACAACAGGAATCAAACCAGGAGAAACAGTAGAAAGCACAGGAGGATCCCTCTCAGTAGAACTAGGCCCAGGGATCATAGGAGCAATCTTCGACGGAATACAAAGACCACTAGAAAACATCAAAATACTCACAGGAGACTACATACAAAGAGGCGTTGACGTACCACCAATACCCAAAGACAAAAAATGGGAATTCAAACCACTAGCAGAACCCGGACAAAAAGTACAAGGCGGAGACATCATCGGAGAAGTCCAAGAAACATCAGCAGTATCACACAAAATAATGATACCACCAAACATTTCAGGAACACTAAAAAGCATAGAACCACAAGGAGAATACACAGTACTAGACGACATAGCAGAAATAGAAACAGAAACAGGCACCGAGAAAATCCAGATGATGCAAAAATGGCCGGTCAGAAAAGCAAGACCATACAAGAAAAAACTAGACCCCGACGTACCCCTCATAACAGGCCAAAGAGCCCAGGACACATTCTTCCCAGTAGCAAAAGGTGGAACAGCAACAATACCAGGACCATTCGGATCAGGAAAAACCGTAACACAACAACAACTAGCCAAATGGGCCGACGCAGACATCATAGTCTATGTAGGATGTGGTGAAAGAGGCAACGAGATGACAGAAGTGCTAAAAGACTTCCCAGAACTCGAAGACCCAAAAACAGGGAAACCACTCATGGACAGGACAGTGCTCATCGCAAACACTTCAAACATGCCAGTAGCCGCAAGGGAAGCCTGCGTATACACTGGTATAACCATAGCCGAATACTTCAGGGACATGGGATACGACGTCGCCCTAATGGCAGACTCAACATCAAGATGGGCCGAGGCCATGAGAGAAATCTCAGGCCGACTCGAAGAAATGCCCGGAGAAGAAGGTTACCCAGCATACCTCGCCTCAAGGCTAGCCCAATTCTATGAAAGAGCTGGCAGAGTCATAACAGTCGGAACAGAAGACAAAGTAGCATCAGTATCAATAGTAGGCGCAGTATCCCCTCCAGGAGGAGACTTCTCAGAACCCGTTACACAAAACACCCTAAGAATATGTAAAGTATTCTGGGCGCTTGACGCTTCACTTGCAGACAAACGTCACTTCCCAGCCATAGACTGGCTCCAAAGCTATTCACTCTACATCGACAGCATAGAAACTTGGTGGGCTAAAAAAGTCGACCCAGAATGGAGGACCATAAGGGACAATGCAATGGCCCTACTGCAAAAAGAAGCCGAACTCCAAGAAGTAGTGCAACTCGTAGGACCCGACGCTTTACCAGACAGGGAAAGAATAACCCTCGAGACCACGAGGATGATACGCGAAGACTTCCTCCAACAGAACGCCTACCACGAAGTCGACACCTACTGTTCACCGGAAAAACAATTAAAGATGCTTAAAACCATAATGAAATTCCATGAACATACAACAGAAGCATTAGAGAGAGGAGCCCCAGCAGCAGACCTCGTGAACCTGCCAGTGAAAGAAGAAATTGGACGTATGAAATACATACCCGAAGATGAGTTTGATGAAAGAATCAAAGAAATCGAAGAAAAGATCGTCCAACAATGTAATGAGGTGTTAAGATGAAAGTAGATATTAAAACCCGAGAATACACAACGGTAAGCGAAGTATCAGGGCCCCTCATGATCGTGGAAGGCGTTGAAGGAGCAGCATATGGAGAAATCGTAGAAATAGAAACACCCACCGGCGAAAGAAGAAGGGGTCAGGTTCTTGAAGTGAGGGAAGATATCGCTGTCGTACAAGTATTTGAGGGTACAAGCGACCTTAACACTGAAACGACAAAAATACGCTTCACAGGAGAAACAGCAAAGATAGGCGTCTCCATGGACATGCTAGGCCGCATATTCGACGGCACAGGGAAACCCATAGACGGCGGCCCAGAGATCATCCCAGAAAAAGAACTTGACATTAACGGTTTCCCAATAAATCCATCAGCACGAGCATTCCCCGCAGAGTTCATCCAGACAGGTATATCAACAATCGATGGTATGAACACACTTGTCAGGGGACAGAAACTACCAATCTTCTCGGGTTCGGGATTGCCACACAATGAACTAGCAGCCCAAATCGCAAGACAAGCAAAGGTACTTACAGAAGAGAGCGAATTTGCAGTTATATTCACTGCTATGGGTATAACACACGAAGAAGCCAATTACTTCATGCGAGACTTTGAACAGACCGGCGCACTGGAACGTGTGACGGTATTCATGAACCTTGCAGACGACCCTGCCATCGAACGTATAATCACTCCAAGAATGGCTCTTACAACAGCCGAATATTTCGCATTTGAACATGACATGCACGTTCTTGTTATATTAACAGATATGACAAATTATTGCGAAGCTTTAAGGGAGATATCAGCTGCCAGGGAAGAAGTTCCTGGTAGGAGAGGATATCCAGGTTACATGTATACCGACCTTGCAAGCATTTATGAAAGGGCAGGGCGTATAATCGGCAAAAAAGGGTCAATAACCCAGATGCCAATCCTGGTCATGCCACAGGATGATATCACACACCCAATACCAGACCTTACAGGTTACATCACAGAAGGTCAGGTTGTGCTCAGCCGCGAACTACACCGAAAGGGTATATACCCCCCAGTGGATGTCCTACCATCACTATCAAGGCTCATGAGCGGTGGTATAGGTGAGGGAAGAACCAGAGAAGATCATAGTGGCGTTTCAGACCAACTATACTCTGCATATGCAGAGGGCCGAGACCTCCGCGACCTCGTGGCCGTGGTCGGTGAAGAAGCATTAACTGACAGGGACCGTAAATACTTGCAATTTGCCGATGAATTCGAGAAAAGGTTTATAAACCAGGGACGCGACGAGGACAGATCAATCGAAGAGACCCTCACCCTTGGCTGGGAGCTACTAAGCATATTACCACGCGCAGAACTCAAGAGAGTGGCCGAGGAACACATCGACAAATACTTACCAAAAGGGGAATAACACCCCCCAAACCATATATTTTATTATAGGGGGATAAAATGGCGCAGGAGATAATTGAAGGGATCAACCCGACGAGAATGGAGCTTCTAAAACTCAAACAGAGGGAGAAGCTCGCTGTCAAGGGCTACAACTTACTAAAAGAGAAAAGAAACGCTCTTATCATGGAGTTCTTCAACATCCTAGAGAGGGTTAGAGGAGCTCGTGAAAGGGTCGAGGAAAAGCTAAGGGACGCATTCGAAGACCTGACAGAAGCGCAGATAATGATGGGTGACATGGCCGTTAACAAGGCCGCTATGGCTGTTAAAGAGTTCATCAATGTCGAAATCGACTCCAGGAATATAATGGGTGTTGTGGTCCCTGTAATAGAAATAGAATCAACAGAAAGATCCATGGTCGAGAGGGGCTATGGCCTAGTAGATACTTCAGTCAAACTCGACGAGGCCGCTAGGAAATTCGAGGAATCAGTATCCCTCATAGTGGAATTAGGGGAGATTGAAAAGAGTGTAAGGTTGCTTGCAGGGGAGATAGAATCCACAAAGAGGAGAGTTAACGCACTTGAACACATAATAATACCAAGACTCCAGAATACGGTAAGTTACATTGAAATGCGATTAGAAGAGATGGAAAGAGAGAACTTCGTGAGATTGAAGATGATTAAAGAATCCATGGAGATGGAGTAATGGTCAGGATATTAACAAGGCTTGGCGAAGTTAAAAGGGCGGCTGAAAGATATGCGAAGGAACTGGTGGACTTCAGGCTAGTGGATGCCGACATTTATGGTCACTTGAGGGCTATACTCGCAGCTGAGAATGTGAAAGTTAAGGCAGGGGAAATAAAACCTATAAAGATAAAAAGGATCAGGATACCCCCAAATCATCTAGTTTACTTGTGTGCATATGCAACCCATGGATTAGGTCATGTGATCGCAGCAGGTGAAGAGGTGCCTTTACCTATTACCATGGAGAGAAGCGCGGATCATGCGACTTTTGTAGCTGCTCTATCTGGTGAGATAAAAAAGAATGATCTTCTAGGCGTGCTAATAGTTCTGCCAGTAGAATTAACCCACTAAAATCTTTTTTCTTATTTTATGATAGTCTCTTTGTGTGGGGGATTTTCCTATCTAAACTCCGGAGGGTTGAATTCCTCTTTTATGTATTCTCTTTTGGCTTTGGGATCATTCTCTACTATAATTTTGTCGATCTCCTCGAGTAATTTATCTATATGCTCTCTAAGTTCATTGTAGGGTTTTATTTTCGCTTCTCGCTTTCTCCCGATTTTCTTCAATGTTTTTAATCTGAGATTGTAGGAGTCTCTTCCCCTTAATTTTTTGAAGATTGATGGATTCGCTTTGTAATCTTCTATCTCCTTGCGGATCGCTATCCTTTTTAGGAGATAATCCACTTCAATATTTCTTATATCCTCTATTATCATCTTTTTCAACTTTTTAAGGATCCTTTTTCTCCTTTTTAATTCTATTAATGTTTTCTGAAGCTTTGATGGCGTGGAAGTGTCGATTTTTATGTCTTCGGCCTCTTCTATTAGCTTATAATAATATTCTAGCCTCATTTTTCTGCTTATGCGAATTTTAATCGGATTTCAAGGATATCATCATGTAGTATACATTTTGTGTTTATGTCATCATGCTTCTTTTCTATTTCTCTTATCCTGTAAAGTACATTTGTAAGTGCGCTTGTAGTGAATCTTCCAAAGCTTTTCTCACCCTTTGATGATACTAGAAGAAGTGAAGCTCTCCCGTCTTCTATTTTGACGTTGTAATTTATTGCATTGAGGTATATTGCATCCGCTAAACGCAGAAGAATCTTGATATACTTTATTGGGAGTCCGCTCACGCTTATAAGCTCTTTTATTTTATCATTTTCTCGGCATTGTTCAATATCAATATCCATAAATCCACCCCAGTCCTTTTATAATATTTTATAAAATAAAGGTTATAATTATAATGTGATGATTAATGAAATGGATAGAACTGAAAGACTTATAAGGAAACAGATTGTCATCCTTAACAGACACGTGCCAAGAAAGAGGAAAACTCTCAAGGAGCTTCTAAGAGAGGAAAAACCCCACGTGATAGGATCTGATGGGAGCAGGCACAGATTCAAGTCAGAAGAACTTAAATTTCTAGTTTCTCTACTTTCTAAGGATGAACAGGAGCGCCTCAAGTTACCTATATACATTGAAATAAATACATCAACCTCTGGCGCCAGGATAAAAGGGAAACTTGAAGTCAGAATAATCTCAAGGATCATAGGAAGAGAAATAGACGAATATAACATACCAGATGAAATATACATTTACAATCCCCAGATGAAGATTTTAAGAAAAGAACTCCCAACCACAACCCAATACATATTCCTCGTCAATGAACAGTGAAATACCCCACCCTTGGTGGGGGTGGCTTCCTGTTCCATCGAAGAAACCCGCCCCCAACCCTTGTATAGGGAGGGGTCTTTTATCCACAGGCATTCGGGGGGGCTGTCCCAACCCCCTACATCTTAGATGTTCAGGGGGGTTCATGATATGGGCGGGCTCTCTCAGCCAAGAATCCCATTTTCACTGAGAACTAATACATTCCCCCTCTTGTATATACAAGGAGACTTAACAGCAAGAAAAGTTAAAAGGTGGAATATCCAATGAGCAGAGACCCCATAGAAGAATACCTTAAAGATCCTGACAGAAGAGCTAAAATATTCCTCATATTAACATGGGGGATGATAATCACAAGAATCCTAATTGCAATAGGACTCATCATATTCATACTAATACTCCTAGGCATAATACAAATACCAGTATAAATTATCCTATAGGGGTTAAAGTTCCTATGACCTTACCAAAACTCCTCCTAACATTCCCCCGAAGAATATTAAGATTTTCATGAGAATCAAGTAAAGTCGCCACTGGCTCCCCCGCCTCTATTATCGAATCCCTACAAGGTATATCATAAACCCTTAGAAAATTAAGATCGCCAACTTGACATCTAAAGGGAGCATAAACTATCCTTTTCATAGCATACCTTTTCCTTAAAGGTTCATCTATAAGTTCGCCTTCACAAGCACTGATATGAGCAGATAACATGTTAACTCCAAGTGAAAGCTGAGCACATTCAAAAGTGCCTTGGATACGAGGATTAACCTCAATCACATATACTCCCCGCGAAGACAAAACCATGTCAACGCCATTCGAACCCAAAAGAGACAAACTCCTAATAACATCCTCCCCAATCTCTTTAATCTCTGGATATGGTGCGGGCACAATATTCCCCACATAGACAAAATTACCCTCCCAAACCCCAATACTAGTATCTATCAATTGTCTGCTCGTTAAAACTGTTATAGCATCCCTACCAGTGGAAAGTACCGAAGCACTTAAATGTAACCCATCAATAAATTCCTGGAGGATGAAAGACCCCCTAGACACTTCTCTAACATTTGACAGGAAAGAAACACCAAAACCCCCAGAACCCCACAAAGGCTTTATTAAGAACCTTTTTTCTGGTTCCTGTCTTTGTATCTCCCAAGCCTCCTCCATATCATCCAACTTGTAAGTTACTGGAACTTTAAATCTTCTACGAAGCCTCTTATATAAAGTGTACTTGTTTTCTATCCTTCGCGTCCTCTTGTTACCAATGATTTTCCTGGGAGGAAAATCCTCAGGGAAACCCCCACTCAAAACTATAATCCCATCAACCTCATCTAGAAAATCTCCAGCTAGATCACTGAGCTGAAATGATCTGAACCTTTCATGGAACCTCCCAGAAGACCTTAAAGGCCCCTGTTTTAATATACACCTTCTCTCATGATAAAAATCAAAATCCACCGGACAATAATAACTCGCAGAATAAACCTCGAATCCAAGATCATATGCCGCCTCGGCAACCGGCCTTGTATTAGCACCTACTATGAGAAGCCTTTCCATTCTAAAACCTTCCGAAAGAAATATTTTTGGATGGTATAGTCCCGAGCGGAGTCGAACCGCTGTCACCGGGTCCAAAGCCCGGTAGGATTACCACTACCCCACGGGACTATGAAACATGAATCTTTTTTTAAAAGGAGGATATTATAGTCCCGAGCGGAGTCGAACCGCTGTCGATGGGTCCAGAGCCCATCAGGATTGCCACTACCCCACGGGACTATAAAAGACTATTAACCCACTTTCAAATATAAACCTTCCCCAAAATTAATATAAATATTTTATGGTATGGCGTTAATAAGCAATTCTCAATGAAGCCATTAGATTCGTTTTTTTTTTATCCGAGGAATCTTCTCAGACTTGCTGCTTCGAGTATCCTGCTTTGAATTACCCTTATCTGACCAAGTGATAAACTCTTGTTTATATCATCGACTAGTTTTTTGTGCTTTCTGTCATATTTTATATCAGGGAAATGTTCCTTGATACTCCAATGGAGATCCTCGTCTAGGTAGGGTGAATCTGGGTTCATGTATCTGAGGGCATCTAGCAGATCTTCTTCAAGGTTTATGTAAATATCATGGAGATATTCAAGGTCTTTCTCAGATAATGCGTTGAAACCAAGGATTTCTGGGGGCACTCCGATAGAATAAAGGGCCGCCGTGAAGGTTATGGCCCTTGGAAGTGAGACTTTCCCAATGCTTCTTGAATAGCCGAACAATCCTATGTGAAGTTTCCTTTTCCTTCTCTTAGGCACGTATTTCGCCACTTGGTTTATGGTATCTGCGAGTTTTAGGACTTGGCGACGATACTCTCTACAGTATTTTTCCATGATTTTAAGCGCGGTTTCGGCGTCTGTTTCATGGGCTTTGCTGGGCTTCTTTGATTTTAGTCTGTCAACTGCTTTGATGACTTCTCTTGGTGGATGGTCGTATTTGAAAGATGATTGTAATGTGAAGGTGTAGGTGCTTGGATATTCTATCATGACATTATTTACATTGGAGGGTTTTAGGTTTCCCCTGAAGGGTGCTGAGCCCATCCCTATAATAGGATATATTCCTATACTGGTTTCTTCTTCGATCTCTTGGAAATTTTGAAGGGCTATCTTATTGAGTATGATGGCTGATATCATCCCATAATTCATGGCCGGGTCTGAGCGTGCCAGGAAAACTCTCTGCTCTTGGATGTTTTTCCCATCCAAGTATTCTCGGGTTATTTTGGCTGCTGAGAGCATGCCTTTGTGGTCTTCGAAGAGTGGTATTACATTTATCGTCTGGGGCTTGAATTCCCCTATCCATTCTTTTATTGTGACGTCTCCAATTGAAAAGTTCTGTTTTTCAACTACAAAGTTTTTATAGTAATTGTAGATGCGGTTAAGAGAATTGCTTGATGTTGTCATGGGTAGTATAACCTCGAAGACTGGGGCTACTTCCATCCCATAAAATAGTGTTGCGGTATCATATGAACGTGGTATGCTTTCAAGGGTTTCGAGGAGTATTTTCGCCTCTCCACGCTCTATAGTAGGGTTAGGAACTCTTAAGGTTAATCTGAAATCCTCTCCTAATATATTTTCTTGGAAGAATGACTTATAATTGGCGAGGAGTTTTTTCACAACATAATTGTCAACTTCCTTGCCTTCACAATCCCACATTTGCTCTTCACATCCAAGATGGGAGAATACATAATATGCCTCTTTTATTTCATCCTCTCCACCAAGAAGTGGGCTTGATGCGAAAAATGGGGGATTTACATTATCAGGATGCTGTGTACTCATGCATCTTGGAATTTTCATCATCCACACCCTATAAGATATAAGATCAAATTAGGATATAAAATTTGTAGGATAAAGCCTATAGTGTGTGGGGGTGAATTATCCCCCTCATTCAATGGGTTTAATGATAAAAAAAGAGGGAGTTGATTTTTGTTTCAAATGTTCCTCATGTTTCAAGATTTGGTCAAAGGCTTGTGATTTTAACCTTACCGCCGGGAAGTCCCCTCCCGAAAGGGAGGGGATGAGGGGCGGAACATATATGTGAGAAAAACATACAAACTATGAGATACGAACTCGACAGGGGCGCCCACTCGGTATATGCACTTCAGCACCATCTGGTTCAAGTAGTGAAGTACCGAAAGAAAGTGCTTGAGGACGGGGTGGTTGAGGAGATAAGCGAGAGTTTCGGGGGGTGGAAGTTCTGAATTTGGAGTGCGACAAAGACCACATGATTTTCAAGGCGAAGCCCGACTCTCGATATATCAACGCCATAAAAGACGATAACTTCGAGGGAAATCCAGAGGAACTT
>Ga0078972_1004572_pt1 | contig 37383 bp, 56 predicted proteins | sample YelNatPaOPGAMG01_FD_67568 | JGI IMG/M metagenome (GOLD analysis project Ga0078972, IMG submission 67568) | Hot spring thermophilic microbial communities from Obsidian Pool, Yellowstone National Park, USA - OP-RAMG-01 (SPADES assembly) (version 2) | ecosystem: Environmental > Aquatic > Thermal...
CACTAGCCTAGCCACGACGCCCGCAGGCCCCTCCAGCCCCGTCGGGATCGGCGTCACCTCAAACTCGTAGCTGCCGCCCGGCGTGACGTTCAGGGTCAGGCCCCAGAAGCCGCTCGCGTTGGTCGTGGATGCGCGCGCCAATCGCCGCACCCCCACGCCCGCGACGGGTCGGCCCACCCCATCCACCGCCGAGCCGTAAATATAGCAATCCACTGTCGCCCGGATTGCGGCCTTATCCGAACAGCCGCACAGAACCAGAACCAGAAGCAAAAGGCGCATCAACTTCATCTCTGCTTCCCATGCGAGCCCGCTACCCAGTGTCTACCCCTCCAGCATGAACGTTTCGCTCGGCCTCCTCCACCTGGCGGCGCCCCTGCTCCTGGGTCTCAAGGCGCTTTTGCAGCTCCTCAAGCTCCTTGCGCAGCATCGTATTCTCAACGAACAACACGCCGATAATCCGCATTAAATCATCCATTGTGACGTTCATGCCCTGTTCCCCTCCAGTCTCTCTACTCGCTCCAGAAGTTGCTGCACCGCCACAGTTAGCAACGTCACCATCGCACCTAGGTCACGCCCATCTCCGAACTCCCCATCTGGACCTCTCACCTGTTTCCTAACGAAGTCGGGCAGCGAGCTGTGATCGATACCCCTCTCGTCACCACGGATTCTACGTATAGCTGCCAAAGCATCACCCCTAAAGTAGGGCGTGCGGTCGGTAAACGAGAGGGCAGAACAGTTGTTAGCGATCCAGATGCTCCCCGCGGGGAAGGCCACCAATGATCCATCATTGTATGACTGGATGATCTGGGTGTTACCGATATAGACGCGGAATGCGTTGCTCCAGTCAACAACCACCATAATCCTGGCTTGATAACCAGAGCCATATACCGTATTTAAACAGAGCGCCGTCACTCCCCCGCCGCCGTCTTCAAGCCGCAGGGCCTCCGATTCGCTCGCCGATCTCGTTTTGATATGCACTAGGGAGCTGGGCGACGTTGTCCCGATGCCGACGTTGCCATTGCCATCAATGGTCAGCCGCGGTGTCGTGCCGATGGCTGACCCAGCACAAACCTGGAACTTATTTGCATCTGAGGCATTTACGCCGATCGCGAACCTTGCCGTCCCATTGGTATCCAGCACCAACTTGGGATTGCCACTGGCAATAGTGAGCGTCAGGTCGCTGTTGACTTTATGCGCAGGGAACTCGGCATTAGCGTCTAGCGCCAGGAGCTTATTCGCCGTCGCCGTCGCTGCAGCGTGGAAACCGTCCACGGTGTCCGCGTCGCCCAGGATGTCCGACCAGGTTTTGATACGGTTATTCGGCGTCAATATCTTCATCACTGATCTCCATACGCCGAGACAAAATGGGGGTTGTTGCTCGCTGGGGCCGCACCCAACCGCGCCACGATGCTCTTGGACGTGCTGTCCAGGACGATCGGGTCATCATAGAGGAGCGTCTCCCCAGCCGCTACGCTTACCTTGCAGAGGATATACTCCGACGTACTAACCTTATAGACCACGTATACCGTCACCGCCGCCGTGTCTGCATTGTAGATGTTGATCAGCCGCACCGTGCGCACAACTCCGCTGGACGGTGCCTCCACGACGGTCACGTTCGTCGTGCCGTTCAGCGTCCCCTGCGAACTTCCCAGCGTGAAAGCCATCGCTATCCCTCCAGCTCCATCTCGCGCTTGGCTATCTCTCGCTCTTCCGGCGAGAGCCGCTCCCAGGCGTGAACGACCTGCACGACGCGGACGAGCCCATCCAGTTTTTCCTCCAGACTTGTCGCGTCCTCTATCAGCGCCGCCGGCCAATGCGGAACGCAGGATAGAACCTCTAGAGCCATGGGCAGGTCAGTCGCATCCAGGTCGCGCTCCACAGTCGTCTCACATAGGGCCGCAAATTTGTCGCGCTGCACTTCGAACCCGCCGTTATCCAGCAAACGCAGCCCCACCGAGGCTAATTCCTCCTCGCTCAAGACCATCTTGTTGCGTAGCCCCAGCGAGGCGCGCCACTGATTCGTGCTCATCTCGGCGTTACCGAAGGCATAGCGCATGAGCAACATCTGGAGTATCGTAAACGTGATCTTCACTTAACCCCTCCATATCGAAATCGCCACATCATCTGATCCGCCTGAGCAAACACATTCGCCAGCGCCTGACGCAATTCTTGCACGATGCCCACGGGCAGCGCCTCGCGATAGTTCAGCTTTCCCCCGTCGGGATACACGCTAAACAGCAATTGCCCGGCGAACTCTGCAGCGCCACCGTAATAGAATTTCACGTTGATCTCGTACTCCGTTTCCCCCAGCCCCCGGCTCAGCTGGATGGTTTGGACCGTTGGCTCGCGTCCCCCGTTCTCCTCATCGAATTTCTTCACCAGGGCCTTAGCGCGTTCTACGAGGCTGCTCACGAAGGGCAATATATAGGCGCGGCGCACCTCGCTCAGCGCCCCGAATGGCCTCTCCCAGCCGACGCCCTGGCCGGGTATCTGCCGTCCCGATGGATCATAGCTGTGCGCGCGCATGTAGATGCCCCCTCCGGGCTCATCTAGGCCCATCAGCTCGATCCATTCCACGCGCGTCTCCGCAACCGTCATGAAACCCCTCCCGTCGGTGTGTTCGCCTTATCATACGTATGCGTATGGCTGGCCGATTGGCCGCTGGTCGTATACGTGTAGGGCGCACTAGCATAGTTGCGTGGCTTATAGTAGTTGTGCGTGTGCGATGATCCCGCCCCCGTCGGCGTGTCCGCCTTGTCGTAACTGTGGGTGTGGTCAGTTAGGTTGTAACTCGTATAACGCTGCGTGCCAGAAGTTTGATAATCAATAACGCTGTAGTAGCCGTGGACGTGATTTGATTCTATCAGGATCGTCACACCAAACGTGTGCGTGTGCGAGCCATGATCGCCCACGGTTGTTGCGCTCGTGGTTCCCCCCGTTGTGCTATATGACACGTCATGCGTATGGCAGGAATTTCCCGTCGACGACGAGATAACAGTGATATAATGCCGATGCCCGCTTGATGCCCCCAAGGTCGCTGTGGGGGTATAGGTCAGCGCATGAGTATGGCTGTATTCGCTGGATACGGCGACGTATTCCGCGCCGATCGAATGGGTGTGATCCGCCGATGCCTCCCCTGTGTTCGTGGAGGTATAGGTCAGGCTGTGCGTGTGGGGTAACGTCGATCCCGTGAACGTCACGGTGTTACCGCTCGCGCTGACGCTGATCCCGCCCGAACCGCTGAACGTCCAGGTATTGCTCGCATCCGGCACAGCGCTCCCCCCTCCGGCGGAGATGAGCAGCTTGAGCACCGCATCGGAGCGGATAACGCTATTCGCCGAGCCCGCGCCATACGCTGAGCCGAATGTTATCGCCGGGGTCGCATAGTTCGTTGCCCCAGGCTCGCCTTGTGGGCCCTGTGGACCTGTCTCGCCTGTCGCACCCTGCGGCCCCTGTGGACCTGTCTCGCCTGTCGCACCCTGTGGCCCCTGCGGGCCTTGTGGCCCGCCATATTCACCTTGTGGTCCCTGTGGGCCCTGTGGACCTGTCTCGCCTGTCGCACCCTGTGGCCCCTGTGGACCCGTAGCACCTGTCACACCTTGTGGGCCCTGAGAGCCCTGCACGCCTTGCGCGCCCTGTACACCTTGCGGGCCCTGAACGCCCTGTGCGCCTTGTATTCCCTGCGGCCCTTGCGGGCCCGTGGCCCCCTGTACACCTTGTGGTCCCTGCACACCTTGCGGGCCCTGCGGGCCTTGCGGCCCCTGAGGACCACCATATTCACCCTGAGGGCCCTGGGGGCCTTGGGGCCCCTGGGGGCCAGGAAGGCCGAAACCCATTAATCGGATCCATTCTCCGTTGACGTACGCCTTCAGGACCGCCATAGGCACTCCCCCACAGGCTCATAGCCTGGCTTGACGGCAATGAGTTGAGCGTCCAGGTAGTAGATGTTATGCTGCCTGTGCCACTCCGTCGGATACCAGGTCACCGCCCGCGCAAGCTGGAACTTGGCATAGCACGCTGGCACGTATCGCGCGAAGGCGGGATCGGTGTAGTACCAGAGACTGTTCTCGTTCCAAAAACTCTGATGCGTCGGGTCTTGAAACGCCCCCCGCCCGTCCGTAGAGGGCACGCTCAGGAAAAACCAGCCGCCTGGCACGAGCACGCGATAAACCTCGTTCATTATGCGTACGGGGTTAAAGAGGTGCTCCAGCACATCGCAGGCCCGTATCAGCCCCACCGAGTCCGACTCTACGGGGATGCCGTCCTCCAAGTCCCACAGCAAATCCGCTGGCGGGCGCTTGTCTAACGCGGTGTAGCCCTCCAGCACCTCGCCCCCCGCGCCGAGGTTGAGCATGGCTAGGTCATTGTCCCTGCACCAGCGCTCCACCATTGCTCGTATCCGCTCGGCGTAAACGGCCTGCGTCGCCGCCTGTATCTCGCCATTGCGCATAACGGTCGTGTTGCCCCCGTGTACGCGATAGAGGTAGAGGCATTTATCTATGTGCCGCATCCCCGCCGCGCCGTAGGCGAGATATGTCCGACAAACGAGGTCATGGTCATCCCCCACCGCCCTGTGCCCATCGTGGCCCCCTAGGGCCTCGTACGCCGTCCGCCGCCAGGCCCGCACGTGGTTAGGGGCCCAGTAAACATAACGTAGAGCGTGGGGTGTTGGCGGAAAGGCGATCATCTCGGTCAATTCATGGCCCTGGTAGGTAAAGGGCCGCGAGCGCCAGCCGTAATCGGGGCTATAGGCGTTCGCTTGCCACGTGCCATCGTGAAATTCGGCGAAATTGGAGTAGGCGAATTGCACCTGGCCATCCTCAAAAGCCCGCCCCAGCTCCTCTAGGGCGTCGGGCGTCAGCATATCGTCCGCGTCCAGCTCCACCAGGATGTCACCCTGGGCCTGTCGTGCGCCATACCATTTTAGCCAGCCGACGGCGTGCGTGCCGCCCCCCACCATGACGGGCTGTACCCGCTTATCCGCGCTAACCTCGGCGGGTATCTCCCCGCCATTGTTGCAAACGATAACCCATTCCCAGTTCTGACAGCTTTGTGCCACCAGGCTCGCATAGGCCTCAGCAATGTATGGGTTTGTCCCCGCATAATGCGCCGTGATGATGGAAAACATCTCCCTCCTCAGACCATGAACCAGAGATCGGCCAGCCCGGCCATATCCGGCGAGGGCTCATCCGTATCTACCCAAAACATCCCCTCGAAATGCACCCCCGGTTCGTCATTCGAGACCGCCGCTTTACCAAAATGCAGGTTGGTCGTCAGGGCCTCGTGACGCCCGTTCGTGAGATATTGCGTGTGATCATCATCCTCTAACCCGCTCAGCTCGCCATGGTCCAGGATCGAGGGATTGAAGGCGACGGTCAATACATGCGTCCCCGCCGTCGTGGTGATGCCGGACGAGCCCTTAATCTGTATCTTGTTCTCCAACGTGGGGCTGACAATGACACCGGCATCATCCATCAAGCCCCAGTCAGGCCGAGGGATCGCCGGACGCATCCGCCCCCCGCCACCTCCTCGCGTAGAGGTCGGTTTCTCCGCGCCGAAGATCAGCTCGATCTCCTCAGAACCGACGGCATCATCCTGGATGCTGATGTTGAACCCCGTCAACTCTTCACAGACCACCCGCGTCCTCAGGCGGCTGTCGTAATGGGCGATCTTGTCCCCGATCCAGAAATCTCGCCCCAACTGGTAGGCCTCGGACTCCACGAAACTCCAGGTATGGCCCTCCTCGGCGCGATAACCCGTGAGGATGTCACGAACCGCGCTCTCACCGGTCACCTCGGTGATGATCTCGCGGCGGAACGTCCCACTGGCGCCGGGATTGGCGTAAACGCTGTGCCCGTCGGCCCCATAGCCATGGGTGCGCGCCTTGAGCTTATCGATGTACCATTCGCTTCTCCCCATCACCTGGTAAACGTCGCTCAGGATGACAGGGTTGGGATTCCCCGGCGTCCTGTCGCTGCCCCGCCGGGGATACCAGGTGTCGAAGGTGAAGGTGATGGCGTTGCCTGTCCCGTTCCACGTCGGAGTCCAGGTGATGTCTATGCCCTGGTCCTGGCAGATCGCCTTGAGCGCGTCCCAGAGGATGCCCCCGCGTTCGTATGTCGCGCTCGTGGGATGCTCGCCCTTGTTCGCTGCCACCGTCAGCCCAGCTATCCCCCGATCCTGCCCGTTGGGGTCCTGATAGGCCGTCCCCGGCTGGCATTGGTGGCGCACGAATTCTTTGATGACGTTGTCGATATAACCCGTCGCGCTGTCCATCTCGTCAGCGCTCGACGGCGCGGGCTGCAGGATGCGGCAATCCAGGAAATAGCTATTGCCCCCGCGCCCGGCCAACTCACACAGGTCCCAGCGCCGAGAACGCGGGTTCCAGGCTAGTTTGACGTTCTCGATGGCGAAGACTTGAGCTCTGTCCCCGCGTTGGACGTACAGGAATTGATCCTGGGTCACGTCGATCAGAGAATAGAATTGCGACGCGATGGGTATGGCGCACGTGAACGAGCATTCATCCAAGATGGCCCAGTGCAGGCGGAAGCGCTTCAGCTCGCTCTCGATGCGCTGAACCGGCACAAACGAGCTATCCAGTAGCCAGACCTGCCAATCCTTTATCCAGGTATGTATGCTCATCCTAGCCCCGCCCGCACGATGTTATAGTAAACCCGATATTGCGCCGTCCCGCTGGCGGCGCGTAGGCGGATCGTGCCTCCACCGGGGTCGAGCGCGAAGAAGCGCGAGGCCGTGCCCGCGTAGCCCGTCCAGTTCTGTTCTGCCGCTGTGCCCCCCTGGATATAGAGCACGCGCACCGGCTGGGTGTAAATCCAGAGCACATCATTGACCGCCGTCGCCGTGCCGATGGTGATGGACTCTCCCGTCGCCAAGTTGGTGATCGTTGGGGTTCCACAGGCCCCGGTGATCTTGTGCATCGGCCAGGCGTGATAATCCCCGTCGTTGGTATAGGCGATGTTCACTGGCGTCGTGCCGTTGAACGTCCCGGCGAGCTCTACGGTGGCGCCGTAATACCAGAAGGGCCCCGGCGCCTGGAACGAAAGGCGAATGACTCCCAGGCGATGCGTCGGCCCATCCCATTCCGGCGCAGCCACGCTCGCCTGCGTCCAATACGTCCCGCCATTATCCAGCACGATCTGCACCGTCCCCGGCGTTCCCCGCGCGATATCGCGCAAAAACCAAGAGCGCCATTGAGCGACCGTTCCCCGCACGTTGTCGTAGGAGTCGGCCTGGACGATGAAGTGAAGGCTGAATTCTCGCCGCCTCAGGTCGGTCCCGTCGTAGATGGAATGGTCGGCAGAGATGTTCTCCCAAACGGGCTCCACCGGCCAGACATCTAGCCCCTCGCCGCGGATGTATTTCACCCCCGGCGTCGTCAGCTCGTGGACCGTCCCGTCGGATTCGATGTAGCGGATCGTCTCTCCCATCTCAGTACGCTCCCTGCAACCCGGCGAGGATGTATTCCCGTGCGCTCTCGTTGACCGCGCGGATGATCGCGTCGGTGATCGTGGGCACGAAATCCTCATCCAGGGCGATCTTGAGCTGTATCTCCACCTGCTCCGGGGCTGGCCCGCTGGGGCCTGAGATGACCGGCGCCGGTGGCGGTGCTCCGCCTGGACCCGAGATGACCGGCGTCGGGTTGGGGTTCTCCGGGATCATCAGGTTGAGCATTCGCGCCGCATCCTGAAGCTGAAGGATCAGCCCGCGCATGAAGTCGAAGTTGATTCCCCCGGTTTCCGCCGCCTCCCATGTCGCCTTGGCGATCTCCTCGATCGCCGACATCAGCGCGGCGATGGTTTTGGCCGTCTCCACCGCCGGCTCCAGGGCGTCCCCCGTCTGATTCTTCAGGCTATTGAGCGCGGGGACGAGTTTGGTCACCGCCGTGCTCATGTCAGCGATGTAACGGTTCAGCGCCTCCCCAAACCCTTTGCTCTTCAGGTCGATGATCTCCTGGAAGACGTCGCTGAACCCCAGCAAGGAGACGATCTCCTTGATGCTCGCTGCCGCCTCCTGCACCTGGGGCAGGAGCGCTCGCCAGGCGGCCGGTTTCCCCGTGATCCAGTTGACGATCCCCGTCACCGCCGCGTCCAGGCCAGCCATGTAGCTCTGCAACGCCGCGCCGAAGTTGCGCGGGAGGATGAAGACCTTGGTCAGGTCAACGCCCAGGAGCTCGGCGATCTTCCTCAGGCTCTCGCTCGCCTTGGCCGCCTGCTCCAGCACGCGGTTGCTGATACCGCGCCGCACTTCGCTCACAATCCCCATCACCCGCCGCAGCGCCGCCATCAGGACATCTCCCCATCCCGCGATGTCGACCTTTTTCGGCGGGACGAGGTTGGAGAGGTTCGCCCCGATAAGCTCCAGGTAGGGTTTGATCTGCGCCACCCGCTCGGCAGACTTCTCAAGGTCCTCCTTGCGGATCAACCTCTGGATGCGGTAGACGATATCATTGACCTTGACCAACACGTCCAACATCAACTGGCCCCAAGCATCCAGGCTGGGCATCTCCTCGGGTAGGCTCAACCCCGCCAGGTTCGTGGGGACGAGCTCCAGGAGCGCCTTAAGTTGGGGCACGACGTTCGCATGCACCTCTGCATCCAGCTGGGGCACCTGCCTCTGAAAACGGTAGACAATATCATTGACCTTGACGAGCACATCCAGCATCCACTGCCCCCAGGCGTCCAAATTGGGCATCTCCTCGGCCAATTGAACGCGCGAGAGATCCACCGTCGCCAACGAAAGCAGTTGTGAGAGCGCCGCCACCTGATCCTTGAATTTCTCGGCATCCTCTACCTTCACGATGTCTTTAGAACGGTAGACGATATCGTTGACCTTGACGAGCAGAGCCAGTATCTGCCCTCCCCAGGCGTCCAGGTTGGGCATCTCTTTGCGCACCTCAACCCCCTTGAGCGCTTGGGCAGAAGAGCTGATCAGCTGCATCAGTTGGTTAAGCGGCTCTAGCCGCTCTTTGAGCGCGTTCAATTCCCCCTTGAGCGGCTCGCTGATGGCGTAGAGCTTGCGCGCCGCCATGGTCATGAACGCACCGAGCTTCTCCAGCCCCTGCTCTATCCCCTCCGGCAGCTCGATGCACAATAGGTCGCGGATCGCCTGCTTCGCCGCGCTGACCCCCTGGGCGATGTCCTGAGCGACCTGGGCGAGCGTCTTGGTGAGCGGCTCGCTGGCGCGCTCGGCCTCGCGCCGGGAGGCGCTGGGTGAGGAGATGTCTGGGACGGTGATCTCGCGCAAATCCAGCGTCGGCAGGGGCGGCAGCTGCACCTTGAAGTTAGCCAGCTGGTTCTGGAGGGCCTTCATCGTCGCCTCGGCGGAGGCGATGTCCGCCTTCTGGAGGGCGAGGATAGCCCGTACCTGGGCCGCCGCCGCGTTTACGTTCCCCTGGGCCACGAGCTTGGAGATCTCCACGGACCTCTCGCCGATCTCCCGCTCCATCTGCAGGCGCTTCGATCCGCCCTCGTAGATCGTATCCAGAAGGGCCTTCTGCTCCGCCGCCGTTAACTTAACGAACCCCTCGCTCTCGGTGAGCTTGAGCGCCAACGTGCGCCGCACTTGGTCACTCTGTTCCTTGAGCTGGTCGATGTAGGCCTTCTGCTGCTGGATCTTCTGGATGATCAGCGAGCGCTGCTGGAGCTGTTCCTGGATGCTGTAGCCATACTTGGAAAGAGCCTGCTGGTTTTGGAAGCTCTGCTGGAGTTTGAGGGCATCTTCTGTGCGCCCCGCCGCAACGAGCGCCGCGTACCGCGCCTCGTATTCAGCCCGCGCCTGAAGGCTCTGCACCTCGTACTCGAACTGCATGTTCAGGCGGTTGTTAGCGAACTCCTCTTCCAGCTGCGTCATAGCTTGCTGGTGGTCGTAGACCACACGCTGGAAGGCGACGAGTTGCTGGGTGACCTCGTTCGTGCTGAAGGCCTGGGCCAGAGCCTGGTTCATCCCCGTGGCGAAGTCGGCTAGGGCCTGGTCCCGCAGCGCCGCGAAACTCGCCGAGACCTGGCCGGTGAAATTAGCCACCGACAGGGCTGCCGCCCCTAGCTCGGCGTCGATCGTCTGGCGCGTGTTGCGCAGGCCGGCGTTGAAGAGTTCCTCTTGAGCGGCGAACTTGGCAAAGGCATCCCCCGACGCGGCGATGTTCACCCCGCCGGATTGCAGGGCTCCCTGAACGGCCATCCACTCCGCTTTCGTGGGGATCAGCCCCTCGTCCCTGAGCTTTCTGATACCATAGTTGACGTTCCAGATGCTCTTATCTAGCGCGCCGTGCGCCTTAGCCACCTCGTACGCTTTGGCCGTGTACTCCTCATAGCTCATGCCCGAGGCTTGGGCTTGCGCCGTGAGCTCCTCCAGGGCGCTCTTCCCCTGAGCGCGCATGGCGGCCATCTTCTCCGTCGCCGTAGCCGCCGCCACGCCCAGGGCCACCAGCGCCGCCGTCACCGCAAGGATGGGGTTGGCGACCAACACGGCGTTGAGCGCAGCGAAGGCCGCCGTCAGCGCGGGGATGGCCACGCCGACCCCCGCGATGGCGAGGCCGAGGTTGCGCGCCTGAGGGGACAGGTTCGCAAACCACTTCACCGCGTCCCCCACCGCTGAGACCACCTGCACGATGGCCTGGCCGATCTCCTGGATCGCCGAACGGGCTTGTTCTGAGGCCGCGAGCTGGCCTAGTTCCCCAACCATCTCCTTGATCGCCGGGATGGCTGGAGCCACTGCCTCAGAGACCATCATGGCGATGTCCGCCTTGAGGTTAGCGAAGGCCGCCCCGACCTGGCGCATCTGTCCCATGGTCGTCTGGGATTGATCCCCCAGCCGCTGCATGGCGCGCTCGCCCTCTTCCATGACCGCCTGCATGAAGGCCGTCTCGCGAGCCAGGCCGGGCTGGGCCTTCTGTAGCTCCTCGATCCGTTGGCGCACGCGCCCCGCGCTGATGCCGTAGTTATCCAGGCGGGGAATGGATTGGTTGGCCAACATCAAGGCGAAGCCCTGCATGTCCCCGCCCAGCATGGCGGCCATCTTGGCCAGCTTGCCCGCCTCCTCGGTGCTTTTGGCTAGGCCCATGACCAGGAATTTGTTCGCGGCGGACAGTAGCTCATCATCTGAGATCAACCCCTGGGTCTCTTGGCGCAGCTTGGCCAGACCCTGCGCGGCCGATTCGCCGCTCAGCCGCTCGAAATTGGTGCGCAGCTGCTGAGCCTGCGCGCCTACCTGAGCTAGCTCGGCCACCAGCTTCGTCGCCGCCGCCGCGCCGACGGCCACGAGCGCGCCCTGGATAGCCGCGCCGAGGTTGCCGAAGTTCTCTTTAGCCTCCTGGCAACCCTGCTTGACCTCGCTGAGCCCACGGCGCAATTCCGCCGTATCCGCGCTGATTTTAGCGTATACGCTCGCAACCTCTACGGCCATCACTTGCTCCCTTTACGTCTCGGTTGCCTCGCCTCGTCTAGCCGCGCCCAAACGCGCAGCAGGCCCAACAACTCGTGGACATCCAATCCGTCCACGTACTCCAGCGACCAGCCCGTCCGTTCCACGACCATGCCGCGCACCACCTCGTAGGGCATCTCCGCATCGTAGCGTAGAGCGCGGTACGCGGCGGCATCTAGTTTTTTACCATCTCAGAGCGCCTGGCTAGCTCCTCGCTGATCGCTCGTGTCAGCGGGAGGAACTCGCCGAACAGGTCCAGCTCGGCATAGCTCGTGGGGTCCTTTGGGTCGCCGGGAAACTCCCACTCCTCGATCAGCATCGTGGCCAGCTTCACCAAGGCCTCGTAGCCCTGCTCGTCATCTCGCACCGCGAGCTGGCTCAGGGCCAACATGGGCCAGTTCTGGCGCGCCGGTGTCCTGTCGCGGAACACGACGCGCTTCCCCGCAACCGTGATCTCCATGTGAGCTCCTTTACGCGCCATTAGACCACGTGCCGAAGGTCACCGTCCCCTGGCCGCCCCACTCGACGCTCAATTCCACCACGCCATCATAGGGGATGGTCATCTCCGAGCCCGCATGCACGATCACCGGGCAGCTGTACTTCGGCCTGCCGTTCGCCGTGCCATCGCCGCCGGAGAAGACCAGCGTCCCCTCGGTGCCCGGCGCGAAATAGTTCTGCCAGTAGGCCGTGCCGTCGGTCGTGGCCAATAGGCTCAGGCTGAACGTGTTGGTCTCGCGCACCCACTTCTCCGACGTGTAGGCGTCGCCGCCCGCCGTCGCATCCACCAGCTCCCCGTCGCGCGTCCAGGTGAACTCGCGGAAATCGCCGTTCAGCACGCACGTCCCGAGAGTCGTGACGAAATGCCCATACCAGTTTTTACCCACAAATCGCGTCGCAATGCTCATGTTACCCTCCTAGCTTCTGAATCCTGATCCGATATGTATGTCCTGCGTGATAGTAAACCTTGCCGTCCGTTACCTCCCTCAGCGAGATCGCCCGGTCACGGCGCTGCCAAACCACGCCGTAACCGGTCACGTTGATATCCGTCTCCATCGCCTCCTCGATGCGCGCCGCGATGGTGCCGGCCATATCCTCATCCGCACTGATCGCCTTGATGTCCACGACGCACTCCCGCTCGCGCCGAGGCGTGAGGTTCAGCTCCTCATCGCTGATCAGCGTGAACACCACGTAGGGCAACGTCGCCCCGCTCGGCGCTAGGCCGTGGTAAACCGCCGCCGTGCCGGAGAGGAGCGCGGTCAGCGCCGTCGCTGCCGTCAATCGCCCGCGAATGCCTTTCTTGACCTCGTTCATGCCGGCTCTTCCTTGCTCACGTCGATGCTCGCGCGGAGCGCGCCGGTCTGAAACGGCGCGATGTCCACAGCGATCCCTTTGGCCATCAGCGCGATCCCCCGCACCGCCTCGTCCAGGCCCTCTAACCCCGACTTCTGGATGGCGGCGGGAAGCTCCCGCATGGCCTGTTCCACCGCCGGGCGGATGAAGGGCCGCGCGCGCATCTTGGACGTGCCCAGCTCTTGATAGATGCCGTAATGCACACCATCGTGAAGATAATAGGCGATCTCCCGCGGCAACGCGCCGAGCAATTTATCCAGCTTACTCATGTTCACATACACTTTTACGTCGGCCATATTATGTCACCATATTGCGAATGATCGCCCGCGTCGCCGTCTTCCAGGCGCTGCCTGGATCGACGCTCAATACCTCGTACCACGTGCCGCCGTAATAGACTCGGTCGCCGGCGATGAGCTCCTCGTCGTAGGCGAGGGTCAACAGATACGTGTCCGGCTGGGCGATCTGCTCCGCCGTCTGTCTCTCCGGGGCCGTCTGCGGAGCTAGCCGACAAGCCGCTGTCGCCTTGGCTATAACGTTTCGCGTCACTGCACCCGTCTCGCTCACCGTCTCCGTCACGCTGTAGAGCACGCAGGAGTCGGGCAGCGCCCCCTTCTGCACGGCGCGCATCGCCGCTAAATCGTTCGCGTTCAGTAGGCTCATTTGACCGCCACCATCCTCAACTCGTGTGCGTCCGTCGGCTCAGCCAGGCGCACATCTATAAAACCCACTCCCTGCAAAGCGACCTTCAGGCTCCACGTTACATAGCCCCAACGATGGCGCTGCGCCGGATGCTCGTGCGGGCTGTAGATGTTCAATAAGATGTCAAGGTTCCCCGCCAAGAGCGTCTGCGCGCAGCGAGCCATGTCCGGGACGGCGATGTCCAGCGTGCCGCCCTTGCGCAACACCCGATGCATCTCCCGCAGGGCCACCGGTGCGTCATCGCGTTCCAGATGTTCCAGCACGTGATGGCACTCCACGCCCGAAAAACTCCCCTCGGCGAAGGGCAGGGCGCGGATGTCCCCGGTGACGTCGGCCACGCCGGGGCGGATGTCCAGGCAGAATGCCGGCTCATGGTGCTCGCTCCCCCTGGGGCCGATATTCAGCCAGCATCCAGGAATTTGGCCAGGCTGAGCACATCCCGCCATACGCCCTCCCATATCTCCTCGTGGCGGAAGCGCCCTTCCTCCACGAAACCGTACTTATCCTTGTAGATGTGCACCATCGGCGCGTTATCCGCATATACCGTGGCCACCACCTTGTGTAGGCCCCCTTCTTTGGCCTTCTCTAGGAGCCAGCCCACCACGCGCGTCCCCAGGCCCTTGCCATGCTGATCTGGGGCCACGCACACGCCCAATCGCCCCACGCCGATCTTATGCGCGTTGGGCGATAGCTCGATGTGTCCCCAGGCGACCGGGCGTCCATAGTCCTCCCACAACCAGCCGAAGACGTGCTTGTCATAGATGATCTGCATCGCTGTGCGCCCCTTGAACCAGGTAAACTGCCGCGAGGTGTGTTCATCAGCCAAGACCTCGTCCATGAAGGCCGCCAGAAGCTTCTCCTGGTAGGGCGTCACCCGCACCACGCTCAACCCGACCTGCCGCATGTCCCCTCCCGTGGCCAGGGATGCCAGATGACCGTGTCGGGATCAACCCAGATGTCGTATCCCGCCGCGCGCGCCTGCTTGCACCAGCCCACGATGGCCTCCTCGTTCGGCTCGTTGCTTCGCGCCGCGGCCTCCGCCGTCATCAATAGGCAGGAACCGGCGCTGGCAACTCGGAACGGTTCCTTCGGCCAGTGTTCACGTTGGCTGAAGCGCTGTCCGTCCAGGTGACGATAGGCCCAGGTATCGTAGAAGAAGCGCCCCTCGCGGGGCAGCCCCCAGAGCACGTAGGGATCATCCTGTCCGTTCGCCCCCCAATGGCCCCATATCCACGGGGCCACGATGTCCACCCGGTTTTGCCATAGCCTGACTAAGAGCTCCCACTCCCAGATTAGGTCGCTTTCGATCCATAGGATGTAGTCCGCCCAGCCGTCCTCTAGTGCCCAGGCCCGGCACTCTGAGGCCAGCTGCGAGACCTGCATGAAACGCGCCGTGTTCTCCACAGAATCCCACAGCGGCCCCGCACAATCCTTTTGCCTCACCCGCACGTAACGCTGCCAGGAGGCCCAGGCACACAGGCGCTGATAGGTATCATCCGCGCTATCCCCCTCCAGGCAGTAGACGCGCAAGCGCTCACGCGGCCAGGCGAGCGCCTCCACCTGGCGGATGAAACGCGCTAGATGTCCCCGCCGTGCCGCGTCACGTAGGATCGTGCACACCGCCACTTTAGGCAGCATCTCCCCGCAGCTCCGCTCGATACTCCTCCTCCGACCGCGCCAGCTTGCGGACTTCATCTGCAAGCGGCCCATCCAACGGCTTGGGCCGGCGCTGGAGGGTATCCTCGACCTCTTCGAGAAACGGCTTCCAGTATTCCCGTGTCACCTTGTCCCAGTCGTACGCTAGGGCCCCCGCGCGCGCCTTAGCCGCCTCCTCAGCCCGCCGCGCCGTGTCCCAGGAGTAAATCTCCTCTAATGCCTCCACGATGTCCCTCACCGCCACCTGCGCCACGAAACTGTTCAATGGCGTGAAGGCCAGCTGCATCGGCTCGATGCACACCCCCGAGAAGGTCAGCTCCGGCATGGATGTCCAGTTCGTGGTGATCACCGGCGTCCCACAGGCCTGCGCCTCCACGATGGGGATGCCGAATCCCTCATTGCTGGATGGCGAAAGGTGCACGTCGGCCGCTTGATAGATTTTGGCCAGCCCCACGTCGGGGATGCCCATGTGTAGTTGGAACTGATCCACGTTGTAGATGTTCTCTTTCGGGATGCCCAGAGCCTTCACCAGGGCTTGCAAATCCAGGCCGCCCTCGGCCGGCGTGATGTCCGTGTGGAGATACAGCACGGCCTCCTCATGGCGCTTGCGGAATTCGTTGAAGGCGATGACGCTCTCGCCAAGGTGCTTGCGGCTGGGATAGCCCTTGTTCGCCGCCACCATGTCGATGAGGAAGCAGTCCTCCGGGAACCCCAAGAGCCTCTTGACCGCGCGCTTGTCCTCCGGCGGGCAGTAGATGCTCGTCTCCACGCCGTGGGGGATGTAACGCGCCGGGATGCCTGCCGCGCGAGCCTCCTCTAGCCCGAAACGGCTGTAGACGAGGGGGTAATCCGCCGTCTTGGCCCGCCCGGCCACTAAGGGCGGGATGGGCTTATGGTCCACGGGAAACCACGGCGCCCAGGCGCAGCCCAAGCGCCGCCGATAATCGGCCGGCAGGACCCAGATGTCCATCAGGCTCACGAAGAGGTCAGCGCGGAAATCTTGCACGATAGCCCCCGCAACGTCGTTGCCCCAAGGGTCATGTACCGCCGGATACACCGTCAGCCCACCCCAGGACAATTTGCCCCCCTGGACACCGTACCAGGCGAACTGTGCTATCGCATGCCCTAGCCGCTGCAGGCGTGGCAACAGATAGCGCGCCTGGATGCCATAGCCCGTATTGGCCCAGAAGACGTTGCTAGACCAGACGATCCTGAGAGACACTTGTCCCCCCTTAGGCTTTGATATAGATCACGCGGTCCCTGCGCGTGTACTCGCTCGCCGACGCCTCAGAGAAGGCATCCTCGCGGTCGATGTCGAACGTACCCCAGCTCTCTGTCTGTTCGCGCAATTCCCTGGCGCGCTCGGCGAACAGCTGCGCGCGCTGGCTCGCCTGGAAGCTCATCCCGTCGGCGCTAAACGTCGCCTGCTTAGCGTACTTGCGCGCCAGCCACTGGCAGCAGGCGATGGCCGCGTAGATGACCGAGTTGCCCTCCTGCTCCAGGAAATACTCGATCTCCGCGTCCTGTAGGTCGTACGCCGTGCTGTCGTTGTCCGGGATCATCAGCCGCACTTTCCCCACGTTCGTGCTCAGGTCATAGGTGAAACTCATGTCCCTCGCTCCTTCCCAGGAGGCAGCGATTCGCGGGGGCGAGGCGTTTTCTTCACTCGCCCCCGTTCCTCTACCTTGCCCAGGGTCCAGTCGATGCGTTCCAGCACCTGGCGCATGTCCCGCAGCTCCTGCAGGATCGCCGCCAAGAACGCCTGCTCCGCATTCTGTGGTCTAGGCTCAGCCATCCTCACTCCTCATCAGCTGATCGTCGGATCGCTCCACGAGCCAGAGGTGTTCTGGCACAACACCGCTGCCGTGCGGTCCGCCCCGCAGCCCACGCCGAACTCGAAGAACAGGATGGCGTTCTCCAAGGGGAACTGGCGGATGTGGTCACCAGCTAGGAGGATCACCCCCAGGGGGAACTGCGTGGACCGGCGCACCTTCAAGGGGTTGCGCTCGTCCATCGGCCCGTAGCTCTTGTACAGCGCGTAGTAGGTCGTGGGGATGCGCCCGCAAGCCCGCACGCGGATCACGCCGTAATCGGTGTTGATCACGCCAAGATACTCCGCGTCCACCTTAGCCACATCCGTGTCCTGACCGTACTGGATCAAGGGATCGGGGCGCCGGATGTATCCGGTCACGTTGGTCGTGTTCGTCCAGGAGCTGATGTCCGACCTAGAAACCAGCATGTCGTAGGGGCCATCATGCCCATGCTCCCAGAGGTGCTCGACCGCCGTGGTCACGTTGGCCTGAGTGATCCCGTTCAGCGCCAGGTAGTGCGTATGCGAGCTGGTGAATATTCCCCCGCGATCCGGGCGATAGGGCGGAACGTACGATGGGTCCGCCGTGCCGCCATCGCAGAAGGGCATATCGTAGCCGCTGGAACCAACCGACTGCCTCGTGCTGCGGAAGAGCTTGGTCAGGATGGTCTTCTGCCAGATGTTGCGCGCCTCGGCGATGCCCATGGCGATATCCGCATCGATCTGCGCTCGCCGCGCCTTGCGCAACATGTCCCACGTCCAGCCGAACTGGAAGTCGTAGGCCTTGAGGGGCAGCATGTGCCCGGTCGTGGCCCCGCGCTTCGCATCCGGCCGGCTGTATTCGGTATGCTCCTGGAAAGCGTTGGAGACGCCGATGGGGTATTCCAGGGCCATCTCATCCGTCACGCTGACCAGCCCCGCGTAGGGCTGCTCGCTCAGCAGCACGCCGTTGAAATCATCCAGCGCGTTCGTGATCTCGGTGAGCAATTCCTCATACGTCTCACCGGATTGCAAGCGCACCTTGCTGAGTTCGCCCGCGTCCCAGTTCGCTGGGAGAGCATACTGTAACAATGCGTTCCTACCCAGAGTAGCCATATCTCACCTCCCTTACGACTGCTTAGCGATGGACTCAGCGCAAGGTCGTACGAAAACGGTCGTCGTCGCCTCCGCGATGCCCACGATATAGTTGTAATAACCCGATCCAGCCTGCCCGTCGGCCAACTTGCCCGCCGTCGCCGAAACCCAGACGTGCGAGCCGGGCGTCAGGCTGGAAAAACCCGCCACCGGGCCATAGACCACCACGTCCACCTTATCCCCGCTGACCGCGACCGTGCCGCCATCAGGCGCACTGACCACGATCCCCAGGGGAATCGCCGAACCGATGGTCGACGTCCCGGCAGCAGCCTGCAGCACCGCTCCGGCCGTGCCCATGTATACGCAGTCGCCCACATATACCGTGTCCCCGGCCGAATAGCGGCGCACGATAGCCCCCTCCAAGGGGCGTACATCCGCTGCCGTCACCGTCAAATTAGCCATATTGAACCTCCCTGTTTAGTAACGAAATCTCCTTCGCCATTCTTTGCGCTTCTCCTCAAGCGAGACGGCCTCGTTCGCTGGCCCGCGCCCCTCCGTCGCGCCGATGTTCGCCGCCGGGGGCTGCTTGGCCTGCAAAAGATGCGGGCTGTCTTTGGCCAGGGCCGACAACGCCGCTCGGATCGCCTCCACATTGGGTTGGCCACCCTCGTCAAACGAGACACCCGAGAAATCGGCCAGACGGTAGGCGTGCTCTGGCTTAATGAAGCCCAACACCGCCGCCTCGCGCTCCACATGGAAACGCAGCCGTTCGGCCTGCATCTCCGCCTCCAGCGCGGCCAATCGCGCCTCGTATTCCTGCGCCTTCGTCTGCCAGCGCTGGACCTCGCTCATCTCCGCCTCGCGGCGTTTAGCCTCCGCCGCCTCGTACTCCTCGGCCTTCCTCGCCTTCGCTTTCAGCGCCTCGTAGTCCGCGTACTTCTTCTGTACCCTTGCCAACCTCTCCTGGATCAGCCGCTCCACCTCCTCCTTGGTGAAGGTCTGCTTCTCCACGGCCTCGGTTTTTTCGGCCTGCTCGGCCTCCGGGACGGTGCCCGTGCTAGAGGTCGCCTCGGTCTTCACTGCGTCCTGTTCCATTCCCTTATCCATTTCCCTTTCTCCTCGACTTAACCGGCGTCGGAGCCGTAAGATAGATCATCAGTCGCCCGCATAGCGCCGCACCATCTCCGGCGCATCGCGTTTCAACTCCGCATAGAGCCGTTTGAGCTTGCGCGCCGCCTGTCGCCGCGCCTCGGGGCTCACCTTGAGCTTGCCCAAGTAGGCCGCCGCCGCCGCCATCGCGTTGGTATTAATCGGCTCACCGGGCGCCTTGCGCACCGGCAGATAGCAGCGCCCCTTGACCTTCGGCCTCCCCGGCTCGTTCAAATCCAACAGACAGACCTCACAGAAATCGTTCGCGTCCAAATCCGCCTCTGGACTCGTCCAGGGTGCATCCGTGAATGGCATATGAAACCTCCTGTCCCTAATGTTTCCCTACGCCGCCTCCGCATAGTACGCTCGCGCCTCGTCGCCCAGGATATCCCTCAGGCTGCGCCGGCTGATCTCCGTGCCAAACGTGTCCGTATGGCGCTCGCCCAAGAGATCGCTCAGCGTGACCTTCCCGTCCTTGTAGGCGCGAAAGACCGCCGGACCCAGGATGTTCTCCTTCGTCTCATCGGGTAACCCCTCGAACCAGGTGGCCCCGTCCGTCTCCACGAGCTCGTACTCGCCCTCCTCGTTTTGCACCCGGCGCAACGGCGGCCCCTCGCGGTCATAGATCGTCACCGGCACAGCCTGGCAGCGCCCGTTGGGGTGATCCACGAGCTCTTCCTCTAGCGGATGGATGCTCCCATCCGCCGCGATGCATGCCGCACACGTGTTCGGCCCCAACGCCGCCGACCAGCGCCATCCGCGTATCACGTCGTCGTTCGCCCGATAGCTCTCCAACGTCGCCCGGCGATAGGCGCGCAACATCTCCGTCCGAGCGATCCGTATGGCCCGCTCCAGGCCAACCCCCAGCGCATCGGCCATCCTGCGCCCCACCAGGACGGGGTTCATCCCCATCCCCAACCCGCGCACCAGCTCGCGCTCCATGCGCTCGATGACCTCGGCGGTCAGCGCCGGCACCCCCACGTGGCCCACCAGGAAATAGTCGCGCAAAGGCGAGCCATCGGACAGCGCGCCGACCAGGTTGTCTAACGCTCCCTCTGGCAGGCGATGGAAGAGTTTGCGGATATCATCTAGCGTCATATCCGCCGGCAGCTTGCCCCACCCTGAACGGTTCGGCCGGCGCACTAGGTTCTCGGCGATGGCCGCGACGTAGATGTCCTCCGTATCGCGCAACGCCTGCTGGATGGCCAGCCGCTGGAGCGCCTCGGTCTGCGAGGAGGCGTACAGGCTGAAATCGGCCAAGCGGCGCGTGGTGTCCTCCATCAGGTTGCGGTAATAGTCCAGCCGCCTGAGGCGATCCACGCTGAATGGTTCTCCAGCCTCTATCGCTGCCCGCACGCGGGCCGCCAGGAGGTTGAATTGCTCCAGGCTCGCCTCGAAGACCTGGGCATAGCCGGCGATAAGCCGCTCCATCGCCGGAGCGCTGGCCGCGTCCAGCTCCGCCGCGTGGCGATCCAGCCAGATATAGAGCGTTCCCCTACGCCACTCCCTCGGCCCCGCCACCGCGTCCCTCCACCTTCTGGCCCCGGCCGGCCAAGAATTGCTGCAATAGGCTCGTGCCCACCTTACCCTCTGTCTCCCGGCTGGCCTCGAACATCTCTATCGTCGCCTGGTCATAGCCCATCTCGGCCCAGAGCTGCTTCTCTGGCACGCCCATCTGCAGCTTCTGTAAGAGCGCTTGCATCAGCGCGGCCTCGTCCTTGACCGTCACCTCGGCCCACTGCGTTTGCACGCGCCCACCTGGGACTGCCTCGCCGGGGCGATACATATTCCACAGTTTGGCGCTCAGATAGAGCACGTCCTCCCAGGCGTTGCCGAAGACCTTCTGCTTGCGCATGTACTTGGCCACCAGGCCCATCTCCTGCATGCGGAGCGATTCCCCGCTGGGCTGGTCCGCGCCCATCGCTTGGAAGAGATACTGCGGCGTGCGCGTGATCCCCGCTCCGACCATGATCCAGTAGCGCGCCACGGCGATCAGCTGCGAGAGGTCCACCGGGTCGATGGCCCCGATGCGCGCGGCGGCGTCCGTGAAGCGCAGCACCTTCCCTGGGCCGAGCGTCAGCGGCTCCTCTTCCCCCGTGCCCTTGTTCACCTTCGGGGGCACGCCGGTCACGTAGAGAATGCGAAAGCCAGCCGAATCCGTTGCCGCGATCAGGTCCAGGTCGGCCTTGTTCAGCATGTCCTGGATCGGCATCAGGTCCTGTATTTCCGAGCCGCCGGGATTCTCGAAGGCGACCAGCGGGAAACCGAGCGGCTCGCCGCGGGCGTCCGTCCAGGGGATAGGCCAACCCGCATCCCCTTCATCCTGGAACTCCTCCCACATCGTTCCCCCAATGCCCGAGTTGGATGTGCGCGTGGTGATGTACTTCTCGATGCGGTCGGGGAAGTAGAGGTTCATGCGCGTTCGGCCATTTAACTCTTTGTTGAGCGGGTTGTAGATAACCCAGCGCTTCACGTAGAACGCCACCGCGCCCGTGCCTGAGTCCAGGCAGGGATAGATTCCCTGCGTGCCATCCCAGGCGTAGTGCACCGTCCAACGCGGATGGTCGCCGTCCCAGTCCACCATGACGTAGGCCACGCTATCGCGCGCTGCCGCGCGATAGATGACATCCTGGGTAGCGTCCATCCTGTTCGCGTCCCACCACGCCTTGCCCATGTCCGCTAGCGCCTGCGCGCCCTCATCCAACGGCGCGAAACCCTGTAGCTGGAGGCGCTCTACGGCCATGTCGATTACCAGGCCACAGATGTTGTGGCGGTACTTTTCCCCTCGGCGCAACCCCAGGAACTCCTCCTGGCGGTCGGTCAGGTAGGTGGGATGATCCCCGGCGGCGTAATCGCGCCATAGGCGCACGCGTTCGGCCTCCTCATCCTTCGCCGAGGCCGCCCACCGCAGATAGGCGATCCGCGCTTCCGTCGCATAATCCGTCATCGCCATAGTCAGTACTCCATGATGCTGTAGGGCAACTCGTGCATGCCGGCGGTAGCCAGCGCGTAGCGCAAGGCGTCCATCGCGTGGTCGTTCTGCTTCTCCGGCTTATCCAGGGCCACGCCGTTTTTGTCCTTCGCCCAGACGTAGGATTCGAACTCGGCGATGGTGTTCGCGCACGACGGCTCCACCGTCAGCCTCGGCCGGCCATCTCCGGCTATGGCCAGCTGTGCCTTGACCAGCTGGATGCCGTCGTTCACGTCGTGCATGGCCGGATAGACGTTCAATTGAGCCGCTTGCATCTCGGCGATCAACCCCGCCGCCGACGGGTCCACATAGACCGCTTCCACGCCGTAGCGCCGGGCCATATCCCGCACCGCGTCCACAAACGTCGTCTGGATCACCCGACGCTGATAGAATTCCTCTATCACATGTGCCCGGTCGTCAGCGTCTATGCCGATAACCAGGGCTACCGCCGGGTTGGTGTAGCCCTCGTCACAGCCGATGACGAACCGCCGGAACTCGCTGACATGCCGATGGCCGACGTGGACGTCACGGCTAAACTCCTCATAAACCAATCCCTCGAAGGCCACGAACTCGGCATCCAGCTCCTGGCGGGCGAAGGGGCCGGTGTAAATGCGCCGCAGGCTCTCCTTGAACTCCGGCGCCAGGTAGGGATTCTCCTCCGTCCTGGCGCGGAAAACCCTCAGCGTCCCATCTTGTACGCGCTCGTAAACCCAATTGCGGCCCTTGGGCGTGGTGGTGAGCCAGACGGGGCCCGCCGTGCCCTCCGCGCGCACGCGGCCAATGACGATGTCGAAGGTGCTAGGCGCACAGAGCGCGGCCTCGTCGATGTGCGCCCAGTGGACGTTGGGCCCGCGCAAATGCTCCGGATCGTCGGCGCTGCGAAAGAGGATTTCGGCACGCCCCACCCTGGCAATGAAATCGGACTTGCTGAATTGACTGTCAGCGATGCGGAAAACCTCGCGGTAGGTGCGCAATATTGCATCGGCTAGCATGCGGTACGTTGGCGCAACCACCATACCGATGCTCGGCTTCGGCCCCCACTCGGCCAACCACTTCATGGCCTTGATTGCGCCTCCGCGCGTCTTGCCCGCGCCGATGCCGCCGATGAACGCCGAGAAGCGGCTCGTGTCATAGACGAACTGCGCCTGCACCGGTCCCCAAGGCTCAACCCTAACGATTGTCGCCATCTGTGCCCTTCGGATAGACTACCTGGAAAACGATAGGCTCTCCACCAGCACCCGTAATCTCTTGCCGCTCGGTATAGCCGCGGTGCTTGCCCTTGGTGCTCAGGTAGTATCTGAGCATCTGCGGATCACCTTCGCTAATCAGCTCGATGACCTTCGTCTCGGCCATGTCCAGCACGCGCTCACACTCATCTCGGTAGGCCTGTTGAACCCTGGGATATCTCTTGATGTATTTGTCGGCCGTATGCCAGGAACAGCCCACCCGTTTGGCGATGGCAGTGATGATGCCGCCAGTGCCAGGGATAGCATCTAGGAACATTTTCACCGAAATCCTACGCCGACCCATTCGTCAATTCTCGCACACTAGACACGCGGCGATGGCCTTACGCCCATCTCCCCAGGCCACGGATCACTTACTAACCTTGGGGTAAGGCCCATATTGGCCATCCTTTCCAAACAGACTGCCACATACTTAGGCTCGATCTCCATACCAAAACAGCGGCGACCCAGTTGCTCAGCGGCGACCATCGTAGTGCCGGATCCGATGAAAGGATCGTAGACGTCACCCTCATGGTTTCTGATAGGGCGTGCCATGCACTCGACGGGCTTCTGTGTGCTGTGGCCACCATCGACATTTTTATCGAGTGCGATTTTCCATACCGAGGGCTGCATATGGCCGCCAATCCAATGAGCCGCGGCGCCTTTTCTGACCGCATACCAGACAGGCTCGTGCTGATAGCAATAGTGTCCACGCCCAATCGGAATGTGAGGCTTGACCCAAATGAGCATAGCGCGTATCTGATAACCTGCAGCCTGCAGCGCGGCCCCCGTAATGATCACATGGTCGCCTGGAGGCGACCATGTATAAACCACATCACCGGGGAAAAGGCGCCAGGCGTCTGACCAGTCCGCGCGGTCGTCATTCGCCACCTTTCCTACGCGGGACGCCGCGTAGGAAAGTAAGCCCTCCTCAGCCGCCTCATTGCGCCAACTAGGATCATAGTTCACACCATAGGGTGGATCAGTCACCATCAGCAATGGGCGTTCCCCGTCCGACAACCTCGCCACGTCCTCCGCATTTGTGCTGTCCCCGCACAGCAGCCGGTGTTTGCCGATCTCCCACAACTGGCCTCTGGCAGTTTGCCACTTTTTCTGTAACTCCACCGCTCTGTCTATCTGCGCTTCCGGCGCTTTCTTCTCATGTTCCAGGCCCGCCAGAAGCTCACGCAGTTCTTCCTCTCTGAATATTGCCCCAAAATCCAGCCCAAACTCCAAGTCTGCCGCAATCTGCTCAACATCCCATTCCGCCAATTCCGCCGTGCGGTTGTCGTAGTAGGCCAGCTTGCGCTTTTGTTCCTCGGTAAGTCCACGCCGCCGGACGGCGATCAGCTCGTTGCCATCAGCCTCCACAACGCGCACGCGCTCTATCCCCGCCTGGGCCGCTGCCTCCACGACGCCGTTCCCAGCAAGGATGGTATCATGCTCATCAATGACGATAGAGCGCGCCGCCCCCACTTCATTGAGACTGCGCTCAATCATGCCGATGTTTCGCGCGTTATGCTTGCGCGGGTTGCGCTCATCTGGCTTCAGTTCGCCGATGTGTTTAACGTCCTCTCCCATTCATTCCTGCTCGCCGTAAAACAATCGCTCTATCTCCTGGCGTTCCCTTGGCCCCAGGAGCGACACGGGGATCACCTCAACCGTCCTATCGCGTTCCCGCCTTCGGCGTTGCTCCTTTTCCTTTAGGTGTTTCACCCATTCGGGCCATTGAGAATACAGATCACCCAACCCATATCCCCGCTGACAGGCCTCACAGACCCAGAAGCTTTCCGAGATTGGCTTGCCGCAGATCGCGCACTCCGCCCACGCTCGTCTCGTCAACATGTGCTATTCCCCTCACTAGCTACAACTCAAAATCGCGGGAAAATATACCCTTTAGCCGTTCCAGGGCACGCCATAGAAGCATATGGACATTCTTTTGTGCAATTCCCATCCTCTGGCCAATCTCCTCTTGGGTGTAGCCTTGCAGCCAGAGGGATAGGGCCAGGCGCTGCTTCGGCGTGAGCCGCGCGATGGCCCGCTCTAAGTCGATCCTTAACTCGCACATCTCTATTCCCCCATCCCAACTCTCCTGAAACACGTTCGCCTCCTTTGGAAAATAAAAAAGGCCAACGTCCCCCTCACGGGGTTTGTTGGCCTATAGGTATCCTATTCAGCCCAAGCTATATCGTTTTCGTCGCCAAAGGAGGCGCGCGGCTACGCCCTCTCATTCGCGCTCCTCTGTGCTGATTCAGACCTTCATGGTATACTCTATGTTGCGGTATGTCGCATGTCCCCGCTCGACGCACACCCTGAGCTTTCCCCAACCGTCCGGGGCAAAGTATCTCTCCACTGCGCTGAGGCAGTCCCCATCCTTCACGAAGGAATCGGGGGAACGCAAGCCGCCTCGCTCGATGTGGCAACAGCTCACCTTGCCCGCCTGGACGGTGAAGATGACGAGACCGTCCGCCCCAGGCCCCACGAGGCGCTCCGCCCCCTCGTAGATGGCCAAGGCGTCCGGATCGTCATCATCCTCTGGGACGCGCCGCGCATAGGGGATCCCCCCTATCCACATATTCTTTTTCCCCCGAAGCCTAATATCTGCGCACTAAAAGCCTGGCAAGTATGACAATCATCACGCCCAAAAGCACCGCAGCCACGTGAGGCAGTAATTCCGTAGCACTCATACTCTCCCTTTCTCTCCTTTCATCTTTTTATGCACAAACTCTTCATGCTAAACGAGGTTGTAGCTGTCATCAGAATTGTCGCAATATGGCCTCGATCACCTCCAACGCTCGCCCATCCTCGATCATGTGGGCGGTAACGAAAAGGACCCTCCAGCCCGCCAGCACCGTCGCATTGTGTTTCTCGATGTCGCGGCCGATGCCCGTGCCTGTCGTGTGAGCCGATTTAATCCACAGGCCGCCCTGCACCTCTACCAGGAGCTTGCGGTCGGGCCAGGCGAAATCCCAGCGCCAGCGCCTGCCGGGGATGGCGCGGTATTGCAAAACTGGCTCCGGCAGCCCCGCCGCGCGCAATTGGAAAAGGAGCGCCGCCTCCAGCTCGCTCTGCGTCTTCATAGCTTCAACAGCGCCTCGCGTATCTTCTGCCGCGCGCGTTCCCAATCGGGCCCGCCGACATTGTCCAACAGTGCCCAGGCCTCGAATTCGGTCAACCGGACCACAACCACCGCCTCCGTGCCGCCCATGGCCTGAAGCTGTAGGCCGTCGGAATCCGCCCACGTCACAATGCCAAAGCTTATGTCATCTGAATCTCTTACGCGTAAGAGATTCTCTTTCCATAATCGGATATCCTCCGTGCTGACCTCCTCGCCCCGCGCGAGCCGCTCCCTGGCATACAATAGCAGCGCCTCCCGCTCCCTTTCGGGCTCTTTGGCGATGAACAGGTGCGCGCGCAAGCTCAAACCCTCCACGCGCTTCTCCGGCGGGATCGCCTTGGCAAGCCATTTGTAGTTCATCAGCGTCTGCACGGCCAGGCCCGTGACCTCCACCGCCTGCGTGTAGGTCTCGCCATAGGCTCTCTCGCCGTAGTTGAGCAGGTCGCCGATCCACCAGGCCACCGAGCGATGGACCCCCTGGAGCTTCCTTAGCGCCTCGGCCCATTGCTCATACGTTGGCTGGCCCTCCACGATGCAGGCCGTCGGCGTCAAGACGAACGGCTTACTGACCAGTTCCACCATCACAGCCTGTCCCTCCTAATGGGTATGGCTCCGGGTGCATTGTCCGCCGCGTCTTGCTCCTCATCCGGGATCGGCGCGCTTAGCTCCTCCCTTTGCGCGTACAGCTGGCTCAACGACATGACCGGCGCGTAATATCCCCGCGACACCTCATACCAGATCGGATCCTCACTCGTGGAGACGCAGCGCGCTGCGTCTCGACTCAGCATCCTCTGCTGCCAGTGGCTGCGCGCGTTGTATTCCGCCATGCGCGCGGAGCACGCCCTGCGCACCTCTGCCGCCGTTGGTCGGAACGTGCACGTCTTGAGCAGGTCCAGCACCGCCGCGCGCAAAACCTCATCGGGGATGTCCGCTAGCACGTATTGGTACACTTTGAGCGTTAGCTCGCTAACGGGTTCTCTTGGCCACTGGGCACAGAGCAAAGCCAACATCTCCGCTATCGTCTGCTCGCTCGCCATCGTCACTCCTTTCCAGGTGGGCTCGGATCACCTGCATACTCCTCTCGTAAACCGTCTCCCCACTTACAGCCCTTTCGGGGATACCCCTCACATACCACTCCAATAGCCATTTCCAGGACTGGGGATTGTAGCCTCGCGCCAGCCACTCCTTGCGGCAGGCGGCTAATCTGGGGCCGTCGGGCGTGGGCCCCAGGATGCGAATGATGTCGTCATAGAGCTCTAGCGGCGGATAGCGGCCTCCATTGACTGCCTTGGCACACTGGATAGCTGGCGTCTTGCTGCGTGGGTCGGCATCGCGCCGTCGCCGCCGTCCAGCCGATGTACCCCGACCTCTCGGTGGATTCACAGAGACGGGGATATCTTCATTTTCCGGCGGATCGCTGAAAGGCAGGTCATCAGTGGGCAACGCCTCGCGTTCTCCCGAATTAGCGCTAGCTAATTCGGGAGAAATATCTGTAGTAATCTCTGTAGTAATCTCTGTATTGTCAGTATGCGGGTTTTCGCAATCTAGTTTGCTAAAATCCGCATACTTGTTTGCTAAAATCAGCATACTTGTTTGTGCCGCATCGCTGGCATCAGCGAGAATCATCTGTTGCAACAGCTCTCTAAGCCTGTCAATGGCAATGCGGTAATACAGGCGGCATGGCAACCCCTCGCGCTTCTCCTCAAGCACACCCAGTTCTTTCCAAGTGGCACGTGCCTGTTCTTGTTCATGGCGGCTTAGGCACGTTTCCGCCGTCCACTCAGCCTGGCTTTTGAAAATCCAGCCCTCCTCATCGGCACCCTTACCCGTCCAATAGAGCAGCTGCGATAAAAAGAGCCCGGCGGTGGCGCCACCGCCGAGGCGAGCAAGACAAGGGTGGAAGGCGATAGGTTTTGCCGAGAGTACAGCGATACCTAGGTCGGCTATGTTCATTGTGCCTCCAAGAAACTGATATGTGTTGGCTTCAATCCGCACGGGAACACATCGTGTTCCTGTATATGGCGCGTGCAGCGCTTGTCGTATTCAGCGAGACAGGCGGCCAGTCCAGGACAGAGCTCGCAGTCATTCCCAACGTATCCAGCGCGGGCGCGGGCGGCGGCGGCCTCGGCGTAGGGCTCGACGGGCGACTGTTTTGGCTTAGGTGTCGCTAGGCTAGGCGGTCTAGATGCAGCCTGTCTGGACGTAGCCCGTCGGGGTTGGGGTACAGTGCGCTGTACCCCAACAGTGCGCTGCACCCCAACATCAGCGATACCCAAAATCATGGCGACGCTTCTCTTCATATTCGCTCCTTTCGCACTCTGCCAATGGTTTTCACGGGTTGAATGGCTCGCACTTGCGCAATGGTTTTCACAGTCAAGTTGGCTCGCGCACCTATCTTGGTTTCCATGCCCTTCCACGGCTCGCACTTGGAGTTCGGTTTGCATCGTCATGACGGCTCGCACGGCGCTACTGGTTTTCACATGAGCGATGGCTCGCACCCCGCGGATTGGTCTTCGCCTATCATTCGGCTCACACACCCGTAGTGGTTCTCACTGTCTAGCTGGCTCGCACCCAATTCCTGGTTTTCACTGCTCAAATGGCTCGCGCGCATCCACGGGTTTTCACTTCGACATTGGCTCGCACGGCTCATTTGGTTTTCACTCTCAACCCGGATCGCACTCCCGCTATGGTTTTCACCTGCTTGATGGCTCGCATCGCTGCCACGGTTTTCGTCTGCCTAGCGGCTCGCTCGGTCTCGTTGGAATACTCACCGACTCTGGCTCGCACCCCCTTGGCGGCTTTCACGACTGTAATGGCTCGCATTCCTGGTCTGGTTTTCATACGGCTCGTGGCTCGCATCCTGACATTGGTTTTCGCCACTTTGCTGGCTCGCACTCAGCCCCTGGTTTTCACAGCTACACTGGCTCGCACTTGTCACTTGGTTTTCACTTGAATACTGGCTCGCACATCCCCCGTGGTTTTCACGAGGTGGTTGGCTCGCAAGCGGCGCGTGGGTCCCACCCTTTGACTGGCTCACATTCGCGGTATGGTTTCCATAGCTCCCAAGGCTCGCACCCGTTTCATGGTTTTCACCATTGGGTTGGCTCGCACCGCGCCGCTGGTTTGTACACGCCCGCCTTGGCTCGCACTCCCAATTTGGTTTTAACTAGAGCTATGGCTCGCATTACTTGCTTGGTTTTCATTACCACAATGGCTCGCACTATTGCCATGGTTTTCACACGGCAAATGGCTCGCATTCATCTCTAGTTTTCACCGCATGAGAGGCTTGCATTCCTAGTATGTTTTTCACAAAATCGCTGGCTCGCCGCACCGCTTCGTGGATTTTCTCAACCATTGCGGCTGAAACCTGCTCGGGCGTTACAAAATGCTCGTGCCCCAACCGCGCCGCGTACGGCTCCGAGACGGGCAACCCCTCGGCCTGCCGCCACACCACCCACAGGTTCTGCAGGAATATTTTGATCATCTTTCGCCATGCGCGGTTGTGGATGTGCGCGTTGCTGAACACCGTATGTCCATCAACCTTCTCTGGTTCGGGATGTAATCGCCGCTGCCGCTCCTTCTCCGCATAGTAGATATCCGCGTAAATCGGCGTGCGCGCCTTGAGAAAACTCATGGCGATGTTGTAACAGGTTGCCTTGAGCTTCGCGTTGTACGCGGCCTTACACCCTTTGACGTTACGCTCGGCCTTCCCGTCAATGACGGCAAAACCCGCATACCGCCACAGGGCACTGACCGTGTCGCACAGCGCTATGTCGTCAATGAGCGCCAGCAATTGCGCGGCCAAGCCACCCGCCCCAAGGCCCTTGATGGACACCAGCCAGTCCCAGACAGGCCCCAGCGCCTCGGCCTCCTCGATCATCTCCTCACGCGCGTAGGCTAGCACGGCATCCAGCTGCAACTTCTCCATCATGGCCCGCTCTACGCTGGGGTCCAACGTCGACTTCCCTCGCTCGGCGGCCACGATGCGCAGGTTGTGCCGTTGGCGCATGAGCATCAGCTCGCGCCACCACAGATACGCCTGCCATAGCGCCGCATGCTTGCGCGGCCTGGGAGCTGGACGGCGGTCCAGCATCTCCTCATAGTCGTACTCTTCCATCATCCCTCCTCTCTAATTTTGGGAATAGTCTTCTTCGGAATCGTCTTCCGCGATGTCCCAAGATTCTGACATCCAGCGCTCAAAACCCTCCTCATCATCTCCGTACGGAGAGCCCGCAAGACGGTATGCCTCACGGAGCGTGCGGAGTAGCCCGCACTCCAGCTGGGATACCCTCTCCCAAATGATGTACAAAATCTCTCGCGTATATTCCGCTAAGCAACGATCCGAGACCTTTACCATCTCATCTCTCCTTTCTGCACTTTTTTAGAAATCTCAGGAAATGTCGCGGCGATAGGATCATGGTGGTCACGTTCCGCGCCGTCTCCCAATCCCCCTCGGTCATCACCGCGACGGCATAGTTCCCATCGGGCATCCGCGCGTACCACACCGGCCTATCCCCACAGGGCTCTTTGCGCCGTAGGTCGGGGTTGCTATCCAGGTAATCCCAGGCCTCCCAAGCATCTAGGCCGTGTTTGGCCACCGCATGCTCGCTCGGCTGCGAGCGCAAGAGCCAGAGCGCTATCAGTCCCAGCACCAACAGGGCCCATAGGGGAAGGGCGAGCGGACGGCTAGTTGCAACGGACGTGCTCATCTGCCCACTCCCTGAACCACATCAGCAGCCGGGCCCACGTCCGCCCAACCATCCGAAACGCCTCCGCAAGCAGCTCCTCATCCGATAGCGGCCTGGGGCCATACCCCAGGCCGGCCAGCTCTTCACCCAGCAAACGCACGTCTTCTAACAGCTCTGATGTATTCGTCATAGCTTTTCCTCACAGACTAGATCAGTTCTGGCACAGCCATGTCCTTGGCGCTCACCAGCCGCCCAATCAAACCGCCCTCACCGCAGTGGAAGCAGGAGGCAACCAGCGCCTCGCCGAGGTCTATCTCATCTCCATAGGCGGGCAGGGCGTATAGATGCTCGCCCTCGATCCGCAGCGGCTGGCCGCACACTGGGCAGAACTGCCACCAGCCCGTTTCAAGCGCTCGTACCACCGCCACACGCAACGCAGCACGCCCAGCGATATGGTCAAAAAGGCTTACCGCCTTGCGTATTGCCTCGGCCTTGTACATTACGTCTGGCAGCACTTCCCAGTGCTCCTCGAGCAAACGTGAGGAGGCATCATCATCGCTCTTCTGACCATAATACAGGATGTAGCCGCCGTAGATATGGCCGGGTAGATAGTTGTAGTACCACAGCTCCACGAAGGCCCCTTGCTTGCTGCTTTCCTCATACACGTTCTGGTAATAGCACTTCATTTTTTTCTCCTCTCCAATACTGAATAGCGTCATCTAGCATATCCAGCTTCAACACGTCATCTATCTCGTGCAGCCGCCTCTGGGCCACCTTTGCGGTGATCCTGCCTGCTCCACGGCAAATCTCACAGACATCCGTCAGATATCCCGCACCTGGCACAGTGTCATCAGGGCACCAACGCACGAGACCATGTCCGTCACACTCCGGGCAGGCCACCGTCTCGCCGTCATAGTCAGGATGCCACATCTTGCGCCTCCGCCCGAAAACTACAGCCTCATCTTTTCTCCGCTCGCTTTTCATCTAGACGCTCAAGGCCATATGCGACCAGAGCATCGTAGACCTCGCTGATGTTGGCATCCGTCACCTCGCAGAAGCCTAGCTTGGCCGCCGTCGCGGTGACATGGTAGGCATTGATTCGGCTGCCATCCTTGCTGAGATAATGCGCCCCGGCCTCGGACTGGCGCAGCGTCTCCAACATCTCGCGCCACTGGCTCGTCTTGATCGTGGCGAGTTGCACCCGCGTTGGCGCGGGTGCTGGTTGCGCCGCTGGCGCCATTGGCGTCGCTACGGGCGCTGGCGCGGGCTCTGGCGTGGTCGCTTGCTCGGGCACGTCCCTGGATAACGCCCAGTCTGGTAACTGTGGCGTCTCCGTCATCTGCTTCTTCTGAGCATCGTACCCAACCCACACGCGTGGCAGACGGTACAGGTAGCGGCCTACGCCGAACAGTACGGCGCAACGCTTCAAGGCGTCACTCACCGCTGCCTTCAGGCCGGCCTGGTCGCCCTCGCCGATCTCTCCGACATCCTCGCGGGTGATGCGCTGGTTGTCGATGATCAGCGTGAGCTTGCCGTGCACATGCACCTCGCCAACCGGCTCCCAACTGAACTCCCAGTTGAAACCCAGGACCTCATCAAGACGCTCGGCTACATCCCTCGCGTCCACGTAAGCCACAGCCAACGCTCGCGTAGGGTTCTCGCGCGGGTATAGGTTCTGGGGTTTCCAGCTGATCTGCTCGGCTCGGAATGGAGCGGCAAGTCGCCTCAAAATCTCACTCGCATGCAATTCCCTGTCCGTCATCTTGCCCTCCTCTCGCTAATGGCAACAATGAACCAGAACGCCAACCACAACACCAGGATCGTCTGCAGCCAGCTCATTGCGCCATCTCCATCTGCCGCGTGAGCTAGGCCACCTCCACCTCCAGCGCGTGCACCCTGTCCTCCAGATATGCGTTGCGCTTCTGGACGTGGGCCAGCTCGCGCTCCAGTTGCGCGATCCGCGCGCGCATAGCCGCACGACACCGCGCCTCCTCCTCAAACGCCTCCGCATCCTGAATGACAGGTTCCTTCGCGTCCCACACACCGTAACCAGACATCTCACACCTCCTCTCAGTGAATGAAAGCGGCCATGAGCACCAGGGCCGCGATAACCCACAGTAAGATGCACACGTTGGGGAACAACACCATCGCGATCAGCATCCCCACGAGCACGGCCAACGGCGCAATCCTCTCATCAGCCTCACCGCGCCACTTCACGGTTCCTCCTTTGATACGGATAGCGCGACCAGGCCATGGCCAGCCGCTGCCATTCGCGGATATGCTCCTTAGCCCGCGCGATCCAGTAGTGCATCTGCGCCGGATTCGCCAGGGCGTTGTCCAGGCAGGCCAGCGCGCTCGCCGCTGGCCCCAGGGCATCTTCTAACATCAGTTGCTGCTCCCGATCCTGCTTGGCGAAGACAACATCCCCTCCTGTGCGCCCCGAGCGCGATCCTCAGGGCGCGTACCTTGGCCTCAAAGGAAGGCTCGTTCATCTCATCCCCCTGCTACTTTTTGTTTCAAATCATGTGACTTTAGGTCACATTCGGGGCCAAAAAAAATTTCTGAGACCGGAATGCCGAATATCATAGCAAATTGCTCTTGTAGCCGCTCTGTCCAATTTCGTTTACCCGAGAGCAACCGTGATAGATAACCATCGCTGATTCCGAGCCTTCTGGCAATATAATCCTGCCGAAAACCGAATTCCCGGATTAAATCCCTTGGCGTTTGCATATCTTTCTCTCCGTAACTTCAAGGCACATACATTATAACACAAAGTTTCAATCTTGTCAAGTACTTTTGCCAAAAATGTGATATAATGTTATCAGGATTGTGCCTTAAAGTGAGGTCTACCGATGTCTCAACGTTTTGCAAAGTGGTTGGCAGAGCAGATTCGCCGCGAAGGAACCAACATGACGAGCCTCGCTAGCGCTCTAGGCCTCAGTCATACAAGCGTCCGTAAATGGTTGGCGGGGGTGACAGAGCCAAAACGTAAAAACTGCCAGCGGCTAGCACAAGTATTGCACGTGGATATCACAGAAGTCTATGACGCTCTGGGCATACCTCTGAGGCAAGAATTACCGAGTGATGTTAGGAGGATTGTTCTGAAATATCTTGCTTTGGATAGGAATCGCCGCGCTCGCCTGGAGCGCTATATTGATTTTGAATTAGAAGACCAGCAAAAATATCAGCGCGCCGAAGAGCCTCAGGAGATAGCTTAAGAACTTTGCAGCAGAAGCGATCAAGCGATGCCGAGATTGGAACCGCATTACGTTTAGGAATAGTATCCATGCTTAGAACTTTCCTTTCCTTTGCTCCTACTTACAATTATATCGCTTACATTTCGTCCCGTCAATCGTTTCGTCCCGGTTTTTTACGCTAAATATATTTTCACACGAAAGGGGGTTAAGGATGGGTAAAACTCGTTTCTATCGCCGTTGCCTGGCCTCGCCCGACTATTGGCTTCTGGTTGTACCCCTCTTGGGGCTGGGTTTCCTCATCGTCTTCTTGCTCGACCTCACCGGGTGCAGCAATCCAGCACGCTCGCCCCAGGTGTCCGCCTTGCCCACCTATACGCCCTATCCCACGTATACTCAACCGGCCCCGTTGCCTACCTACACGCTTTTACCGACTTATACACCCTACCCCACACCGGAGCCACTACCGACTTATACGCCATTTCCGACGCCGACCGCGCTGCCAACCGCAACTATCCCCCCCACGCCGTCGGCCGGCACGCGTCAAAATCCAGCGAAAATCGGTGATTCCCTTCCCCTCGATTATGCTAACGCCCGCTATGTGATCACGGTCACTCAGGCTATATCAGGAGAAGAGGCCTGGAAACGCATCAAGGCTGCGAACATGTTCAACAATCCGCCAATAGATGGCTACGAATACGTCCTCTTCTACGTCGTGGCTAAGATCGTCGATGGTCCCCAAAACGAAGCTATTGGGGTCGGTGAACGCATGATCAACATGGTGGACGCGACGGGCCAAATATGGTCTCTGGGCGGTGTCGTCAACCCGCAACCCGAATTCGGCGGCAAGGGTTTCGTCGGCGCCGTGATCGAGGGTTGGAGCTGCACCATCCGCCCGATAGGGACAACGGTTTACCTGGTCTTCGGCATGGATGATAAGGGCAAGGGCGGTATCTGGTTTGAGGTTCCCGCGTAGCCCATGCGCGCCGTGATCGTCGCCGCCGTCTCTACGGCGGGCCAAGCCCAAGAGGATAAATATTCCATCCCCCAGCAGCTCGCTGCCTGTCGCGAGGTCTGCACCCTGCGCGGCTGGCAGGTCGTCTCCGAGATCGTCATCCCCGGCCATTCGCGCAACTATAACTGGCTGGATGAACTCTGCACCGATTGTCCGGAGTATGCCCAGCTCATGAAGACCATCCGCTCGGGGGCGATAGACCTGGTGATCGTGCGCGATTACGACCGCCTCTGGCGCACGGATGCCCTTCGCGCTCAGGTCATGGCCGTGTGCCGCGAGCACAAGGTCCAGGTCTTCTCCCTCAACCAGCCCGTGGAGCCCGTCTCCCCCGACCTCCTGGACGCCCACGACACAGCCAAGCTCTCAGAGGTATTGTTCGGCTTCATCTCCGAGCAGGAGAACCGCACCCGCGTACGCCGTTGGCGCGCCGGCATGGAGGGGCGTTGGCGGCGGGGATTGCATGGAGCGGTCCTCGTCATCCCCTACGGTTACAAACGCAACCCCGACAAAAACGGCCCCATGCTCGTAGATGAACCGCGCGCGCGTTGGGTGCGCCAGATATACGCCTGGCGACTGGCCGGTTATACCTATCGCCATATCGCCATACGACTCAACGAACTGGGGGTTAAACCCCCGAGGGGGAAGGAATGGTATGATTGCTCTGTGCGTTTCATCTTGACCAACCCCACCTACTGCGGCCTGGCCGCGTGGCAGGGGCAGATGCGCCCAGGCCTTCACGAGCCGATCATCTCCGAGGATGTTTGGCGACAAGCTCAGGCAATACACTCCAGGCCCAGCTATCGCTACGCGCCCCATAGCGTCCTCTCCGGCCTCTTGCGCTGTGGCTACTGTGGCGGGGCGTGCTGCTTCCAGCGCAAGAACAAAAACCGCTGGTACGCTCAATGTACGCGCTACACGGCGAGCGGCGGGCGTAAATGCCGCTATAACGCTCATTATGAGGATAGGCTCCTTCCCGCCGTGCTCGCCGAGGTCAAACGCGTCCTCCGCGACCCCGCCGCCTGGCAAGCTGCGCTCAACGAGGATGACCATCAAGAGACGGAGATCGCCGCGCTAGAGGCGGAGATCGCCGAATACGAGCGCCGCTGGCAGCGTTGGGACCGTCTCTATGAGATCGGCTCCATCGACGCCGAGGAGCTGCTCCGCCACCGCCAGGAGCTGCTCGGCGATGCCGAACGCGCCCGCCAACGTCTAGAGGAGCTCCGCGCGGAACAGTCCCTGCGCGCCGCCAAGGAGAAGCAGTACGCCGAGCTGGCTCAAGTGGTAGACAACCTGGACACGCTTCCTTTTGACGACCTTCGCGCCGTACTACACGCGCTCATCCGCTGTATCGTGCTCACCCGCGAGGGCTTCCGCATCGAGTGGTGGTAATAAACCAAGGATTCTCCTGATAATGCATATTCAATTATCCTGCGCGTCGCCTCTTAAACACATATTGCGTCTCCCAGTTGATCGCCTCAACCGGCATTTCCATAAGCTCCGCGAAGCGGCGCTTCAGTACGTCCGTCCAGGCGCGCTTACCGGCGAGCAACAACGACAAGTAGCTCGGAGTGATCCGTAATCTCCGAGCTACGAAAACATGTTTCAGCCCCCGGTCATCTAGGATGTCACGCGGCTTCAGGAGCTCCATATCTACAAAACCCTGATTAACCTCGCAATGAGCAACTTGTGATCGTGATCATCATACCACGCGGGTACATCGGATTCCGGATTGTTCCGCCAGTCGTCGGCCAGTTCCCGTGCCAGCGTCTCTAAACTGCCATATGCGTCCTTGATGTCGCTGGTGATGGACATGGCGAGTTCGTTCGCTAACTCGTAAATCGCATTAACCTGCCGCACCCGATCCTCTCCCTGATACATCTCAACCTCCTCTCTTTTTTGGGGCTCCCCTTGGCCTCACCCCTCCGCGCATGAGGCAACTCATGCGCGGTTGGCTGGGGTCAATCGGACATCCGATCGTAACACTCCTCACAGGCTGT
>Ga0078972_1004574_pt1 | contig 37365 bp, 36 predicted proteins | sample YelNatPaOPGAMG01_FD_67568 | JGI IMG/M metagenome (GOLD analysis project Ga0078972, IMG submission 67568) | Hot spring thermophilic microbial communities from Obsidian Pool, Yellowstone National Park, USA - OP-RAMG-01 (SPADES assembly) (version 2) | ecosystem: Environmental > Aquatic > Thermal...
TCGTGGCCGGTGAAAATCCGTCGATCTGACCGGCGTAAATCTGGGATAAAAAGAACGTTCCACTGCCCAGACTGATTCCGGATGGTGGATTGGATGTCGTAATATTCGGATCGAAAGCCAGCCCGTAAGGTCCGTTCAGGTCGGTGACGGTTCCGCCGATTTTCCGGCTGGGTGTCTGGCTTCCGGTGGGAACGCCGGTAATCAGTTTGTCCACATTGTCCCAGATCAGCACGTCCGTAGCACCCGCATCGGCCACATAGAGAGAATTCTGGTAGACGACAATGCCATCGGGGGTGGAAAGATAAGTGTTTCCCCCCGAAAGGCGGGCCGAAGGTTGAATATTGACGGCTCCGGTACAACCGGAAGGCAGCGGCGCTTCATAGGCCACTCCCAGGCAGTAGGCATTGGCATAGATCATGACTTCATTGTTGCCCGTGTCCGATACAAACAGTGTCCGGAGCTGGTTCGAATAATACAGGCCGGCCGGGCAGTTGAGCGACGTATTGTTCGCTGTCAGCCCATTGCAGATGTTCCCCGCAACCCCGGGCAAAACGCCGCCGGATGGAGAGAGATTCTGGTTACCGGTCCCCGTGATTTGGGACAGGTCGAACGCCAGGACTCCACCGGCTCCCGAATTGGCCACAAAAAGGATGGGAGCGCCTAGCGGATTACCGTTGTTGTCCAGGGTATCGATCGACATGCCTTCGGGTGAGGTCAGCTGGGTATTTCCTCCCGAGATCGTGATGGTCGGCGAACCAGGCTGGGATGGATTGAACCCGCAGAAAATATAGATGGCGTTATTGATTCCGTCTGCGACCAGAAGGGCCGGGGAAGTCGGAGTTGAAGTGCAGTGGGGAATCGAAACAGGGGTATAGCCGGAAAGTGATGAAATATTGGAAGCCGCTGGATAGACCAAAAGCCCGTCCGGGCCCTGGAGTGAGGCATTGTTGACATTCAGGGAGGTGGGAGGGGAAACCGTTTTTCCGAAACTCAGAAAACCCATATTCGTGTAGTTGGGGAACAGGAGCACCTGGTGGGTCCCGTAACTGGTGATCGCCATGAAGGAATTTGTGGAATTGCTGCTGTCAGAATAAATTGCAATCCCGAACGGAAAATTCAGCAACGTCGAATTGGTGGGGGGATCCTGCCCACAACCGGCCAGCATGAAAAGCATTCCCAGCGAAAGGAATTTCCAGAAAAGATAGCTCCTCCGGTTCAACCCGAAGTGATTGGAGTGTCTTGACGGTTTCATGCGGTAAATGATGGGTACCCCGGAAATGACAGGAATCTACAGATATTTGGTCACGCCTTCCGGCATCTTTCTCCCGGGCAGGCAGGTTGCAATTTTCAATCCTTTTAATATCAAGGATAGAGGCCAAAAAGTCAATTCATCCGGGGGCTGTCGGGTTGCCCCGGAAAAGGATGCCCTCCCGTCTGCAGGATAGGCTTGACAGTCCGCTCCCGCTTATATTAGGTTATTAAGTAATTAATGTAATAACCTAAAAAATTCGGGAGTCTTTTTGATGAGCCAGCCGGAGGAAACCAAGACAGCCAGGCATGAACGGATCAAGGGAGCCCGGAATCCCTGGGAAATGCTGCCTGAAATCCTCGATTATGCCCGACAGGGTTTCGGGGCCATTCCCGAAGAGGAGTTCAATATTCGCCTCCGGTGGTGGGGTCTGTATCCCCAGGGGGACGGGGCGGGCACCAAGGGAGGGGTGGACCCGTTTTTCATGCTCCGGATCCGTATCCCCGGGGGACGGCTGACATCTGGCCAGTTCCGGAAAATCGGCCAGATTTCCAGAAAACATGCCCGGGGGACGGCGGACGTGACCGTCCGGCAGAATATTCAGCTGCACTGGATTCCGGCAGAAGCCCTTCCGGAGATTTTTTCCCAGCTGTCTTCTGAAGGGCTGACCAGCATGGGGGCATGCGGAGACGATACCCGAAATATCACCACATGTCCGATGAGCGGTCTGGATCTCCGTCCCGAAAACAATTTTTCGGACCTGGTCGAGGAAGCGACCCGGGCGCTGAACGGAAACCCCGTTTTCTATAACCTGCCTCGGAAATTCAAGATCACTCTCTGCGGATGCTCGTCTGAATGCACCTATCCTGAAATCAATGATGTCGGCATTACACCCGTCCGGCATCCGGATGGCCGATCGGGTTTCTCTGTCCAGGTGGGGGGAGGCCTGTCGACACGACCGCATTTTGCCATCCGGCTTCATTTTTTCCTGACGCGCGAACAGATCGTTCCTCTCCTGGTCGGCATTGCCAGTCTCTTTCGGGATCAGGAGGAATTACGGCAAAAAAGGGAACGGGCCCGACTTAAATTTCTTTTTCTGGAACATGGATGGGACCGGGAGAGATTTGAGCGGGAGCTTTCCCGTTATCTGAAGTTTCTCCCGGAGTCCTGGGTTCCGGAACAACCTTTTCGTCCCCCACAGATGGTCAGGGACCACACGGGGTTCCAGAAACAGAAGGGGGAAAACCGCTTTGTCCTGGGAATTCCTTTGAACCAGGGGGTTCTATCGCCTGATCTGGTCGACAGAATCGCATGGCTCTCAGAGACTTATGGAGATAGTGAAATCCGCCTGACCCCCCAGCAAAACCTTCTTGTCCCCGGGATTTCGGGGCAAAAAATCGAAGAAGTCTCAGGTTTCCTGCAGGATTGGGGATTGCCTCTCGACGGGAACAACTACCTCTCCCGGACAGTCTCCTGTACCGGAAAAACCTTTTGCCGGCTCGCACTGGTGGAAACTAAAGACTGGTCCAGAACGCTGGCCGGGGAGCTGGATCAACTGTACCCCCGTCCCAGAAAGCCGATAAACATCCATGTTACGGGGTGTCCAAACGATTGCGGACAACAGCGCATTGCCGAAATCGGATTGCAGGGAGTCCAGTTCAAGGGGGCAGACGGATTGGTGCGGGACGGTTTTGACCTTTTTCTGGGCGGGCAGACCGGCACATTGAAATCCTTCAACACGCGGACGGGTATCCGTATCGGTCAGGATCAGGCCCCCGTCCTCTTGTCCAGGCTGATCGGTCTCTATGAAGACAGTTCGGAAGAGGAAGAAAGTTTTAGGGATTTTGTCCTCCGGCAGGGGATCGACAATCTGCGGGATCGTCTGAAAGAAGAAATTGCCTTGCTGGGAGAGTGAGGAGGAAAGGTCACGAGTGGGTTGACCAGTACAGGACAAAGTAATAAAGCCCGATCAGAACGATCAGGATCCCCCCTTTGAACCATCTTCCATAAGTCTGGGTGTAAAGAGAAACCAGGATGGCAAGACTGACGAAAAGCAAGAGGATTCGCCAGTCAACCCGGGTATACCAGTCATCGGTCGGGGGAAGGGGAGTGGTCATCGGATATCACGACCCCTGATTATCGAATTTTCCAGAACTAACGAAGATTCATCCGGGATCGCACCTTTTCCGTCAGCTTCAGAATCGGGCGATGCAACCGCTCGTTCTTCTGTGCGATCTTTTCGAGCATTCCTGCCAATACCGCCTGGGGGGCGTTCCTGTCGTAGTCGGGCGCTTCCCGGGCCATCAGAATGGCCTTTCGCCGATAGTCCGTCATGGTATTGTGCAGCGGCATCTTGTAGCTGAAAATGACCTCCTCGATCATCGGCAGCACTTCTTTCTCAGGATTTTCCGTTGTACTGACGAAGGATTCCAGAAGCTGGCAGAAGAAGGAATAATGACGGGCCTCATCTTTGGCAAGGTAATTTAACAGCTTGCCCAGAACCGGTTCCTGGACTCTCCTCCCGAGAGACTGGTAATACATCTGCGTCGCTTTTTCCTGGAGCAGGGTGTAGGTAAAGACCTGGACCGGCTCGGAAAATCCGATGGAGAAAGATTTCCGATTCTCCAGAATCATTCTTTCCTCGAGCACTTCCTCAGAAGGTTCAATGCCGGACTTGAGCTGATACATGGTCAGAACCTGGGCGTGCTTGTCCTCTTCAAATCCCCATCGCACGATAAACCGGAAAAGCTCCCGGTTATGAATGGCCTCTTGTGTCGTCGGTGCTTCTTCGATGGGAAACAGTTTCTGGTATTCCTGAAAATATCCCGGAAGATGATCTTCGACGTATGAGACGAAAACAACTGCCCCCTTCTGACCTTCCGTCAGCAATTCCGGTTTCAGTTGTTCCCATGGAAGACCAGTAAACCTGTTCCAGTTGGCGTCGTCGGCAATCTGGTTGAAAGACGTGACGATGGGCCTGAGGATGGATGTTTGAAGGTGCACAAAAAACCTTTCCAGAATGGTTCTCTATTTAGACAAACAATGTTCAATAAGGCTAACGTTCAATTATAATCTTTGCCGTGAAGGATTGCTATATTTTTTTCCTTCAATGAACCAGAAATCTCAAAAAGCCATTCCGGCCGCCCGATTTCCATTCGCATACAGGGATTTATCCGACCAGGTCATACAATGGAACCAGACGTTTTTCGTTCCCATGACAGGAGGAAATTATGGTAGAATGGCCAAATCATCCAAAAAATTTGTTTTCAGATAACGATCCTTGATCTGTCGGAAGATGGTTCTTGAGAAAATCTGTTCATCACTGTATTTGACAGAACGAGGCCCGATTGGATTTCTCCGGATATTCATCAAAACCAATAATGAAAATTCTCTTTCTCTCTTCGGAAGTCTCCCCATTTTCGAAGAGCGGAGGCTTGGCTGATGTCGCCGGGGCCCTGCCGGAAGCTATCATGTCCATAGTTCCCGATCACCAGGTTGACCTCCGTGTTGTGACGACGGCGTTCGGGGGAATCCGTCGACTGGACGGAATCACACTCAAAAAAGATATCAACTTTGAGCTTCCAGACGGTATGGGGAAGACGGAAGTTTTTATTGCACAGACCGCAGGCGGTGTTCCCGTCACCTTCCTGAACCCCGGCAACCTGTTTGAAAGACCCGGATTATATGGAGAAAACGGCCTGGACTACCCCGATAACTTTGAGCGTTTCCTGTTATGGAGTTATGCCGTCCGGGGGTGGATGAAAGACGAAGACTTTTTTCCCGATATCGTGCATGGAAATGATTGGCAGACAGGTCTGTTCATGGCTCTCATGGAATACTGGAGAGTGACAGACAAGGCATGGGAAACCGTTGCTTCCCTATTCACTATCCACAACCTGGCCTACAAGGGGCTGTTTCCGATAGAGAAATTGCCCCTGACAGGGCTGCCTCCCTCATACGCCCATTTTTCCCGGCTCGAATTCTACGGAAAAATGGCCTTTATAAAAGGTGGAATATGCTGTTCAGAGATGCTTTCCACGGTGAGCCCTTCTTACCGGGAGGAAGTTCTCGAAGAGCCTTTGGGAGAAGGTCTGAGCGGTGCTCTTGTTAAAAGGAAAGAGCAGTTTGTCGGAATCTTGAACGGAATCGACGACGCTCTCTGGAACCCGGAAAACGATCCCTTCCTCCGGACACGTTATTCACGGCATGACCTGTCTGGAAAAGCCGACAGCAAGAAAGAACTTTTAAAGGCGTTTGGTCTGGATCCGACCTTTTCAGGTCCATTGTTCGGCATGGTGACTCGGCTGACTGGACAGAAGGGGGTCGATCTCGCGTTAGACGGAGTGGAAAAGCTGCTCGAAACCGGGGTTGATTTCCGATTGGTCATTCTGGGTTCAGGAGAGTCTCTGCTGGAAGAGAAGACGATCCGGTTGTCCAGATCCTTCAGACAGAAAGTCGGTGTCCGGATAGGCTTTGATGACCCTTTGGCCCACAGGATCATTGCAGGGTCAGACTTTTTCCTGATGCCTTCCCGTTTTGAACCTTGCGGTCTCTCCCAGATGTATGCCATGAGATACGGGACAATCCCGGTTGTGAATCCCACAGGGGGACTCAAGGATACGGTCAATCCGTCAGAGGCCGGAATCTGGCTGGATGATTTATCGGAGGCAGGGGTGATGGCTGGCATCCACAAAGCGATCGGACTTTTCCAGGACAAGATCCGGCTCAAAAAGCAGATCGTCAATGCCATGCGAAAAAAAAACAGCTGGAAAGCGAGGGCAGGGGATTATATGGAAACCTACCGGAAAGCGATCGGGATCCGCCGAAAAATCACTGGTCTTTCGTAACAACCCGGATCGCCCTGAAGATGGCAAAAATTCCTAGTACCAGAATCGTTCCCACCCCGAAAACGACAATATAGTCGAAAGGCCCCCACCCGCTGATACCCGAAGACTGAATTGTTCCCATTTTCCTCCCTTTCCTTAGGAGAAGCTTCCGAGACTTTCTCTCCTCAACTTGTTCTCGTTGAGGATGTATATCCGGTTATCCGCCACCCTGATCAGCTCCGCCTGGATAAAGGCGCCCAATGACCGGGAAACGGTTTCCCTGGAAACGCCCGACAGGGATGCCAGCTCTTGTCGGGTAAACCGGTCATGGATGTAGGGGAGTTCGCCTTCCGCCTGTACGCCTTCTTTTTCGTAAATTGTCAGCAAGGTCCTGGCAATTTTTGCAAACGAGTCCGCAAAAGCCATGTGAATCAGTTTTTCGTCTGTTTTCCTGATCCTCTGGCCCATGACGGCAAGCATCCGGAGAGCAAATTCCGGATAGGTGACAAAGAACCGCAGAAAGTCACTTTTTTCGATAGACAGGACGCTTGTGGGCTCGATTGCGGTAACGGTGGCACTGCGGGTATCGTCATCGAGAAGGGCGATTTCACCAAAAAAATCCGAAGGGTATCCGATGGACACGATAATCTCTCGCCCTTCGGCATCTTCGGTGGAAATCTTGACAGAACCCGAAACGATCACAAAAAGCTCCATCCCCCGGTCGAATTCCTGGATGATTTTCTGACCGGACCGGTAATGCCGGAGACGTACGATCTTTTCAAGGGATTCCACCTCGTCCGGCTTGAGGGATTTGAAAAGGTCGACTGACTTGAATGCCTGAAGAAGCTCGGAAGGTCCTGGATTCGTCATTCGGTCCCTGTGTTTTGGTCATTCGTTATTGCAGGCAATATAGCTTCTTGTCCTCACTTGAATAACCATTGTATTCCGGTTTCCTCAAAATGCCAACTGTTGCCATCGCGTTAACCTTGACGGATTGGAATCGACTTAATTATCAAGGAAAATCTTCCGAAGAGAAGTCATGTTCATCGGGCCTCAGCAGCCCATGGGAAACAGTCACATAAATTTTATTTGTCTTTCCCGGAATTATCTGATATTAATGTCGTGCATTTATACGAAAATTGAGGAATGGTTCCCTCGTGTTTTCTGCCTTTATCCGGAACACCCGGCATGTCCGGTATGATGATTTGGTTTTTTGGTCCACAGGCTGACATTCTGCGACATTGAATGGCCTTAATAAGGAGGCTCTTTTTTGATCAGAACACGAACAGGAAAGATTCTGGCCCTGGGTTCCACTTTTTTTCTCCTGGCTTCCGGTTGTTCCACTGTTCCCCATCCAGGTTCCCCGGACTCCTCATCTTCATCTTCTGTGACCCAGACTGTCACTCCACCACTGATTCCCAGTCCTCCTCCGGATCAGATATCCAAGCCCCCCGGACCAACGGCGAAAAATTCCGCTGGAGCTTCCCTCACGTCTTCCCCGGTTGATCAGTTGCAGAAAAAACAGCTGGAAAAACCCTTTTTCATGCGCGTTCCGGATGACCCCAGCATCGAATGGTACAGCACGTATTTTCAGACCGCCGCCCGCAGTCATTTTTCTGTCTGGCTTTCCCGGTCAACCCGCTATCTTCCCATGATGAAAGCTATTTTTCGGGAAGAAGGCCTTCCAGAAGACCTCGTCTATTTGTCCCTGATTGAAAGCGGGTTTAGTCCCCGGGCCTATTCCTACTCAAGGGCCGCAGGTCTCTGGCAATTCATGCGAGGGACTGGCCGAAAGTACGGTCTCAGGGTCAATGCCTGGATTGACCAGAGGCGGGACCCTGTCCTTTCGACCCGGGCTGCGGCAAATTATCTGAAAGATCTTTACACGGAATTCCATTCATGGAGCTTGGCGCTTGCAGCCTACAACGCCGGTGAAGGCAAAATGGCAAATGCGGTTGCCGATACCGGCACGAAGGATTATTGGGAAATCAGAAATTCGAACTCGATTTCTAACGAAACAAAGGACTATGTTCCGAAGTTTCTGGCGGCAATGAAGATTGCGAAAGATCCTTCACGGTACGGGTTTGCAAATATTGAATACCATCCGCCGCTGGAAACCGAATCGGTCGCTTTGCATCATCCGGCGGAAATCCGAGTTCTCGCCAGGGCCGCAGGCGTATCCCTTTCCACATTCAGAAAATTAAATCCGGAATTTACACGTTGGGCTACACCTCCTCACATGTCTTCTGTTTCAGTGAATATTCCTGCAGAAAAACAGGCGATGTTTCTGGCAAACCTGGACCATCTTCCAAAAACTTCCCGCCATGATCTCTATGCCGATGCCAATGGGGGAGTTCATACGATCCGGCCCGGCGAGTCATTGTGGACTATTTCGCGACGGTATCGCGTTCCCATGCAGGCCTTGATGGATGCCAACGGACTGACAAGCTCTTCGATCATCCATACCGGTAAACGAATTGTGATTCCTGCATCCTATGCCTCCAACAGATATCGCCACGGGTCTGTTCATGAAGGCACCAATCGATGGATGCGGCACAGAATCCGCCGGGGAGAGTCCCTTTTTGCCCTGGCGAAAAGATTCCGGACAACCATTTCTGCAATCCGGAGCAAGAACCATCTTTTCGGGCGTTCTTTCCTGAGGGAGGGACAAACCATTATGGTGCCGGCAAGATAAAAACCCCCGAATTGACTTTTATCTTTTCAATCCCCCAAGGGGCTCCTCGGAGCCCCTTTTTTTGGGGTGAAAGATTGTCAAAGCAGACATTCCCCGCTCCAGCTGAGGTTTCTCTTGTATCCGGATACCTGAAACGATAACTTTTCATTTCTTCTTTGCCGCTTCAGAGCCTTACTCAAGCTTGAAAGCATTTTATGAATCGTTTCGGCAACCGGTAACCCAGATGACCGTACTTTGTTCAATTGAAAGGCCTTAAAGTTGAGCGTGAACTTGTAATAAAGGCTGCTCGCCTTGCCGGGTGTGGAATGCAAACTTGAGGGATGTGGGCAAGACGAAGGTAACACCGTGATGAGCCCTTCATGAAATTGAAATCCGGTTTCGCTCCAGGAGAGATAGATCTGGGCTAGACACCGGAAACACACACAAACCCAGCTCTCCGGTTTCACCGGAGAGCTGGAGAACCCCAAAAAGACCTGAGGCAACTCTCATGCAAGAAGCAAAAACGGGGTCATTTTCATAGTGACCCCATTTTCCATTACTTCCCTGCCGGGAGAGGCGGCGGAGAGGCCAAGGGAGGGGGGGGAGACGATTCTGTAGGATTCTGCTTCCTTATATAGGCTTCAGCTTCTGATGCCCATGGAGAGCTGGGAAACTTTTTTTGCAGTTTCCGGTAGTTCAGGATGGCAAGTGCCGGCTGATTCAAGAGCTCATACACTTTTCCGATATTGTAATATGCGGCGTCAGCCAAGGTTTTTCCCGGAAACTTGATCACCTTCTGAAACATGGCAAGGGCCTGGTCATACTGCTTTGTGGACATGAACGTCACACCCAAACTCTCATAATAAAACGGCAAGATTTTGGTGTCTCCTGAATTTTTCTCCAGCCCTTCATGCAGCCAGTTGACAGCCTTCTGGGGCTGACCCAACTGATTCTGGATCGAAGCGAGAAAAAGCGGTGCCACCTTTGCGCTGGACGAATCCGGGTATTTTTTGACGACATCTTCGAACAATAGATCAATCTTGTTCCAGTCGGAATTCTTGTCCTGCATGCTTTTGGAAAACATTTGTTCTGCCTGCGTTTCGAGAGCAGCCGCTTTCTGTTCTGTCTTTTTCTTGTCGGAATAGATATGTGCCACAAGCCCCACCCCGGCCAAAACCACCAGCCCAACAATTCCGGCAACGATCAACGGGTTTTTCTTGCGGTCGTCCAGAAAACCGGGAAGATGGCTTCCCGCATTTCCATTCGGGGACGCATGAGGGGTGTGCGGGACCGGAGAGGATGGTGCCGCAGGTTGACCCGGTCCTTTTTTCCTGATTCTGTAGGCCACGAAATTAACCTTTCTTTTGATCAAACTGAAAGTGGAGGTGTCTGGGCAGGAGTGGCCTGTTATCCTTGATCTGGTCGATCAGGTTCCTGACGCCTGCCTCATCCATACCGGAAAACCATTTACCATCAGGATAAACCAGAACCATCGGTCCATATTCGCATTGATCCAGACATCCGCTCTTGGTCACCATTATGTCACGTTCCAACCCCTGGGAAGCAACGTAAGTCTGGGCCAGAATCTTCAATTCTTCGTTCCCCTTGCCCAGGCACTTGTTCCCTGTGCAGAAGAACAGGTGATGGGTATATCGCAACAAGGTATCCAATGATCTGCTTTCTGTTTCCGATCGGGTTATCCGGACTTCTCCAGGATCAGGGAGGAGTCAGCCCGGGATTTCCGCAACTTCCCGGGGAAGAACTTTCTGGTACAACGGTGTCCGATGAAGTCTGCGGCACCCCTTGTCATCCAGATGAGCCTGGAATTCTTCCGGAAAATGGCGGATTAAAGTTTCTACTGAATAGGCCGAAGCCGTTATAAGGCCACAATTTCCCCGACCCTTGATCATTTCAGAGATCCGCAGGATTCTTTGAACATTCTCTTTTGAAGCTTTTCCGTCTTCAAAAAGGTCCAGGAGCTGGTGCAAATTTTCCGTACCAATCCGGCAGGGCGGGCATTGTCCGCAGGAACCTTTTTCATAAAAATCCGCAAAATCCCTTGCCGTGGCAACTGGACAATCCTTGTCCGAAAGAACGATCACGCCACCGGATCCGATTCCGGATCCGAGACTCCTGAGCGCGTCATAGTCTAGCGGCGCATCCAGGTCCTTGGCAGGCAAAACTCCGAAAGAAGGTCCTCCAGGATAGAAGCTCGTAATCGTTTCCCCAGGAGGCGCCCCTCCTGCATAGTTTTCGACAAGAACGCGCAGGGGGGTTCCCAACGGCAGCTCCACCACAATGGGTCGCATGACGGAACCGGTAACAGAAAACACCATTGTGCCAGGACTCTTTGGAAGGCCCCTTTTCTTGAACCACGACGGGCCATGCCGAAAAATATGGGAAACATGTGCATAGGTTTCCACGTTGTTGACGACCGTAGGACAATTGTAGAGACCACGATCCGTGGGGTATCCCGGTGGTTTCGGCCGGGGCTTCGGAAGTCGGCCTTCCAGTGATTCGAGCAGGGCGGTTTCTTCTCCGGCAATGTAAGCGCTGGGACCAACAAATATTTCCAGATCGAGGGAGAAAGAGGACCCCAGAATGGTCTTTCCGAGATATCCTGCCTCCTGTGCTTCATCTCTGGCCTTCACGAGAGTATCGATACCGGAGGGGAAACTGTCTTTCACGAACAGGAAAGCTTTCTGGGCCCCCACCGCAAAGGATGCGATGATCATGCCCTCAAGTATCTGGTGTGGGTTCGTTTCGATCAGGAAATGATCCTTGTGGCTTCCTGGCTCGCCTTCACTTCCATTGGCAACAACATACTTTTCCCTGATGCGGTGACCTGCGACCTTTTCCCATTTGACAGCCGTCGGGAATCCGCTTCCTCCCCGACCCCGGAGGCCAGCCTCCTTCATCTCCTCTATCGTTTCCCGTGAAGAAAGGTTGGACAGAACTCTCTCAAGTCCCCCATAGCCCCCTTGCGCCAGATAGGTTTGAATCCCGGGCCCTCCGGAAATGATTTCCTTCCGGATGAGAACCGGGTCAGGTCCTATACAATAAGGAATCCCGTGCAACAGAGATGCCGCTTCCAAAAAATCCTCCTTGAAGATGGCCGCTAATCTATCAATACTAAGGTATTTGAATAATGTGGGTCAAATAGAACCCTCCTGTATTTGTTGGGTTTTATTTGACCGTATCATTTTTTCTGGCCAGGACAAAAATGTTTGCATTTCGTCTTTTGGGCTGCCAAGATCCTCAGATATTTTCCGGAAAGAGAATAACCCCAGTCTCTCCCCCTATCCTGTTACGAGGTATGAAACATGAACCGTCAATTCCCCCCGCTTGTGGGCGTCATCATGGGCAGCACAAGCGACTGGAAAACCATGAAAAAGGCTTCCGAGTGTCTTGAATCGTTTGGCATCCCCCATGAATCCCGGGTCGTCTCGGCGCACCGGACACCGGATCTTTTGTTCGAATATGCCCAGAATGCCCGGAGCAGGGGGTTGAAGGTCCTGATAGCCGGTGCCGGAGGGGCGGCCCACCTCCCTGGTATGCTGGCATCGAAAACAACACTGCCGGTTCTGGGGGTTCCGATTCCTTCCACCGTGCTGAACGGTCTGGACTCACTCTTGTCCATCGTCCAGATGCCGAAAGGCATTCCGGTCGGAACACTGGCAATCGGGGAATCCGGCGCCGAAAATGCAGCCCTTCTGGCCATCCGGATATTGTCATTATCAGACAAGGTCCTCTCCGACGAACTGGAAAAATATCGCGAATCTCTCCGGGAAAAAGTCCTGGCCATCGATCTCCAGAAAGAAAGTCCGAAATGATTCTCCCTGGGGCGAGCTTGGGTGTGCTTGGAGGAGGCCAGCTGGGACGCATGTTTGCCATGTCGGCAAGGTCCATGGGTTATCGGGTTGTCACATGGGACCCGGATCCCCATTGCCCGGCGAAAGATTTTTCTTCATTTCACCTGTCAGCCGGATTCGAGGATGAAGACGCTATCAGGTACTGTCTGGACAACATAGATGCAGTCACTACGGAATTTGAAAATGTTCCCGCAACGACACTTGAAAGGCTTTCCCAAAAACTCATCGTCACTCCTCCCGCGAAAGGTGTGGGCATATGCCAGGACCGGATCAGGGAAAAGACCTTTCTCTCAAGGCTGGGCTTTCCTGTCCCGGAATTTTTTCCTGTTACACAGGAAAAGGATATTGATTCGATCCCTCCGGGGTTTCCTTTTCCTGCGCTTCTGAAAAGAAGCCGTCTCGGATATGACGGGAAGGGACAAATCCTCGTCGGTACCCCTGCCGAAGTCGTTACGATCTTTTCCTCATGGGGCAGTGTGCCATGCATCCTGGAAGGACGCGTTCTTTTTGACAAGGAAATCTCTGTCATCCTGGCAAGGAACAGGTCAGGCGCCATTCATTATTTTCCTGTTGCAGAAAACAGACATCGCCAAGGGGTTCTCGAAATATCGGTTGCTCCGGCCAGGATAGGAGAGATCTTGGCTAAAAAAGCAATGGAAATCGCGGGATCTGTCGCAGAGAAAATGGAGTATAGCGGGATCCTGGCTGTCGAACTGTTCTTGCTTCACGACGGCCGTTTTCTGGTTAACGAGCTTGCACCCCGGCCCCATAATAGCGGTCATTTTACCCTAGACGCCTGTCTGACGAGCCAGTTTGAGCAACAGGTTCGGGTCCTGTGCGACATCCCGATGGGTGATTCGGGGCTTTCCATGCCAGCAGCGATGGGAAACCTGATGGGAGATCTGTGGGCAAACGGTGAACCGGACTGGAACATACTTCTGGAAAATCCCCATCTGAAATTGCATTTGTACGGAAAATCGTTACCCCGGCCAGGTCGTAAAATGGGACATTTCACCATTTTGGGTAATCACCCTGACGATGTGTACGAAGAAGCCCTGATGCTTCTCCAACGCCTTCAATCCCCTACTTGAAAGACTGCGGATTCAGGGAAAATCGTTTATTGTCATGCCTCCCTCAAAAGGACTTCCCCTGCGTGTATATAGAGCTCAGGATCCATCAAACCTCCTATAAAGACCCTGTCTCCGCCACTATTTCTTAAAACCAGCGTCGGGCGGGTCTCTACACCTTCCATTCTTGCCAGTCCACCGTCATCGGACAAGAGAGCCTTGTTTTCTTCGGTGTTGACCATGTCCTTCAGACGGAGAGGATCCAATCCAACAATATGCGCCATCTCCTTGAGGACGGAAACTTCTCCAATGTTTCTGGCGTCTATAAACAAGGTCTTTCTCATCAGGGAAAGAAAAAGATCTCCTTTGGAAGGATCGATCGTCTGGGCTGCCTTGACCCAAAGACAGGCATCCTCAGAGGATTGGGGCACCGCTCCTTTTTTCCAGGCCTCTGAACTGATTGGCTTTCCTGTAGCCAGCGATACCTTGTCAACTTTCGGGGCGAACTCGGCCGGCAAAGCCATCCCGTGGTGTTCCAGAAAACGGTCAAGATTCCGGTAAAGGGTCAGCATCCTGTTCTCAAAAATCAGGCGCCCGGAAAAATGATGACGAAATATCCCGATCGCTTCTTCGGCAGCAAAGCTCCATGAACAAACCGGATCCGTAAACCACCTTGCATGCAACAAGTCCTTTGAAAACTCCGGAATCTTGTTTTCGCTCATCGAATCCTCCCGTCCGGTTTGAAATGAGGGTGTTTATTTGCGTATGTTCTGTCCATCCGGAGAACTTTCCACTTGTTCCTGTTCTATTTTCCGCAGTTTTTCCAGGAGATTTTGGGCTTTATGGATATTCTCCGGGAGGCTTTTGTCCTCGGGTCTGATCTCCTGTGCCCTTTTCCAGTAATAGATGGCCTTGTGAAGGTTTTGATCAGCAAACGCCTGATAACCTTTTTCAGTCCATTTTTTTGCCTGGAGATCCAACAGTGTCTGAAGGGAAAGGGCCTCGGGATCAACTGGCTTGAGGATAAATGCCTTTTTCAGATCCAGCATTGCATAATGAAATTTTTCTTCCGATATTCTTCTTTTTGTGAGATGGATATAGGCATCAAACAACACGCCCTTTTTCTCTTCCTTGTCCAAAAGGTCGTTCATCGTCAATTGCCTTATTGCGAGGAGTTCCTGATTTTCGCCGATCTCCCTTCCCAGAAATTTCTTGAACAGGCTGGGAGTGAGGGAAGAGGGGGGATTTGTCAAAAATTCGGGGGAGCGCTTGAACACCTCTTCAAGCAGGAAGGACGCGTCGTCGGCGTGTCCGGAGCGTTCAAGAAACTTGGCCCGGTCGATATCAAACAAGCTCCATTTTTTTAAAATGCGGGTTTCCCAGAGATTCCGTTCCCGGACGTTCCGGGTGTTTTCCAGTTCTGCGAGAGCCTGGGGAAAATTGCCTTCTTTTTCATCCTGCCGGATTTTGATGACCCAGTCCGGGGCAGGACTCACTTTTTTTTCTAACCGGTGAGGGGTGGGAGGAGGTGCGGTGGTCTCCATGCAACCCGACAAGAAAAGTCCTAAACAGGCCAGAAGAGAAAGCCTTGCGAAGAAAAAAGGGGAGCACGCTTTCAGATCATCCAACAGACATGTTTCCTTAGTGGCCTGTGAACGGCAGGAAGTGAGTGACCATAACTATGTCCCGACCGGAGACTGTCCTCCGGACAGGGCGATTTCTTTTTTTCCGATGAGCCTGCAAACATGTATTTCCTTGTCCAGACCCTTGATCGGAATCGGATATCCTTCCGAAAAGGAAAATAACCCCTTGACCCTTGAAGACAAATCCTGGCTGACCAGAATTTCTGATGGCTGGGCCAAAGCTTCAAGCCGGGAGGCCACGTTGACCGTTTGTCCGACAACAGTATACTCCATTCTCATCCCGGACCCTATATTTCCGACAATGCCGTCACCGACATGGACCCCAATCCCGAAATCCGCTACCGGCAACCCTCTTTCCATCCGGTTTTTCGAACAGATCCCCACCTCTTCCCGAAGAGCCAGCGCACACTCCAGCGCGACCCGCGGATGCTCGGGAAGAAACTCGGGGATCCCGAACACGGCCATGAAACCGTCTCCCATGATGTTGTTGACCGATCCCTGAAAATCAAGGATAACCCTGATGAGTGAGCCATAATATTCGTTCAGGATGGCAACGGTCTGTTCCGGAGACAAGATGTTGGACAACCGCGTGAAATCCCTGATATCCGCAAAAAGGACCACGACCTCCTGTCTGATTCCACCCAGGTGTATGAGATCCGGGTTGAGGATGATCCTTTCAGCCATATCATGTGAAACATAACGGATCAGGGCATTTTGCAGAAGCTCCTTGTGATGAAGTTCCTTGACCATCTGGTTGAACCCTTCCGTCAGGTCTCCCAATTCATCCCGGGAGGAAGGGACCAATTGTATGGAGTAGTCCCCACCCATCAGCGATTGTGTTGCCTGATGCAATGTTTTGATCGGCCGGGTCAGGAATCTGGATAGCAGGAATGCTCCCCCAAGAGAAAGGATCAGACCCGCCATTCCCAAAACCAAGAACGACGAGAGAATTTCCTTCCGGATGGTCCGATAGGGCTTGTCAGAAAACACAATCGAAATCGTTCCGATGGGAACTTTGCCGAAAAAAACTGTTTTGCTCGCCAGCGCATAATTCAGGTCATTGAAATGATGAAAAAAAATCTTGTTTTCCTGTCCCGGGGAGGGAAGTGTTTTCAGAATCTCGGGATTCCGCGCGTTGAGGGAGTCTCCCAAAAGCTTTCCATCCTTCCCTCTCACGACAATCTCTTTCACACCGTTCTGCAGCGAAAAGGTCCTGAGCAAATCGTTGATTGTCAGCTGGTCGTCACTCAGAACAGGGATGGCAACTGCGTGTGCCAACTGATCCAGAACCAGGCGGCTCTCATTTTTCAAAATAAGAGTCACGCGTCTGACCATTTCCTTTTCAAGGAGCCAGTATCCTCCGACAAGAGAAATGAGGGAAACAGCCGAGGAAAGAAGAAAAATTTTTAGAAAGAGCCCTATGCGAAATGCTTTGCCCAATGGTAAGCCTGCAAGCTTGTGGTAGGGGAGAAACCTGTGCGCGGGATGGAACCCATCAAGTATAATGGACAGGAAGAAAACCCTGTTCCATCCTTTATTCATAAGCCTAGTAGAAAGATGGCGGATAATCAATGCTTGTCGGCATTGTTCAATTGAAAAAACTTATCGTGATTACAGGATGTCTGTTTTTTTTCTCCGTTCAGATCGCATTCATTCCCAAGATATGGGCAAAAACTCTCCCCTCCGATTTTTTGATTTCCATCCGGCCAAACAATGTATCCACAGAATTTCACCTTGCAAGGCCTACCTATACAGGATTTGATGTCCTCCAGAAGGCCCAGAAAGATATCCAGCGCGATTTGGGATTACCTGAAAATACGCAGAAGTCCGAGACAACGGAAGAGCAGAAGAACCTGCATTCCAGCAACAGAAAGCCTGTTGTTCATCCGCTCATTGCCGGAACATTTCTTTTCATCGGATTTCTGGGTGTTTTGGCGTTTATCATTATTGTCTACAGGGAATCAAAAAAGATTGTGTCCTACGAAAGGTCAAGAGATGGGCAAAGTTTTTACGAACATTCTCTTGAAAACGGAAATATCCAGGATCACCTGAAACGTGTGTTTCCGGACATTATTCCTTTAAGGATGCTAGCGAACCTGCCGGAACCGGGTTCAACCAGAAATGTGCTGAATACGAGGGAAGCATCGAGTTTCCTGGCGGAGATTCTGGACAAGGTCTTGCAGTCTGTCCGATTGTCTTTGGGGAATTGGAAGGAGGATGTGGCCCTATCCATTTATCACTTCGAAGAAACTTCAGGATTCCTTTATCTCCTCTCCCTGTCATCAGGCGATAGCTATCCTCCATTCTTTGTGCCTCACCAGATCTCGAGGGTAAAGACAGATGCTCTGGAATATCCCTCACAACCTGAAAAAATGTCTGGGACTCTTCCGGATGGAACAAAAGTTGAATCTGTTTCTTTTCCTTTTTTTGACTCGATGGGTTCCCGTTTCCTCTTGCTTGTTTCTTTTTGCGGGAATTCGTCATTTCCTGACAATTGGAAAGAGGGCTTTAATCGCCTGACGGATGACCTGATCCCTTATCTGGGGGACTATCCCCGAATGCGTTATTTGCCCGTAACCTCTTCAAAAGATGAAAGCGGGTATCTGGATTGTCGTGCGATCGAAAACAGAATGCTTGAGGAAATGGATAAGGGCAATCGCCTGAATATCCGATTTTCGGTGTTGTTCATCAAAATACAGCCCGGTAAGGAGGATCACGAACCAATGGAGAGTCTTTTTCATCGCCTGTTCGTGGCAAGACTGGAACAGGTCATCCGGTCGAGTGATACCATGGTATCTCCTCAGACAGGTTCGTATATCGTTCTCCTTCCTGAAACCGGTCATACTGAAGCTCATTATGTCCTGGCGCGCGTCATGGATATCTTTGAGGATCAGAACCGCCATTTTGGAAATTTGGGGATGCGTTTTTTCTCATATCTCCGGGAGATACGTCCAGGCGAGGAGGAGCATCCAGCTTCCATACTGAATCAGGGAAGCCAATTTAATATGCCGACTGAAAACCACACTTCCAAACGGAGACGCAATGCGTCCGGATCCGTATTTACCGCTTAGGCATGGCCGGCGATTCTGAAAGCGCGCTGGACAAATAGTCAAAACGGTGAATGGTCTCTCAAGAATAAAACGATATTTTCCATCTACCCATCCACCGGTTCTCCCATCATGGATTCAATCAGGAAACATCTCGGAAAACCGTGTCTCTTCCTTGCATTTTTTTCATGAAGGGTGTATACAGTTGACCGATTCAAAATAAAGGGAGAGTTCAGCCGTTTGCACTTATAGATGATTGATGACGTTGGCGGACTGACTCTCGCATGGACCTGACCGGGTCCAGAACCTTGTCTTCGGTCAATTTGGGGTTGTCTTAATCCGCAGGGAGGACACATTGAAGAAGGGGAGAGAGATGGGCAAAAACATCAACCAAAAATGGAAGGCATCCGCCAAAATGATTTCCCTTGGTCTGGGTGCCAGTCTTGTGTTGGGAGCCGGCATTCAAGCTCAGGCTGTCACTGTGTCCACTATTGCCGGAGCTTTTCATGAAAGAGGCGCCCTTGATGGTCCTGGACGCGAAGCTCGGTTCGAGTTTCCCCAGGGAATCGTTGCTGCACCGGACGGGACAATTTACATTGCTGACACTGGAAACGACCTGATCAGGAAAATTTCCGCGAATGGTCTTTCGTCATCAGCCCCCACACCTGCACATTTGCATCACCTGGCTGTCGATGTAGAGAATGTTGCAGGGGCGGAACACAGGGCACGTTACCGTGATGGAGTTGGCCCCAATGCGCGCTTCAACAATCCGGAAGGCTTGGCCATTTCCCCGGACGGAAAAACATTGTATGTGGCAGACTCCAGGAACAATATGATCAGAAAGATTGACCTGGCCACAAAAACGGTGTCAACCATTGCGGGGCACTCTTTCCCCAGTTCGGGAGACGGGGTCGGAAAATCAGCCGGATTCGAAACGCCTCGTGGTCTGGCCATTTCCCCGGACGGAAAAACATTGTATGTGGCAGATTCAGGCAACAACATGATCAGGAAAATTGATCTGGCCACCAGCACCGTGACGACACTGGCGGGTGCAGGGAAGCTGACACCGGGTCACGCGGATGGCGTTGGGGCCCAGGCAACATTTCTGGAGCCCAGGTCCCTTGCGATCTCGGCAGATGGCCAGGTACTTTACATTGCAGATACCCGCAATGACCTGATCCGGAAAATGGTTCTGGCAACAAATTCTGTTTCCACTCTCGCAGGGCATGCCGGATTTCCGGGAACCCTGAATGGTCCCGGACCGGATGCCTACTTCTATCATCCAGTCTCTATATCTATCGACGGCAACAAGCTCTATGTCGCCGACGGTGCCAACGCCGATATCCGGATGATCGATCTCTCAACAGGGGTGGTCTCAACGGTGGCCGGAGCAACCTTGAATGGAGGCGTTCCGATTGCCGGACGCGAAGACGGCATGGGAGTGGAAGGGCATTTCCAGTTTCCTGGAGCTGTAACAGTTTTTCATGGAGTGCTTTTTGTAGCTGATACACCAGCCGATACGATCAGGGAAGTCAGTTTCTAAGTTCCCCTGAGGACTCAAAAAAGGGAGGGTTTTCCCTCCCTTTTTTTTGCCAAAATCTCCTCCTACTTCCAGAATTGCATACCATTTCTATAGACTTGCTTGTCCCCCTCGAATAACCTAATAACCAGGTGATAAGATTCAAACAGGCTTGTGGATTTCGGTTCCCCAAACAGGAGCGGATTTCTATGCCCATCAGGATTTTTATCAAAACCCTCGGGTTCATCAGCATTATTCTTTGGATACATTTATCTGTATCCAACCGTTCTTTTGGGGCTGTGCAACGACAATCCGGCTTCACTCCGAGATGGGGAGCTTCCGCAGGAGTCCTACCAAACGGAAAAGTTATTGTTGTCGGGGGATTTAACGGGAAGGATACCGGGATTACGGAGATTTACTCGCCAGAAAATGGACAATGGGTCCAGGCGGCTTCCGATCCCATCGCACGAACCAGCGCATCTGCAGTCGTTTTGACTAATGGGGATTTTTTTGTTACAGGGGGATATAACCAGAATTATCTCAATGTCACAGAAGTCTATGATGCCTTCAAAAATACCTGGATTCGGAAAAAACCCGATCCGACGGCACGGGCCGGTGCGACCGCTGTCTTGTTAAAAGATGGCTCGGTTTTTGTCACGGGAGGATTTAATCAAAATGGCTACCTGGGGATTTCCGAACTTTACAATCCGCATTCAGACTCATGGAAATCTCTTTCGCCCGACCCAGAACCCCGGTGGGCAGCATCGGCAGCCTTGTTGAGAAACGGGTCGGTTCTTGTTGTAAACGGATATAACGGCCAAAGTCTGACAACCTGCGAACAGTATGATCCTTTCAGAAACACCTGGAAAACACTTTCCTCGAGTATAATGCCCCGATGGGGGGCTATGGGGCTGGCGCTGGATTCCGGGAACATACTGGTGCTTGATGGTTACCATAACGGCTATCTGAAGGACTCTGAGCTTTATATAGTATCCCGAAATTCATGGAAGGAAGTGGCACCCGACCCGGTTCCGCGGGAAAAAGGAGTCGCAGTCCAGCTTTCGAACGGCATGGTCCTTGTAGTCGGCGGATTGAATGATGGCGGATTTATTTCTGGGGGAGAAGAATATGACCCCCGAACAGACACATGGCAGCAATTGCCGGCCCATGTCCGATGACAGCGTTTGGGTTTATGACGTTCTGAAGAAACATATCGGGCAAAAGTCCGGTTCTTCTGTAAAGACTTGTCTAAAGTTCTGTTTTAATATTTTCTTCGGAATTTTTTTTTTACAGGTCCTTTTTCTGTGTTCCCCATTAACAGCTTTCAGTGCACAGGGTTGCGGAAAAGATATTCACTCCCGCAATGACGCCATTCAATTTTTTCAGAAAGGTATCCTTTACCTGAACGCCTCAGGTTCCAGACTGGAAAACAGAAAAAAAGCCTATGTTTGCTTCCGGAAATCTGCTCTGCAGGGATACTCCTGGGGCGAGGTATGGCTGGGAGTTTTGTATTATAACGGGTGGGGCGTTGGAATCAATCATGAAAAGGCCAGGAAGTGGTGGAAAAAGGCGGCCGAAAAAGGGAACCCCTGGGCGCAGGATCGCTTTAATTCAGAGTACTGAAGAAGATGGAATTGCGAATCATGTCTTGGCAATTTCTCTTCTGAATTCCCCGTTTCCCTGTTGATTTGAAATTACGGAGTGGGGGCTGGCCAGTCAGGGAGAAGGGATGTGTTCACCTGGAGCGGATGTTTTTGCAGGGCCAGACGAAAAAGTGACAGATCTTTTTGGGCCTGGACGGGATTATGCTGTTGTAGCCTGATCTGATACGCAGCCAGAATGGATTGAAGGGCATGATCCCAGGAACCTGTTTGAATCTCTGCAAGAGAAAGTCCTTCGGAGTCAAAAGCGATCCCTTCCGGATTTCCGATTTTTCTGTCCACGGCAAGGGCATGGTCAAATGCCTGTTTTGCCATTGGCGGATTTTTCATTGCCAGGTAAACATTTCCGATGTTGGCCCAGTTTCCGGCAGCATTTCCCTTCAACCCCAGTTTCTGGTTGATGGAAAGAGCCTTTTTGAAAGAGGACAGCGAACTTTTATAGTGTTTTCCTCCCAAACGGAGCATCCCTCGAGAGTTATAAAAATGGGCCATGAGGCGGACCTTTCGGGGAGACTCCGGGATGTGCGAAAGAAGATCCTGTACCTCTTTTAAAAGAATGCTTGCTTGCGTGGTGTTATGGAGGGAAATCTCTGCATCGCTTGCAAGCACTTTGGTTTGGGCCATCAAAAGAGGATCCTTGGCTACGGCGGATAACAGTTCTGCCCGCTGAAACCAGAAAAGTGCTTTGGGATATTCGCCAATAGAGGTTTCTATATAGCCGATCCGGTTCATATCCCGGACTGAATTGGACAAATCCCCCAATAACTGATGATTTCTCAGAGCGATGAGCACAAGATGGAGCGCTTCATCCGGATGTTGATTGGCAATTTCCTGATTGGCGTTCGACAAGGCTGAGCGGGTGTCTGACTGAATTTTGGGCAAGCGGGGGCCAGACCCGCATCCGGTCATGACCAGCGGTAAACAGAGAATGATCAGGAAAGTAACCTTTCGGACAATACGCATCAGTTTCCTTCCGGTAAGCTTTCGGATGAGGGGTAGGGAAGGGGAGACCGGGAGGGATCTCCCATGCTGGGCAGGGGAGGTGGAATGGAAATCAGGTTTCTGATGGGCCAGCTCTGCTGAAGACCTTCAATGATGTTATCCGTATTGGATACGATTTTCTTTGTATCCTCCAGAAGGTTGAGAGCCTTATCTGTAATCGGAGGAAGTTTGGGCGTTGCATTCTTGATATCGTGCATCGATGACTGAATGTCATCAACAATCTTGGGGATCCTGTCCGATGACTGACGGATTTTTTCTGTCGTATTCCTGATATTACCTGCGGCATCGCGTATATCGTCATATACCTCCTGCTTCCGGAGAAGCGAACCGACGGTTCCCTTTCCTCTGTCAATCGCGTCCGTCAGGTCGGAAATATTGGAAACAATCTGCTGAAGCTTGATAATGGTCGGGTTGAGCTTGGCCATGATCTGCTCAAGGGTCAGGGGTGTTTCCGAACGGATCTTGTGACCCGAGAGAATAACCGGAAGCCAAGGGGACCCCAGGCTGATCCGAAGCGTAACGTCACCGGAAATAATTCCTGATTTTTTGACGGTTACAAAGGAATCCTTGCGGATTTTATTCTGGTATTTGGACAAGAGACGCATCACAACCTTGATCTGGTTCAGTTTGGTAAAATCCACCGATTCGACAGAACCGATCGTGATACCGGCCAGCTTGACGGGAACACCCGGGCTAATCCCGTAGGACTGGTCAAGGACGGTATAGATGGAATATCGACGGTCAAAAGTATGCTGATTGACCGCAACCTCATAGAGTCCAAAGATCAGGGCAAGAAGAGGAATCAGCAGAAAAAAAGCGGCAATCCGTTCGAGTTTTTTTTCATTTGTCCTGTGGACGTAGTGAAGTTTCATAACCCCCCAAACCGGTGCCGCTTCATTATTTCCGTTAGGATGTTTCACCCTTGGCGATCATGGTAATTTCCTGCCGGTGCAATTCAATCTCTTGAGAGTTGGCTACCGACAGAACCCCGCCAGGAGCCAGTTCATAGAATCTGTCGAATAATCCTGCAACAAACAAGGGTTTACGGGTCAGGAAAAAGATGGACGTCTCCCCTTCTTTCCGTATATCGAGAAAGATTTTCTGGAAAAACCGGAACCCTTCCAGATCAAGTCCTTCATAGGGATCATCCAGAATCAGAAGCTGTGGTTTAAAGATCATCGCCCGAAGCAATCCGATAATTTTGATCATATTGGTGCCCAGTTCAAATGGCAAGCAATCCTTGATCGCCAGAAGGTTATGCTCTTCGAGAATCGTCATCGCAATTTCATGGCTGCGATTTTTCGAAAGCTGGGCCACAAATCTGAGAGGAAAAACAAGATTGCCCAAGACCGACATTTGATTGATCAGAATTCCCCGCTCTGGCAACAAACCGATTTTTCGACGAACATATAGAAGGGTTCTGGCGGAAGGATTGCACATATCCCTATTAAACACTTCGAAGCTCCCCTTGGAGAGATGAAGAAGCCCCAAAATGGCCTTGACGATGGATGTCTTGCCAGACCCGCTGCCTCCGAAAACAAAAACATTTTCCCGCTGATGAAGCTCCAGGTTCAGTGAGCAGAAGACGGGCGATTCATTTTCCAGATCATAGACAAAAGATGCGTCCCTGATCTGGACGATCGCTTTTTCCACATTACTCTCCATCGCCGCCATCCTAGAAACCTGCCATGCCGGTCTAAAACAAAACCGAAGAGAAAACGAGAAAGAAGGTGGAAAACATCGTGCATAAGACGATGGCGCTCACCAGAGCTCGCGTTGTCTCCTGGGGAACGTCGGAGGGGGATTTTCCGACCTTCAATCCGTGATAGGACCCTACCGCAGCGATAATGGCTCCGTAAGTCACTCCCTCCACAATGGGAATAACCAGATCCGGCAGATTGATACTGGTTTCGATAGCCCGAATGAGGGAGACAATCGGCATGGAAAGGCCAAAGAAAGCGATCAGCAAGCCTCCCAGGAAGGCAATAATAGCAAAATAAAATGAAAGGGCAACGGTCGAAATAATGGCTCCAAACAATCTTGGCGCCAGTAGGAAGTAGGAGATATTGGCTCCCATCATTTCGATCGTGTCGATTTCCCCCGAAATCCGCATGTTTCCAATTTCCACTGTGAGGGAGGATGACGTTCGTGCGATCACGATCAGTGCTGTCGTGAACGGGCCGACGATCCGGAGAATGATGTGAAGGATAATCGGCCCGACCAGGTTCTGTACCCCAAGTTTGGGAAGCTCTATTCCGGCTTCGGTAACTATTCCCATTCCGACAAGGAAGCTGACCACAGTCAGGATGGGTATCGCATCCAGGCCGGTAAAAAGAATCTGGTTGAAAAACAAAGGGAGTGCGTTTCGCCGGGTCAACAGGACCAGAAAGAAATCATACAGGCCTGTAAGGATGATCTGGGCCAAATCTCTCAGATAAAAAAAGATCCTGAAGAAGTTCAGATAGCCGAGCAGGGTTTCCAATCAACCATCCTACTTTACATAATATATATTATTTTCGATATTAATATGAGGGACCCTTCCCTTTTCGGGGATTTCCAAGGTAAGAGGTCATGAACCGGTTGACAATGATCGAGTCCCAGGTTTGCATCGGTAATAAGCGTCGCCATGCCGCAAAGACAACCGGCGTTTTGAATGCGTTGGACCTGACGAGGATGACAGCGTATCCGAATCTCTGTTGCGATATGAGCGCCTGGGAGCTTTGAAGATGGGTTTCCAATGCCTTCAGTGAAGCAATGGACTCCTTGTCCATTCTTGCCGGGTCATAAAAAACAAGGATATTTCCCTTATAAAGAACATGAACAATTTCGCAGGGGGAGACAGATCCTGACAGATCGTTTTTGTCAAAATACATGCGGGTATACAAACCTGATGTGGGAGGGGCTGAGTTATAGCGATAACGCATGCAATCTGAAGGTCTGGAGGCCTCTGAATATCCCAGGGAAGGAAAACGTTCGATTCCTGACTTGATGGGGTTAAATGGCTTTGAAGGGTCTCCCCCTCCGAAAGTGGAACCAAACATCGGCATTGGGGAAAATGTACCGGTTCCACCGTTTTGACCGTTTCCGCCAGGCCCGGGTTGCCCATTGGAGCTGTCTGCCAAAGCCATTCCCGGCAGGCAGGAGGATAGACAAACGGAAGTTATCAGGATAATAATCAGTACCGAAAGGAATAATGAATGTCGAACCAATGCCGGTCTCTTGCAACGTGGCTTCATCGATATTCAGACCTCCTTTATGCCGTATTGCAACCCTATCAATTGTTTAGGAGGGTACCATTCTGAGGCGTCGGTTTCAATTCACTCAGGCCATAATCACTGTGATTTCAGCCATTTTTTTTACAGCGCTCCCTTATTCCGCCAAGGCTGACCCGTTCCCGAGTATTTTTGGAGAGTATATTCCAGGCTCGCTTGCACCGGGATCTAGCCCGTATCAGACCAATATGGGATGGGGTGCCGGAGCATTCTGGGATGTTTTTCTCGGATCAACCTTCTTTTTCCGGGGAGGGATTAAAGTAGAGGATTTTGTGGATCCGGGAATATTTCTTTTCCCGGCAACCATTGGCATCGGTGCCAGGTTGACACAGGGTTCACCGGGAGACCTGTATCTGATTGGAGACGCGGGATTTGCACCGACTTTTTATCCGGGCGGAGCTTCCGTTTCGCCCTATTATGACGTGGGGCTCGGATATTCCTTTACCCGCGTTTTTTTTGAAGCAAAGGTTGCCATTATTCCCAATGCCAATTATGTTAACGGGACATGGTTTTATTTTCCCCTGACAGTCGGGGTGCATCTCTTTTAGACATTTCCCAAAAAAACGGAAAGGGGCTTTCGCCCCCTTCCGTCATCCAACATCCAATCTATCAATGTGATTTTATAAAGACCTTTGATCCTCTTTCTTCTTGAATCGAACTATCAAAGCCAACTTCTTGAGCTTGAACAGTGTCCTAGGAGCGTTGGAACAAGGCAAATCACAAAGTTATTGGCAAAAACGCCTGTCAGGCATTCACTTTCTGGACATTTGCTGCCTGTGGTCCCTTTGCTCCGCTCTGGATTTCAAATTCAACCAATTGGCCTTCTTCCAGAGTCTTGAACCCGGAACCGCCGATGGCTGAGTAATGGACAAAAATGTCCTCCCCATTTTCCTGGGAAATAAAACCATAGCCCTTGTTTGCATTAAACCACTTGACGTGTCCTCTTGCCATGTAACTTAACCTCCGTAAATGTTTCCTTGTTAGGGTTCCGGGTCTGGAAATTTGCCTGTCTGAAAACAAAAAAACCGCAGCTCTAAGAGAGTCTGCGGTTTTTAATGAACGACTTTCATATTAAGTCCTTGCTTCCAGTCCTAGACGACTCCAACCCATGTCTCATCCTATCAATAGTCACGGCACCTGTCAACACAAAAAAGTCATCCGTTACCAAGAAACAATAGCGTTGCAAAATGGATTGCCTCGACCATAAGATCAGTCATGTTGACCTGCAAGAGGAATTCAGGACATACAGATAATCTGGTTTTGTCTGCGAATAACGGGAAAGCACCTGCACTTGCTTCATCAAAATATCCCCCCTCCCCCTTCAAATTCCTATCCCCAGGATTGGAAACAGAATATGATTCAGGATTTACACTGATCGAAATTCTTGTAGTTCTTTTTTTAATCGTCCTGATCGCTTCTGTGATTGGCCCAAAGCTTGATCTCAAAAAAACGATGGGGATGAAAGACGTTGCGAGAAAATTGGTTACAGAATCCAGGGTGTTATATTGGCAGGCAGTCTCAAGCCAAAAAATGATTCGGCTATACTATGATCTGGACAGGGGAACTGTGACTGCCTTTCAGATAGAGCCAAACGGACAGAAAAAACAGTTAACGGTTGACGGAAGCTATCCCTGGAAGATGCCAGACAAATGTCGAATTGACCGGATTACTACCCTGCACCAGGGAAAAGTCGATTCAGGAAAAACCTTCACACAATTTTTCCCGACCGGAGCGGTAGAACCAACGACAATCCATCTGGCAGGTGAGATGGATCGATCCTTGACATTGGTGTTTAGCCCATTAAACGGAAAAGTCCATGTATATAAGGGTGATGTCAAGACACAACACATCCCCCCACTGGTCCCGGGGATTCCGGGCGGGGGAACCTCTCCCTTTATCGGTGGAGGATAAATGCAGGGTAGAGATGGAGAAGGATCAGGGGTTTACCCTTTTGGAAGTGATGGTGGCCCTTTTTATTTTCAGTGTGGCCGTCCTGGCGTTGCTGGCGACAAGAAACCAGGCCATCAAGCTGAATGAAGTGGCACAGGAACAGGTTATCATGACCTTGCTCGCTGACCGGAAAATGGCGGAGGCTGTAGGGGCAGGATTCGTTCCGGCCGGAGAAACCTCCGGCTTTTTTGAAAACCACTACAAGGGGTATCGGTGGAAAGAGGTCATTTCCCCCTCTCCTTTTCCTGTCGTTCGCCAGATTACAGTCACCATCTCCAAAGGACACGGGAAAAACAAGACATCCCTCTCTCTCGTTTCATTTGTTTCAAGTATTCCATGACCAGATTGTCCAAAAGAACCACCCCTCGCACATTGGCCGTTTTCAAATCTGGCGTCGGCGATCAAGGTTTTACCATTCTTGAAATACTTGTTGCCTTTTTTATTTTGACGATACTCTTGGGCTTGCTTTATGAAGCTGTCAAGGATACGGCAACATTGGGACAAAAAATCCGGAAGAAAAATCGTATTGACGCGAATATTGAATTAGCCTTTATGAAAATTCGCCAGGAAATGATCTCAGTTTATATCAATACCAACGATCCCCTGACTTATTTTATCGGGAGCCCTCAGTACTCCGCTGACGATGAGCATGACACCCTGCTTTTTACATCGATGGCACAGACTAGGCTGATGCAAAATGCGCCAGTGTCCCATATGGAAGGGATACAGTATATTTTGCTCCCCGAAAAAAAGGGAAAAGGGTATCTGCTCGCCCATGAACAAGATACAAACCTGCTGTCATTCGGAACTCAGGCCGTCGTTGCTGATCCCCTCCTCCATCATGTCAAGTCTCTGCGGATTCTCTACTTTGATGGGCATGAGTGGACAAACCAGTGGAATTCTTTACAGAGTCACCTTGTCCCTTTGCTGGTCAAGATGGAAATCTCCATCAAGGAAGACAAGGGTCCGGAGAAAACGTTTTCGGATGTTTTTCCCATTCCGGTATCTACATTGAACCAGACACAGAATGGAGCAGGAGGAGTCAGCGGAGGGCTTCCATGACTCGGGGAGCGATTCAATCGGGTTCTTTTACAACGAAAAATTTACTCTTCAGGACTCATCATTTCATAACCCGTGGCCAGATTGTCAAACCGGGTACAATGACCGATATAGGCCAGGGCAACGGTTCCGATTGAACCGTTTCTTTGCTTGCCGATGATGATTTCGGCTTTCCCATGGTTTTCCTTATTTTCCGGATGGTAGACCTCATCACGATAAATGAACAGGACCACGTCGGCGTCCTGCTCGATGGCACCTGATTCCCGAAGATCAGCCAAAATAGGCTTTTTGTCCTTGGGTCTGTTTTCAACCGCCCGGGAGAGCTGGGCCAGAGCAATAACAGGGATCCCCAGTTCCTTGGCCAGGGCTTTCAGGGAACGGGATATTTCAGAGATTTCCTGCTCCCGGTTGTCGGTTCGCTGCGAACCTTTAACCAGTTGAAGATAATCCACAACGATGAGGCTCAGATCTTTGACCTGATTTTTCAGCCTCCGAGCCCGGGCTCTGAGTTCAAAAACAGTCAGATCTCCCGAATCATCAATGAAGAGCGGAACATCGCTGGCTTCCCCGAAAGCGTCCATTACTGCCCGCCAATCGTCTCCATGTAATTGGCCGGTTCTGAGGCTCCATGAATCAACACGGCTTTGGGAACTGATCAATCGCATGAAAAGTTGTTCCTTGGACATTTCAAGGCTGAAAAGGCCTACAGGCTTTCTGAGGTCAAAGGAAACATACTGGGCAATGCCGAGTGCAAATGCGGTTTTTCCCATGGCCGGACGTCCGGCCACGATAATAAGGTCTGACGGATAAAAACCTGTTGTCATCCTGTCCAGATCAATAAATCCGGATGGAAGACCGATAACAGGGTCGGTTGTATTTCTGGAACGGAGTTCTTCCAGTCTTTTGTACTGAGCGTCAATATACTGAACATCACCAATTCTGACAAAGCCTTGTGAAGTTCTGTTTGCACCGATTTCCAGTATTTTTCTTTCTGCGAGGTCCAGCAATACCTCCACATCCTCGGATTCTTCATAACCTTTTCGTGCGATGTCCTCCGCAGAAATAATCAGTTTCCGGTAAATGCCCTTTTCTTTCAGAAGGTTTGCATAATGCTTGGCATTGGCAGCGGTTGGAACAATCAGGCTGAGTTCTTCGATGTAGGTTGAACCACCGGTGAGTCCGCTCCACCCTTTCTTGTTAAGCAGATCGGACAATGTCACGGAATCTATCGGTATTCTTTTTTCGGACATTTCGCGCATCGTCATATAAATCTTTCGATGCGCATCGAGGGAAAAGTCCTCTTCCTTGAGGGAGTCTCCAATTTCAGTCAGAACTTCATTGTTTAAGAGAATGGAGCCCAGAAATGATTTTTCTGCTTCCAGGCTTTGAGGGAGATTCTTCAGGATTTGGGAACGGGATTTTCCAGCAGGCGGCATTTTTTCACCGTTTCCGGATGCGAGAAAGGACACCTGGCGCATCTGGCTCCTGAAAATATACGGGCTTCCCTTCAGGCAAGGCGAGAATGAAATCGTTTCCCGTCCAAAAAAGGAGTGGATGAGCCCTTTTCTCGTTTTCCACAGTGATACTGTCAATCCTGTAAGATACCCGGACACCGTGTTCACGTAGCTCGTTCGCGCAAGCAATCAATTTCTTTCGAGCTCCGTCTTCGGCCGGAAAAAGCTGGACTTCCAGAAAATCATGCTGGGGGGATTCGTTTTCATAACCTAAAAGTGTTTCAATCCGGTTCAGATGATAGGCAAAGCCTGTTGCCGGAATGTTTTTTCCAAAAAGTGCTGGCAGAGTATCGTAACGTCCACCCGATGCCAGTTCCTGGCTGGTCCCATCGACATATAGATGGAAAACCATCCCTGAATAATAAGGGCCTGCAGGATTTAAAGCGAAGTCGACCCTGATTCTGTCCATCAGATTTCCGGTTGAAGCTAAAAGCAAAATCTCTGACAAGGCTCCCGCTTCCCTTTCAATATCTGAGGAAAGACGAAAAACGGGATCAACCTTGAGCAATCTGAGTGCATCCTGAACAGGATACGTCCTTCCAAGCATCATATCCAAAGCGTTTGCCAAAGAACGGGAAAGATTTTTTGACTGACCGATAATTTCTTTCATCGCCGCACTGTCGTGGGCATAAAAATACCTTTTGAGGTTTTCCATGGAGTTGGAGGATAGATTTTGGCCGACAAACTGGATCAGGGATTTCTGGAGACCTGCATGAGACACTGAAAGAACTGGTAAGGCAAGATTCAGAATGCGTACACCTTCAAGACAGAGTTCAAGGATTTCCCAGTCGGCGTATCCTCCTGGTAAACCGAATAACTCCACTCCAGTCTGTAATAATTCCCTTTCCAGGATATGGTGGTCTTCATGACGAAATACCGTCGTGCTATAGGCATATCGCTGAACATTAGAGGAATCTTCTTGTCCTTGGGCGACGAGTCTTGCTATCTGGGCTGTTGCGTCAGGTCTCAGGAGGAGAACATGACCTGATCCTCTGTCTTGGAGGGTATAGGCCTTGTGTTGAAGCACGGGGTCAAGCCCTGGAGCAAGCGAGTCAAGGTATTCAAAGGCGGGAAGGGTAATTTCCGTGTAACCCCAAAGGGAAAAAAGACGCAAGAGACGTGTGGTCGTCTCCCTTCGCAAGGACGCAACCCTTGAAAAAACGGGGCCAACTCCTTTGGGAGTATGGCCCCGCGTAATTTTTTCCCCTTTTGATCGGGTGTTTGAGGAAGAATTCGAAGTTCTCATTTTTCCCGGGCGGGAAGATGCAGTACTTTCAAGGAAAGGACGTTCGGAAGGGCACGAAGCTCCTCCAGAAGCTTCTGATCGATCGCCTGATCAACCCCGATCAAGGAAACAGCCTTTCCACCAGGGTAATCTCTCCCGAACTGCATACGGGAAATATTGATCTTGTGTGCCCCCAGGATCGTTCCGACTGATCCAACAACCCCTGGCTGGTCCTGATTGGTCAAGTAGATCATGATCGGTTCCGGTACGACTTCCACAGGAAGGTCATCCATCGCCACAATCCGGTAATCTTTTCTTTGGAATACCGAACCGGCAATCTGATGTTGGGCAGACGCAGATGAAATACGCAAAGTCAGGAGTCCCGTATAGTCTCCATGGTGGGAGGAACGCACCTCAACAACTTCGATTCCCCTCTCTTTGGCCAGGATAGGAGCATTGACCTCATTGACCCGGACATCAAGAATCGGGGCAAGGATCCCTTTCAGAGCCGAGATCGTGAGGGAGGGAGTTGAAAGGTTTGCTACTTCCCCACCGTATTCAAGGGTAACCTTGCTGATCGGATCCAATATGACTTGAGCCATGATCGAGCCCATGATTTCTGCAAGCTTGAGATAGGGACCCAGGAGCGCCAGTTCGTCCGGGGGCACTGAAGGCAGATTTGCCGCAAAACGAATGATGCCTTTGCCCAGATAGTCGACCATCTGGTCGGCAATGGCCAGGGCCACATTTTCCTGAGCTTCTTTTGTCGCCGCTCCGATGTGAGGGGTAGAAATAAAATTATCCAGCTTGAGAAGCGGGTGATCCGCAGCAACCGGTTCCTGAACAAAAACGTCGGACGCCGCCCCTGCGACCATCCCTGACTGGAGGGCTTCGGCGAGATCATTTTCATCAACGATGCCACCTCTGGCACAGTTGACAATATAAACGCCCTTTTTCATCTTTGCGATACTGTGTTTATTGATCAATCCGGTTGTTTCCGGAGTGAGCGGCGTGTGTACAGTGATGAAGTCGGCCCGATGAAAAAGTTCGTCGAGAGTGACTGAATGCACTCCTGCTTTTTCAGCAACTTCCGGCGTCAGGTAAGGATCAAATGCGATGATGTTCATGGAAAGTCCGCGAGCAATCTGCGCCACATGCTGACCGATCTTCCCCATTCCCACAATACCAAGGGTTTTCTGAAAAAGTTCGACACCCATGAACTTGCTTTTTTCCCATTTTCCGGCCCGATTTGAAGCGTTTGCCTGAGGAATCCTCCGTGCCATCGACATAAGCATGGACATTGTATGTTCTGCAGTAGTGACAGTATTTCCTCCCGGGGTATTCATAACGACTATACCCCGCTCTGTCGCCGCATCCAGGTCGACATTATCGAGCCCCGCGCCTGCCCGTCCGATTACCTTGAGTCTGCCGGCATTCTTCAGGGTATCTTTTGTCACCTTGGTCCCGCTCCGGATCACCAGTCCGTCATAGTTAGCAATTTCCAATGCTAACTCTTGCGGCGACAGCTTGGTTTTCATATCGACATGAAACCCGGCCTTCTGGAAAATCCGGACCCCATCTTCAGAAATGGCATCACTGATCAGAATACGAATATCGGATGACAAAACAGCCTCCTTGAAATTTATTCCTGTATCAGGATCCCCTGCGCTTTCGCCACTCCGGAACCCAGTGCTTTTCCTTTGTATCCCAACCGGGCAAGAACCATTTCTACGCCACTGATGGCGGTAATAACATCAAAAACATCCGCATATCCCATATGAGATAGACGGAATACCTTTCCTTTCAGCTGATCTTGTCCACCGGCAGCGGTAATTCCATATTGCTCTCTCAAATTCTTATATACAGCCTGACCGTCGATCCCGGCGGGAGACAGGACTGCCGTAACTGCATCAGAAGGAATATCCTTGGCAAAAATTTCGAGTCCATATCCTCGGAGACCTTCTCGTGTTGCCTGGGCAAGCCTTGCGTGACGGGAAAAGATTTTTTCCAGACCTTCGACCTTCATCATCTTGAGAGATTCGGCAAGACCAATCCAGAGGGTGACAGCAGGAGTCCAGGCATTGGTATCCTTGACAAGATTGTCCTTTTCCCTTTTAAGGTCAAGATAAAAACGCGGACACTTGGCAGAAGCCTGAAGTTTCCAGGCTTTTTCGCTCACTCCAACAAATGCCAGCCCGGGTGGAATCATCAGTGCTTTCTGAGAGCCTGTGATCAAAACGTCGATTCCCCAGGCATCCATAGGAAGGTTGACCACTCCAAGTGCAGTAATGGCATCAACGACCAGGATGGTATTTTCCCGGGAGCGGGTCAGTGCAGCCAGTTTTTCTATATTATGGGCTACGCCGGTTGATGTCTCGCTTGCCTGAACGTAAACTCCCCGGATGGATGGATCTTTGGCCAGCAGATCTGCCACTACAGCAACATCTACAGAATGCCCCCATTCCACCTTGACCTCGACAGGAACTACGCCGAATGCCTGTGCGATTTTCAGCCAGCGTTCTCCAAACTTCCCCCCATTGACTGCAATAATTTTGTCCCCGGGAGACATGAAATTGGATATGGATGCCTCCATTCCTGCTGTCCCGCTGCCCGCTATCGTCAGTACCTCCTGTGTTGTCTGGAAGAGCCATTTCAGATCGGCCCTGACCTGCTGAATAACGGGGATAAAGTCGGGAGACCTATGATGGATAATAGGCTTTGCCATGGCCAGCAGAACATCCGGCGGAACTGGGGTGGGACCGGGGGCCAAAAGATACTGTTTTTTCATGAAAGGAAGCTCCTTGATTGTAATTTGGGAATCATCCAGAAATTTTTAAGGTACGCCACACTTGCCGGAATATGTTGTGCAGAGTGTGATTTCTCAGGTTTTTCTGCCAAACATTCCACATATCCTAAACTTGTTGAAGATACAACATGGAACGGTCAAAAGACAAGGTCATTACAGGGAAACGGGATGAACAAAGGTTCCGAAGCAAGCAGATTTTTTTATGTCCCATCTTTCCATAATTCTTCAAAATGATCGTTACCAAGAGGATCGTGCCAAAATCCATGGACATTTTTGTGGACAAGCAGGTTGGTTAGCCCCTGTGCCAGAGGAAATACCGGAATGGCCTCGCGGAGCAAAATCTGCTGGGCTTCCAGGTAATCATGTTGCCGTACTGAAATGTCGGAGGTGCTTACCGCTCTATTAACCAGAAGGTCAAATGCCGGATTGGACCATCCCGTTCGATTGTTTCCGGACCCAGTCATCATCAGTGTCATAAAGGTATTCGGGTCAGGGTAATCCGCCATCCATCCCGACTGATAAATCTGAGGTGTTCGCGCATCAAGCCTAGCAAGAAAAACCTTCCATTCAAGAGATCGCAAGCGAATAGAAATTCCCAGGATTTTTTTGAATTGGTGTTGCATGTACACCGCAAGGATCCGGCTTTGTGTCCCCGTCGGAAAGAAAAGTGTTATTCGGGGTAACCCCTTGCCTCCAGGATACCCCGCCTTTTGAAGTTCTTTCCGGGCCATCCGGGGATGAAATCCGAAGCCTGCTTTGGCGTTGTAACCTGATAGACCCTTGGGAATAAATGAGCGGGAAACCGGAACGGCTCCATTAAAAAGCCTATAGAGGTCATCTCTGTCGATGGAAAGGGCAAAGGCTTTTCTGACGTGAATGTTATTGAAAGGAGGACGTTGGATATTCATGCTGTAATAAATGGTACTGAATTGAAGGGACTGATGGAAATCCGGATTCCCCAGATATTTTTTCACATAAAAGCTGGGGACTCCGGCAAGATCCAGAATATGCCTTTTATATAAGAGAAGCTGTGTTACCGGTTCCGGAATAATCAAAAAAAGGATCTTCTTGACATGAGGGGAGGCTGAATTTGACCTGTTCAGGAGCTCGATAACCGATCCATGTTCCCATCGTTTTAAAAGGTAATTTCCATCGACAACAAGATTTTTTGGGTCTGTCCATTGATCCCCATATTTCTTGACCAAATCCAGTCTTATGGGATCCGTTATCGGATTCGTCATCAGGGATGGGAAAGGGGCCATCGGATGGGAGAGATGGACAACGAGCAGATCTGTGGATGGAGTTTCAATTCCTACAGATGAAGCCTGACATTTCAACGCATGAAAACATCGGGCGCCTTTGATGTCAAAAAGATAATATGCATAAGGAGATGCAGTTTTTGGATCCAGAAGTCGCAGGAAAGAATCTCTGAAATCGGTTGAGGTGACTGGTTTGCCATCACTCCAGTAGCGTTTTGATGCAATATGAAACGTAAAGACTGTTTGTGAGTCATTGGAGGTCCATTTATCGGAAATGTTTGGAACAACGTGAAGTTTCCTGTCAAACTTCGTCAGACCATTCATAAGATTTGCAATGACTTCCATGGAAATGCCATCTGTTGCCTTGTTCCAGTCAAGAGTCGACGGATCATCCGAAAGAGCGACCACAAGGGTGTCTTTTGAGGAATGAGAAGGGATTGACTGAAAACCCGGTGTGCAAGAAAACAAAAAGATCAGAGGGAGTAAAGAGCTAATTTGGATAAACCGGAAAAGCAAGTAAAGACCTCCCGGAGAAAAGGGCAGGGGAAAAAAAGAGGGGAAAGCCTGGAAAGGCTTTCCCCGGGAAAGATTCCGGCAGCGTCCTACTTTCCCACAACCTCGCGGTTGCAGTATCATCGGCCCTGGAGGGCTTAACGGCCGTGTTCGGGATGGGAACGGGTGGGTCCCCTCCGGCATGGCCACCGGAAAGACGGGCCCTCCGGTCCCCGGGACGGGGAGCGGAGGAGAGAAGAAAGTCGAAGCTTTTCCGAACAAGGACGAAGAGTGACATCAAGCCGCTCGACCGATTAGTACTGGTACACTCAAACCCTTGCGGGCCTTACATGTCCAGCCTATCAACCTGGTCGTCTACCAGGGGTCTTCCGGCCGCTTGCGCGGCGGGATATCTTATCTTGAGGTGGGTTTCCCGCTTAGATGCTTTCAGCAGTTCTCCCGTCCCGACATAGCTACCCGGCCTGCCGTTGGCACGACAGCCGGCACACTAGAGGTCAGTCCATCCCGGTCCTCTCGTACTAGGGACCGATCCTCTCAAATATCCAACGCCCACAACAGATAGGGACCGAACTGTCTCACGACGTTCTGAACCCAACTCTCGTACCGCTTTAATGGGCGAACAGCCCAACCCTTGGGACCAACTTCAGCCCCAGGATGCGATGAGTCGACATCGAGGTGCCAAACCTCCCCGTCGATGTGAACTCTTGGGGGAGATCAGCCTGTTATCCCCGGCGTACCTTTTGTCCGCTGAGCGATGGCCCTCCCACGAGGTACCACCGGATCACTAAGCCCTGGTTTCCCATCTGATCGACCCGTCGGTCTCTCAGTGAAGCTCCCTTATGCCTTTGCACTCAACGGCTGGTTTCCGTCCAGCCTGAGGGAACCTTTGGGCGCCTCCGTTACTGTTTAGGAGGCGACCGCCCCAGTCAAACTACCCACCAGACAGGGTCCCGGTCCCGGATAACGGGACGCGGTGAGGATGCCAGAATCACCAGGGTGGTATTTCACCGTTGGCTCCACGAATGCTAGCGCACCCGCTTCAACGCCTCCCACCTATGCTACACAGGTCATCCTAGCACCCACTGCCAAGCTATAGTAAAGGTGCACAGGGTCTTTCCGTCTAGTTGCGGGCAGCTGGTATCTTCACCAGCACGTCAATTTCGCTGAGTCTCTCGCTGAGACAGCGGTCAAGTCGTTACGCCATTCG
>Ga0078972_1004575_pt1 | contig 37362 bp, 33 predicted proteins | sample YelNatPaOPGAMG01_FD_67568 | JGI IMG/M metagenome (GOLD analysis project Ga0078972, IMG submission 67568) | Hot spring thermophilic microbial communities from Obsidian Pool, Yellowstone National Park, USA - OP-RAMG-01 (SPADES assembly) (version 2) | ecosystem: Environmental > Aquatic > Thermal...
GGTTATACAGATCACTCTTCTGATCGTTGGAGGATACCCTTGCATATATTGCATCCACTCTATTGTTTTTTATTCCCAGTATCCTGTTTATTTCCTCCTCCGGTACCCTTCTAAAATTATTCGATAATCTGATGCAGTGTATCTTTCCCTCACGATCCCATCTTCTCAAGGTTGTTGCGTCTACCTGAAGTATGTCGGATGCCTCCCTGATTGTGTATATCCTGCTCATATATATTGAATAATAATGCATAGTTACATATAATTGTTCTCATTAACAGTTAAAACCCTGTTAATCAATCTATCTATAGGTGCAAACTTTGCACTCATATCAGTGTTCTTATACCGCTGTAAATTTATGTCCAGATAGAGATGGCGCAAGAAAGAAAAGAATCGGATAAACTACAGGAAATACAGAACCTGATGAAGTATCTCGGTAGCGAAGTCCCTGAGAACATGAATGCATTCGGAAGCTTCATACAGAGTGTCCAGAAAGATGGAAAACTTTCATTGAGGGTGAAAGAACTGATTTCCATAGCTCTTTCCGTGAGTTCACAGTGTGAGTGGTGCATACCATACCATACGCGAATGGCGCTGCAGAACGGGGCGACTGAGGACGAGATTCTCGAGGCAGGGATGGTGGCCGTCCTGATGTATGGATCACCGGCCCTGATGCATATGATACCACTGAAAAAGGCGATCGAGGAATTCAAGCAGAAATAAAAGGTTCAGGAGATTGAGTCAAGGATTGAAATCACTTCATCCTCGTATTTTTTCACCATGCTCTCCTCATGTAGGTAGTCCTTTGCCATTTCCGACACCCTCAGCAGACTGACATGCGATCCCCTGTCTGTATCGAATATGGACATTTTGCAAGGTATAAAGAGACCCATTCTCTCATCCTGTGCCATGATCTCCTTTGCTGCCAGCGGCTTGCAGATGTTCAGGATGTAGTATTTCTTGAATTCATCCTTAAAATTAGACTCAAGTATCTGCTTCATGTCGACGTATGAGAGGATTATGTAGCCACCCGCCTTCAGCGCTCTCGATATTTTCCCGTATGTCTCATCAGTGTCCGAACCGTAATCCTTTTCATAGCTGAACATAATCGAACAATCCCCTGTCATTAATCAATTTTCATTAGCGCGGACCTTGAATTGATCATCTTCTTTTCTCCATGAATTCCCCTATCCTGCGGGAACCTTCTATGATGTTCTCGTCGCTGGTGGCGTAGGAAATCCTGAAATGTCGTTCTCCCTGATCTCCGAAGGCCGAACCTGGAGTTACTATCACCTGTACAACTTCGAGCAACTTCATAGACACATCATTGGAGCTCATATCCAGATCATATTCCGGAAACAGATAAAAAGCACCTTCAGGCTTTACAAAACTAAAACCATCTATGCCAGACAGGTGTTTCATTAACAGGTCCCTTCTCTTCATGAAGGCATCCCTGAAGCGTATGGGGGTTTCTCTGTCATCAAGCGCCGCTATTGCAGCATATTGCGAGACTGAAGTTGCGCAGGTCATGGTCTGCTGCTGGATGGTATCTGAAGCCTTTATGATTTCTGGGTTTGCCAGCATGTAACCGATTCTCCAGCCGGTCATTGCATAACTCTTGGAGAATCCGCTGAGAGTGATGGTCCTATCCGCCATTTCAGGAATGGACGCAGGTGAAAACGGGCGCTTCTCAAAAGAGAGATCCTCGTATATTTCATCAGAGATAAGGTAGAGGCCATGTTCGAGTACAAAGTCGCAGAGTTTCCTTATATCACTTTCCCCGTATACCTTTCCCGTGGGGTTGCAAGGATTGCTGAAGATAAGCGCTTTTGTTTTCCCGTCCACTGATTTTTCGAGAGCTTCAAAATCGAAACTGTAATCCGCGTTTGTGCCAACACCTCTTGGAACACCTCCATATAGCTTAACAATGTCCGGATATGAAACGTAGTAAGGCATTGGAAGAAGTACATTGTCCCCTTCTTCAAGCAGAGACATCATGGCCAGGGAGACTGAGAATTTTGTCGGAGTCACTATTATGTTTGCAGGGTCTGCGCTTATGTTGTTCATTTCCTTGAATTTTCTTGCAATCTTTTCCCTCAGCTCCGGGACCCCCTTTGATGGAGTGTAATGTGTTTTTCCATTTCTGGCTGCCTTGAACGCGAAGTCGATTATATTATCCGGTGTGTTGAAATCAGGTTCTCCAAGGGAAAAGTTATAGACTTTTTTTCCCGTTTTCCTCAATTCCTCTGCCTTGAGATTCATGGAGATCGTGGCGGATTGGGATATATTGCTAAGTCTGGAAGAAACCATTGAAAAACATTGTTAATGATCTTATTATATTTTCTATTTTACCGGCGAAGTTGTCAACTATGTGCACCAGAAGAATTTACATCCATTGACATAACCTCTGGCTGAAGGTGTTTTCGATGTGCGCATCGGGTGGAAGACGATCATTTTCTGCACTGGGATCCTGATGCGACGGAGCGGCAGAAGTATTCTTCCCCCCATTCGAGAAGGTGCCACGAGGCAGATTTAAATTTTCCATCTTTACTGCCATACTCTTTGGAGAAAACCCTGCCATCTCTGGTGCTGGACATATGGATGAGTCGATGCAATGGGAACGTATTGGAAGCCTCTGAGGCTTATCGCTTCACCAAACCAAAAATATTCGAGAAACGCCAGGAAAACACTGAAAGTATAACATAAGGTTTATCCAGATATTTCCACGAATCCCGACAAAATGCTGCAATGAAAGAACATTAGCATTGAACTTTCAACCCCATGAATAGGGTAAATTGTCCCATATCTCGCGAATACTGAAGGAAAACGTCCGTGATCAAAAGACTATCTTAGATCGGGCTGCGCAATCCGGGTATGGACAAGGTTGGAACAAAGGATACTGGAAACTGTCTTATCTTTCTGTGTAATAGCTCTGAATTGCTACCGATCCTCACCCTCCTGATTATTGGCATAGCCGTGGGCATGCTCACAGGGATGACAGGCAGCAGCGGTGTTCTCATAGTGGTGCCGGCGCTCGGAATCATGGGACTGACGTTCCAGGAATCAGTCGGTACAAGCCTTCTCGTGGATGTTATTACAACCAGTGCCGTGATATTTGTCTATGTCAGGAAAGGTAGCACATCAATTCAAAGGGCAGTCTCCATGGGTCTAGGTGCAGTCATTGGTGCGCAGCTGGGGGCTAGAATAGCAGTTTCTCTACCGGAGAAGCCTCTGGAGATAGGATTTGTTGTTCTTACGGCAGTACTGGCTTTGCAGATGTACAGGCGATCATTGAAGAAGGCTACAAGCATGCCGCACAAAATCAGTATTGACGGACGCTATGTCCTTCCCCTTGCATTTTCGCTCAGCATACCTGTGGGAATACTGACGGGAACTCTTGGCACCAGTGGCGGAATCATGTTCATTGGCATAATCATGATCCTGTTCTCCATGTCCGCTCAGGAGATGGTTGGAACGGCAACGCTGGCAATGATGTTCTCGGCCATCAGTGGAGTTGCCGGTTACGTATATTTCGGGAGCATAGACATATTCGCGGCTCTCGTAATAGGTGTGACGTCGCTGATATCGGGTTACTTCTTCTCAATTCTGGCACATCGTGTTGACGAGAGAAAAATCTATTTCATCATAGGCACGGTTTTTGTGGCCGTAATATTTGTGGAGATGTTCAAGATAATCTGAGTGAAATATGGTGGGAATCATCTTCTGACAAGAGCGAAGATTATAAAGAAGGCATAAGAAAGCAGCAGATAGCTCCACAGAGTGGATTCATGCATCACAACACCTGAAGCCATAACAGAAACGATTCCAAGGATTATGAACAGCGTCCGGATGTTATATAAAAGACCACTTTCACTCATTGCATCAGGAAGCTGCATTTCCTGTTCAAGATTCATAAGGGATTAACCCTCTTCCAATCAAAAGGTTTTTTGAACGGAAATAAAATGAGCAAATGGCTGGAAATGGGGCCTCCAGCTATACTATGGCCCCACTTTCTTAGCCACCAGTACCATCCTCGTCTTAGTGAAGCTGGCACCGTCATAATTGATTAGATCCGTGAATCTCTTGGAGTTCCTCTCAAGGTAAAGCATGCAACTCTCTCCATCTTCAGAATTTTTGGCGACAGGATACAACCACTTCTCGAAACTCATTGTTTCCGGGTAAACTTCAGCAAAAACAATCTTCATGCCCATTTTCTCAACAGCACCTTTCCAGAACCTGGCCGTTCCGGCAGAAGCGTGTGAGTGATCCCTGAATCTTTCAAGGTTGTTGAAAAGATCCATGTCGTCATTTTCGGGTGAGACCATATCTACAAGCCCAAAATATCCGTCTTTTTTCAACACACGTTTGACCTCGTTGAGGAATTGGATCTTGTTGTGAAAATGATGGGCTGCTCTCCTGCATGTGACGACATCGAACGTTTGGTCCAGAAATGGCATGTCGCTGACATCACCCTTCACAAATACGGCATTATTTTTACCACCACTTTCAAACAGCTTTTTAGCTTCATTCAGCATTTCTATGGTTTTGTCAAAGACCGCAACTACACTCACATGGTCAGAAAGGGCAATAGACGTGAATCCGGTTCCGGCAGCAACGTCCAGTGAAGACATCCCCTTATTCAGAGGCAGATTCGAAATGAGGATCGAAAGATCCTGTCCCTTTGCATGTGATTCGCTCTTAGCATATTTCTCGGCATTTTTCCCAAAAAATTCTGACACATCCATGCCCCAGAAACGGGAAATAATATTTGATGATCATGCAAGCAGGTCGAAGCAAAGTGTAAAACTCCATTCCATGGGGGCATGGAACGCGCAGACCTCATTTCCAAAAAGGAGACTTACAAATGTCCCCTCAATGAATTACTACATATCGTAAAGGTGTAGAAGGGAATTCTGTGGAAGTCGACGTCCTCGCAACCAACACAAGCAGAGGTAAGCAGCATTTCTGGGATACAATCGGTATGGGGCATGGCCTAAGAAATCTGGAGTTTATGCCTGTACCACCTCTCCCAGACTCCGCAAAGAGCTTCATCCTTCAAAGGTAGCTGGTAAACTCTCCATGGGCTTAAATTCCCATCGGTCGAGAGTATTCTGCCCTTTATGCCAGGCTGCCTGACATTACCGATACAGCCAAGCTTGAAGCAATATGCGATCCGGCCATTTTCGCTTCTTTCTGCCAGTGAACAGAACCATAGTCTATGGAGAAATACGAAAGTCGTGCTCGCTTTCATCATGGTTCTCATAGGGATCGCTATCTTTTCGGCATTCAATATATAAATATTCTTTGATAAATAAATATCTTAAAATGCTAACTTTTCTTATTTTTTACCAGTTGAATATGACCTAATGAAAAATATTTCGAAAGATTTAAGCTGGGATGCAACATGGATGATCCGATGGATAACGATGTTAACGAGGAAAATGAGCCGGTTAGCAAGTTTACTACACTCCCAGAAAGAATAACAACAAGGCTGAACAAGCAACTTATGCCGGGTGAAATAATAGAGTTCTCACTCAGGTCAGTAGTTGGATCACACACCGAAGGCGCATTCGCAGGCGTTAAGCCAGGGTTCTCCTTCGGATCGGGAAGAAGTCGTAGCGTACAGAACGAACAGGTCGGCCATCCCTGGATGGTAATCACAAACCAGAGACTTATTCTTGTTTCCAAGGGCCTGGTAAGCTTCGAAACGAGAACTTTCAGATTTGATCAGATAAATTCCGTGGAACTTCAACAGGGTGTGCTCTCAGATAAGCTTTTGATTCAAGGAATGGGGGTAGCAGAAGTCTGGGAATTCAGGCACAAGTTAAGGGAGTTATCAGAAAAAGCGGCAAAATATCTTCAGGACAAGATAAATAAATCTATCCAGGCAAAAGGCGCACCAGGATCATCCGGCGATCCTCTCACTGAGCTGAAGGTCAGGCTTGCGAGAGGCGAAATATCGGTGGATGAGTTTAACAAACTTAAAGATATATTAAAGTAACCTATTTCGAATCTCTTGGTCACCACTCCATGAATGGTGCGCGGATCTACATCAGAACAGAAAAAACCAGCTTAACTATTTTTTCTTTATTTCCTTTAAAGTTTATCAATAACTCACGTTTGAAATGTATGATGTTATTATCAAAGCAAAGGCAGCGGAATTTGGGCGTTTCAGCATGACAGAAATTAATGCAAAACGCCTGGAGCAGACCTCACGGTCGCATTTGAAATCTAAATTGGCAATCTTTTTAATGGCTTTTGTGGTTAACCAATGGAAATGGTATCCGCTGAAGAGGCTATGGGAAATAATGTTATTATCGTCGCAAATCCCGGGACTGGAAAGACAGAGGAACTGGCAAACTACGCCGTCAGTCTGATCCGGAACGGTGTCAGCGAAAGCGAGATTCTTTGCCTGACATTCACCAACAAGGCTGCAGACGAGATGCTCGCAAGGATCTCTGAAAAAATGCTGAAGAACGGGATTGAGCCATACAGGGCATTTAATATTGAAATATCAACCTTCCACAGTTATGCATACCGTTACCTTGGAGGAAAGGGGATCAATCTCACAATGGCCTCAAACAACCTGCTCAGATATGCCATCTACCGCAGCTTCAAGAGGGACCGGGCTCTCAATTATTCCCAGGACTACATCCTGCAGGAGATTGTGCCAAAGGTAGAAAATGCCATACGATATGTGAAGGCGTTCGGAATACTGCCGGCAGACATAGATTCGAAGAGGGTAGGAAATGAGCTCCACAGGCTTTTTTCAGAAATGACAATCAGGAACATAACCGAGGAGGAAAACATGAAGTTCCTGGAATATTTTGTGTCTGCATACGCTCATTATGAGAAAATAAAGAAGGATCGCAGGAACGTGGCAGATCACAATGATATTCTGCTTATGTTCCTCAGGCACTTCACAGGGCCTGTCTATAAATATGTGCTTGTTGACGAGCTCCAGGACGTCAGCGAGATGGAAGTTGAGATAGCTCTGAGGTCCGGGGAAAAAATTTTTGCTGTAGGAGACAGGAAGCAATCCATATTCGGTTTCCAGGGGGGGAGCCTGAAGAATTTCGACAGGATAAGGAATATTGAGGGAATAAACAGGATCACAATGGGGGAGAACCACAGGAGTACAGCGAACATAATAGGCTATGCCAAGGGTTTCTTCCTTGGGAGCATCAGGAATCCGGAAATCTACACTGAACTGTCAGAATTCAGGAGTTCATCTGCAGAACCAGGGGAGAAGGTCAACCTGGTGGCGTCAAACGATCCGGAAGCCGAGGTAGCAGCAATGGCTGTGTCCATATTACCCACACTTAATTCCGACGAGGATGTGGCCATAATAACCAGAACAAACGGGCAGCTGACAGAGATTTCAAAAATTCTGGACAGGAAAGGTGTCCAGTATTCCTCAACGAACGGCTACAGTTCACACATAACCGCAAGGAATGACATAATGGATTACATCACATCTATATTCTCTGATGATCCCGAGGCAAAACTCAGGGCAATATTCAGCCCGTTCTCAGGCATTCCTCTGAGAGATGCATTCGCCATCTCAGAGAGGGCTCGCAGGAAGATATGGGCGAAGGAGGAACTGGACACAGAACTTTCTGGGTTTCCATACATGGCGTCCAAGCCTTTTTCAAGGGAGGATCTTTATGGTCTGTTTACTGGAATAATCCTCCCGATATCCGTATCCATAAGCCGGGAGTACTTTTCAACTGCAATGGCAGTATACTCCAACATAAGGGAATTCTTCGAGACCTCATCCGAGTTGACCATGAATGCCTTCATGGATTATCTCGCAACAACTGACGAAACCTTTGATGTTCCGGAGAAGAAAAGCAGGCTGGTGCTGACAACGGTGCACAAGGCAAAGGGAATGGAGTTTACCCACGTGCTGTATGTGCCTAAGGACTCCAGAAAAACACTGGGTTTTGTCGATGCTGTGTCATATTCCATAATAAGGGTTGTGAAAGGTGTGGATGTTCGAGAGGAAATATACGACGAGTCAGAGAGGATAGATTTCGTCGCCTTCACCAGAGCGGAGAAGACACTTGGTATAGTTGCCAGCGAGAGCGCGCTAAAGAGATATTATGTTCCTGGATACTGCGAGAAAAAACTTTCGAACACCGCGGAAGACATACAGCCCGTGACAATGAATTTCGATGAAGCTTATGCAAGCTTTGTAAATGGGAACTACGAGAAGGCAAGGGCCATTCTTAACTCAGATGGATCGTGGATCAGGGAGACAATCGCCTCATTCTTCTCCGGAAAGAACAGGCTGTCCTATTCGCTGGTGAAAGCCACAAAGGAACCCTATCGTTTCCTCAAAAGTTACATAATAGCTATGTTTTACGGCAGCGAGGCAATGAAGCTCGGATCCAGGGTGCATGAAAACGCGCAGCGCGATTTCCTGAACGAACTTGAGGAGAGCGATCTTGAGGATGAGGAGAAGGTGTATCTTGAAAATACCAGGATCGTGAATGAAAAGATATCGGTAAAGTATGGGGCAAAACAGAGTGGTTCAGAAGAATCCATAACACTGCCCGTGTCCTCCATTTTTCCGTCCATTGAAGTGGACAACCGGATTCTTTTCACGGGGAAACTTGATGCTGTCTTCAGGTCTGAGGAAAAGGGAATGACCATAATCCTAGATTACAAGACCGACAAAACCAGGGATTACCTATCTGAGCACATGCAGCAGCTTTCTGTTTACGGAAAATTATTCTCGGTAAAACACGGCTTGGATGAGAAAAGCGTATCAGTTGCGGTCGGTTACATAGGCCTGAGGGGAAAGATAAACCTGGATCGCATTGAGTGTGACGTTGTAGACTCCCCATTCAACGAAAAATATCTGGATAAATTCTTAGTGGATCTGAGAAGATACCTTGAATATCGTAAAAATCCGGATAGATTCATAGACGATCTACTGGATGAAGATGAGCCAGATAGCCTTTACCAGAGAATAAAAAAGGTACTGGCCGCCGGAAGGCAAAGCAAATGAAGCGGGAATAGGAACTTTCAGTATACGCAAGTCGCACTGCCGTGTAGCTTCCATTGACTGCTAATAATTAAATAATCGCCAGATATTTTCCACTGCCGGTATCTGCCGGGCCGTAGATCATAATTTCTCGTGGCGGATGACTGTGCGCTGGGGTGCCCCGACCTCGCTGGAGTGACCCGACTCCAAAGGCATGATCAAAATGGTGGAAAAGAAGAATCTGATACTTATTAGCGTGCTGGTAGGAATGTTGATGTCGGCAATCGACACGACAATAGTGATACTTGCCCTTCCCACAATAACGGACGAGCTCCATGCACCCTTCCTGGACACAATCTGGGTGATACTCATTTATCTGCTTGTCCTTGCAGCGTTCACTACCCAGCTTGGAAGACTGGGTGACATATTCGGAAGGGGCAGGATGTTCAATCTGGGTTTCCTGATATTCATTGCCGGATCAGCGCTGTCCGGATACTCTCCCAATGTGACTTTCCTGATATCTGCGAGGGCGTTCCAGGGATTCGGCGCTGTGCTCCTGCAGGGAAACAGCAGTGCCATTGTGGCTGATTATTTCCCTCCAAATGAGAGGGGGAAGGCATTCGGCATAACAAGCATGGGATGGACCATTGGAGGTGCACTGGGAATAGTTCTTGGTGGAATAATTACAACTCTCATAGGCTGGAGATACATATTCTACATAAACGTCCCCATTGGCATAGCAGGTCTAATAATAGGCATGCGTTACATTAGAGACAACAAGAAATCCAGAACAAACATTGACTTCGGTGGAACCGCACTTCTAGTTGTGCTGCTCAGCACGATCTCATACGGTGCCGTTGAATTCGCGGGAAACGGCCTCGACCTTGTTAACGGGCTCCTGATTCTTATTGGGAGCATCCTCGTAATTCCTTTCATCATCCTGGAGAGAAGAGTCACCGATCCTGTCATAGTTATAAGGGCATTCAGGGAGAAGGTGCTCAGTTTCTCGCTTCTTGCTGCAACACTTCAGGCAATAGGGTATCTATCCGTCCTGTTCATTCTCATAATGTACCTGCAGGGCATACTTGGATTCAGTCCGCTCTATTCGTCGCTCATTCTGGTTCCTGGCTATATCGTCTCCAGCTTCTTCTCTCCTATGATGGGAAAGCTGTCAGATCGCATAGGATCGAGGGTGGTAGCTAGCACCGGAATATTCTTGATGGCTGGCGGAGTGCTGGTTTATCTCCTGCTGACTGCCACCAGTTCCATCTATATTGTAGTGGCAGGTTCCATCATAACCGGATTCGGAGGGTCTATGTTCTGGCCATCGAACAACAGCGCTGTCATGTCTGCCGCACCCAGGGAGCTCTATGGATCGATTTCAGGGCTTCTGAGGACACTCTCCAACATAGGAACACTCTTCAGCTACGTGATAGCTATTTCCATCGCAGCAATATCCGTGCCAAGATACGTCGCTTTCGAGGTTTTCCTGGGGGTTACGAAGCTGCAGGGTGGTGTATCCCAGAAATTCCTGACAGGCATTCACGCAGCCCTGCTGACGAGTTTCGTAATCCTCATATTTGCAGGGGTGAGTTCGCTGGTGCGAGGAAGGCATGACATGGAGAAAGTCAGTGAATCATGGATTCAGGGAGACAAAACCCCCAAAGATTTCTCAAACAAATAGAGGGCAGTGCGGAATATGTTTTTCACTCCCTCGTCTCTAGTCCGTCGGCATCAATTGCATTCCTACAAGAGGGAAACGTCAAAAAGAAAATGGTAAAATATGCCGTTGCTCTTGCATATTCTGGAGGACAGGCCGGGGTAGCCTAGCCCGGTAAGGCGATAGATTCGAGATCTATTGCTCTTGTAGCTCGGGAGTTCGAATCTCCCCCCCGGCGCCATTTTACAAATGAATGATCACGAAAGCTCCGACCCTCACGCAGGAGAGGATGTCAGAGCGATACTTTTCCGGGAACCTTCGGAAACGGAGTGACCTTCTCGATCCTGTCAAGACCGCACACGTACCTGGTGAATCGTTCTACTCCAATTCCAAACCCTGCAGATTCCTGTATTCCCATCTTAGCCAGTTCTATGAACCATCTGAACTGATCCTCCGTCTGCCCCTTCTTCCTGACCCGTTCAATTATCCTGTCCAGCTTGAATTCCCTCTCCCCGCCTGATATTGCCTCCTCAAAACCCTCAGGCCAGAGTAGGTCCATGTCCCTGAGTATCCCTGGCTGATCTTCATACTCCCTGTCGTAGAATTCCCTGGCTACTAGAGGTATGTCCACAATCCAGACCGGTTCCTTCGATGATTCTGATATGGCTTTCTCGAATTGGTCTCCATACTCCTTCTGGGCATCAAGGTACTTTACCCGCCTGAATTTTTCAGGGAACTCCGGCAGGTTTCTTCCAAAATACCTCAAGTCTTCCCCGTCTTCCTTCTTCAGCCGTTTTATCACGTCCTTAATCAGGTTTTCAGCAAGATCCATCATCTGATCCCTGGAATGATTCAGGGCTTCGATGTCTATCTGGGTGAATTCATAGAGGTGCCTGCCAGTGAGTTGCTTTTCTTTCAATTCCAGCCTTATGTTCGGGGACATTATGAATATCTTTTTCAGGCTCTGCACGGCAATTTGCTTGTGGAATATCATGCTCTTTGTAAGCCAGAAGTCACCGCCGTATGATTTTATTCTTGGATCGACCACAGGATGGTTCAGCGGATCGGTGAGGGGGGAAATTATCACGGGGGGTATCTCGATATAACCGGAGTTTCTCAGGAAACTGCCAGCAAAGATCCTGATATCCGACTGCACCTTGACTGCCCTGATCACCGTCTCGTCTTCTAGATGTTCTCTCGATCTCAGCACTTCATTCCTGACATATTCAAACTCGCTTTTCTGCATGAAATGGATCAGAATTTCACACTTAATAATAATTATAGTCAAAAAATTGTATAAAACACAAACAAATATTTATATTATGTAATTAAATGAACGAATATGGCCAGACAGATTGACAAAATGGATTTCAAACTTTTGGATTATCTCAGGGAAAACGGAAGGGACAAGATCTCGTCAATCTCTTCAAAGTTGGGTATGCCCAGAGCCACTGTGTTCGAAAGGATGAAGAAGCTCACTAACGAGGGAATAATAAGGAATTATACAGTAAATCTTGATTACGAGAAAATAGGTTTCAGCGTTATGGCCTACATTCTCATCAACTTCGACTCAAAATCGAGGACGGATCAGAAAACGCTTGCCACGGATCTATCAAGGATCGATCACGTTCTCTCAGTGTCAATAATATCAGGCGGTTGGGACATCATAATCCTTGTAGTGAGCCAGAGCATGAAGGAACTCTCCCATTTTGTCCTGGAAAAACTGCGGCTCATGGAGGGGATAGAGAAGACCCATACAATAACCGTATTTGATTCAATAAAGGGCTGATTCCGCCCAAGGTCAAGATATATATACGCTCACGGGATCGGAATCGCTTTGAGCTGGGATAGCCTAGCCTGGTAAGGCGCAAGTCTGGAAAGCTTGTGCTCTCGTAGCTCGGGAGTTCGAATCTCCCTCCCAGCGCTTTTTATTGCAGAACGAGACACCGATAGTTTAAGTTAAGTGCCCTTGGTGCTGGGAGTGCAATTTCAGGAAGGATCAAGTCCACGCTTCACGCTTCTTGGCCTCGGTAAACCGAACCCATCCGGGTATGAACAAGGAATATGCGTGACGAACCGCATCACACGTTTTCACTCCGTTTCACAGCGCTGTTTAACACCTTTTATAACCGGAAAAGAGTCCGGATGGTTAAGCGATCAACGGCAGGTTCCCGTGCCATAACGCAGAGTGGTTGACGCAACATTTATTGACAATAACGGCATGATTGCCCATGCAGTCTCAGGTAAAGGGTTTTGTGAAGGACCACAAGGAAGTCCAGGAAATGAGCATGCCGGGTGGGGCCAGAATAAGATGGCTTATAACCCACAGGGATAACGCACCTACTTTCTCCATGCGGCTCATAACGGTTGAAAAGGGCAAAAACACGCCATATCATGTGCATGATTACGAGCATGAGATCTATATGATTTCCGGGACAGGGGAAGTGACAATAGGTGATAAGGTATTTAAATCTAAGGCAGACAGCTTCATTTTCATACCTCCGAATGTCTATCATGGCATGAAGGCAGAGACTGACATGAAGATGATCTGCATAGTCCCGATAAAAGCCGCAAAGGAAATACTCGGAGAATGATTTCGCTTTGAATCACGTTTGATCTGCCCATCCATATTTTTAAACTTTTACCTAATAATTCAGGTTTTCTGTTTATATACCGCATAACTTACCCTTAACAGATACTAAAATGAATGAAAAGGCATTTTACTCAATTGTAATTGCAATAGTTGTCATCGGCGGAATAGGTGTGGGTATAGCATACAATCATCAGGGGCAGACTCCGGTCAACACCGGAGCTTACAACCTTGACCTTGTTATCATACCCGGTCTTTATTTCAACAGCACAGTAACACACCAGCCCGCGTATTTTGTTCTGGAAAACGGTACACTGCACTCTTCCGCAAACATATCAATCCCCTCTGACAGGCTTATTGACCTTACCATATTTGATTACGACTCCGGTCCAGGCTACGGCACGCCACCTGTATACACCAATGTGTCGGGAACCATTGGGGGTGTGGTGTACGTGCTTAACGAAACAATGATAAATGCCACGAACATCAATACAGGGTCAATAAACATACAGAACAATTCCGTCCCCATCAAAAACATATCCGAGGCTAATATAGCGCACACCTTCACCGTCCCCAACCTATTCGGCACAGGCAAGGATCTTAACATTCCAGTGGGGACCCAGATGGTGGAGTTTGCACAGTTTTATGCAAACACTACGGGGAACTACGGCTGGATGTGCAATGTTCCCTGCGGCAGTGGACCTACCGGTCTTGAAGGCGCTATGGTCACTCCCGGATGGATGATGGGCAATTTCACTGTTTCATAATCCGGTTGTGATGAGATGGTTGAAACTAGGAAGGAACCGGAGAAAGATAACCCTGCTGACGCATCAAGACGCAGTTTCCTGAAGGTGATGATGGCTCTGGGTGTTGGTGCTGTAACCATAGCAGTAGCCAGAGGGGCGATACAGAACCTCATCCCTCAGAGTGTGGGGACATCATCATTTCCCACTCTTACCCTTGTCAACGCTACCACCGGCGCACCCATCAAAACCAACGACCTGACAGTGAACAATCCTGCGGCTGTCATATTTGACTATCCGCTCCAGAACGAACCTAATTTCCTCCTCAGGTTGGGAGATTCCAGCGGAAACGATGTGGCCATAAGCCCATACAACGTTCAGATACCCGCCACAGGGGGAACATTCAAATCCCCTGGTGGAGTTGGCCCGTACAAATCAGTTGTGTCCTCAAGTGCAGTTTGCCAGCACCTGGGATGCACGCCTCCATCAATACATTTCTACAAGCCAGGCACAACCATACCGAACCATCCGGGACATTCAGGTTCAGCCAACACGGGTTTCATAAACTGCAACTGCCACGGAAGCACGTATGATCCGTACAAGGGCTTTTCCGTGGTTACCGGCCCAACAAAGAGTCCATTGCCAAGCGTCATTCTGGCATGGGACAGCTCAAGCGACACATACGCAGTGAATTCCATGGTTGGACCGACAATCTATGGCCACAGTGACGACCTGAGCGGTGGAAACCCATTGTCCTCATCGAGCCAGGCAGATGTAACAACAATAAGTGATTAACATTGGTGCAAGATATGACAGAAAAAGACCAGAATGAAATAATAAAGATATTGAATGATCCGCAGCCTCTTCCCAGGAAGGTTCCCGATTACATGCGGAGGAGAGGTGGGATGTGGTACTGGACAGGGGCCATGGTCATGTTCGCGTTCCTGTACGAAGTCATAACAGGCCTAGTTATACTCTTCTATTACCAGCCGACAGCAGCATATGCCAGCACGGAGAACTTTCTCAATTCAACCCCATTTGGATCCATAATCCTTACCACACACCTTTACGGAGCTTATGCAATGATTGCCCTGCTTTACCTGCACCTACTGAGGAACCTGTTCGTGGGTGCGTATAAAAAACCGAGGAAAAACCAGTGGATTTCTGGGATCCTTCTGCTTCTGATGACACTGGCAGTTGGATTTTTCGGGTACTCCATGAGCGGCGACGTACTGGCTGCGAATGCAACCGGAGTCGGGAAGGGAATTGCGGCTGAGACCCCGGTCATAGGATCATATCTCGAGGGCATATTCTTCGGGAATGGGACCACTGCATCACTTTTTCAGCGGATGCTTGGATGGCACATAGTGCTTGTAGCACTTATCGGAATAACCTTCCTTGGACATTTCTTCCTTGCTGAATACAACACAATTATGCCAAAGAGATCCGAATCAAACTACAGGACGCCCCTTGTAGACAGGGAAACATCCACTTACAGGCCGTGGTACCCATATAACATGATCTATATGGTGCAGATCGCACTCTACACCTTTGCTGCAATATTGATAATACCATCCGTTGTGGTTGCTCTTCCTGGCGTTCCGACACTATTCAGCCCCTTCCCACAGGTAGCTGCCGGGACTTCATTCACAGGACCGCTATATCCACCATGGTTCCTGCTGTTTGTGTACAAGGCCATGGATTTCCAGGTTTCCTCCATAATTGACCCCTTCTGGGCAACGGTAATTTTCGCCGGAGCTCCATTGGTTTACCTCCTGTTGATTCCTTTCCTGGACAGGAACAACAGCCTTTCAATGACCGACAGGCCGGTAACAGTGGCACTGGGAATAATCGGCATTGCGTATCTTGTTGGATTATCAATATGGGGTGCTCTCACTCCTGCACTTTTTATACCAGACCCGGAGGTGCTTTTATTCTTTGTTGTTATAGGCGTCGCATTATTCGTGCTGGTAGAGTTAGCCATATGGTCAATCAAGCACAGGAAGACCAGATTCAGGGATCCGGCTAAGGTATATATCCTCCTTGCTATGACGGGAATTTCAGCGTTCGGTACAGGCTCGCTGGCAATACCATCCCTCATTACATTCAAGCCGGTCTATGATATCCCTGCGATCCTTCTTGCAATGATAACAGCTTACCTGATTCTCCTTGACATTGCCAGCATGCGCACTGCGGAAACGGTCAGGCCGATGGAACCGGTCTCATCGGATATGAAGCCGGTTACATATGTCTTGATTTCAGCATTCCTGGTATTCGCGGCAATCGTGATATTATTCATAATAACCCCCCTGAATCCTTCTGTTGTGAGCCAGGAGGCCGGATACGGGATAGGACTCGGCCTGCTCCTGTTCATAAGCGGCACTCTGGTAAAAATTTACAGAAAGACAGAGTACGGAGAATAGGGAGTCAAAGCCTGCCATCCAGCAGGCAAAAAAATTTAATAAAACTAATTCTTCTTTTCTATTGCCTCAATGTGGATGGACATCTTGACCTTTGAACCGACCATCACGCCGCCGGTTTCAAGAACGGAATTCCACTTCAGTCCGTAATCTTCCCTGTTCATTTCACCCTCAGCAGAGAAACCGAACCTGTTGTTGCCATATGGATCCTTAATCGTCCCCTCCATCTCTCCGCTTAGCGTAACTTCCTTTGTGACATCCCTTATGGTCAGGTTTCCCCTGATAAGGTATTCATTTCCGGTCTTCCTTGTTATCTTTGTTGTCACAAAGTCCATTGCAGGGTATTTCTCCGAATAGAAGAAATCAGGTGACTTAAGGTGTCCGTCTCTTGTTGGATCCCTTGTGCTGACGCTTCCCGTAAGTATCTTCATATGCGCCTTTGCGTCCTGAATGTTCTCCGGATCTCCCGTAATCTCGCCTTCCACTTTCTCAAAGAATCCCTTGACGCTCGATATCATCATGTGCCTAACCGAAAATTCCACGGTGGTGTGTGCCTGGTCTATGGTCCAGGTCCTCTGGCTGTCTGCGTTTACCATGCACGCGTATACCAATATGATTATTAAACTAGGTAGTATTATCATATTGAGATAGTATGGAAAACACTACCAGGTACGAAATTCTTGACCAGCAGACCATGAGCAACTGCAAGATCATAACAAACGGCTACAACAGGCTTTTCAAGGCATGGACCTTATCAGTCCTGCACGGCATTGGCCTCGGCGAGCCGGTGAGATTCAACGAGCTCAAGAGGCGTATACCCAACATAAGTTCGAGCAGCCTCTCCGACCGGCTTTCGGATCTCGTTAATGCCGGAATAATAACCCGTACTGTAACCTCAGGGACCCCTCCCTCGGTGCACTATTCATTCTCAGAGAAAGGCAGAGAACTGCGCGCAATACTTGGGGATCTGGACAGCTGGATCGTCAGGTGGGAGCAATAATGCCACCTGCTTTCCATAACCCTATTGCAGTATTATCCTTGCGTCCACCGCTATTGCCCCTTTCTCGTATACCATGATGGGGTTTGCGTCTATCTCCTTAATTTCGGGATGGTTCATTGCAAGCCATGAAATCCTCATCAGGGTATCAATCACAGCATCGGAATCCAAGTCAGGTCTCCCTCTTGTTCCCCTGAACAGTTTTGAGATCATTGTCTCCGAGATCATGGCGGATGCGTCTTCCCTGCACACAGGTGCGACCCTGAAGGAGACATCCCCCAGGACCTCGACGTTGGTGCCGCCCATTCCAAACATCACAGTAGGTCCAAAGCTAGGATCCTTCATGGTTCCGACGATGGTCTCAAGACCAGGCTTAAGCATGTCTTCAACAACAATTCCGTCTATCCTGGCAGCTGGCGCTTTCTCCTTGACGCTGGCCATTATATCCCTGAAAGCAGCAATCATCTCCTCCTGGGATTTCACGTTCAGCCGCACTCCGCCGACATCAAATTTGTGTGTTATGTCAGGGCTCTGTATCTTCATCGCCACCGGGAAGTTGAATTTCCCCGCTATGGTTTTCAGATCATCCTCATTCCTTGCAAGATCCATCTGATTGACCTGAATACCGTACATGGAAAACACCTTCTTCGAATCAAGCTCACTCAGTACCGTCGTTCCTTTTTTCTTCAGATCCAGGATCATACGGGAAACTCCTGTCTTATCAAAGCCAGTCATCTCGCTATTGGTGAGGCAGATGCTCTTGTTCAGAATCTCATGCTGCCTCAGGGTTGACATGGCCATGACAGCCTTTTCAGGGGACGGGTAGGAAGGTATTTCATTCTTCTGCAGCCATTCAATGGCTCTGCGTGATTGTTCTCCGCCAACAAAGCCAACGCACATGGGCTTGCTGTTTTTTGCCTCCATCTTTCCCTTGAGTATGGATTTCGCGGCAATCTGTGGATCGAGATTGGACACTTCGCAATAAAGCACGACCAGTCCATCAACTCCGTCATCGTCCAGTGCAGTTCTGACTGCATCCTGGTAGGAACTGCCTGTTGCCATGGCCGTGAGATCGATGGGGTTCTTTGTGCTGCCGAATTCCGGCATGAACTTTGAGAGCTTCTGCCTTAGTCCGTCGCCTGGAGTGTCAACGGGAACTCCGTACATCTCCCCGGCATCCGTAGCCAGAACACCGATTCCGCCTCCGTTGGTTATTATGAGCATGTTCGGGCCTTTCATGGTCGGCTGGAGGGACAGCGCGAGAGACATGTCAAACAGGTCATCAATGGTATTTGCCCTGAGTATACCTGCTTGCTTCATTGCACCATCGTACACCTTGTCCGATCCAGCCAGTGAACCTGTATGGGAAGACGCTGCTATGGAACCATGAATGGACCTGCCGGACTTTAGCATGACTATTGGTTTCTTCGAAACCTTGGCGGCATCCAGGAAACTCCTGCCATCCTTTATCCCCTCAACATAGAGCGATATGCAAGACGTGTCGCTGTCATTTACCAGGAATGTTACCAGATCGGAAAAGTTCAGGTCAGCCATGTTTCCTATGCTCACCAGATAGCTCATTCCTATCCTATCCACCCAGGTTCTGGCATCAAGAGCAATGATCATAGCACCGCTCTGGGATACCATCCCTATCTTTCCCGGATAGGGCAGATAAGGGCCAAAGGAGGCGTTGAGCCTTATGGTATTGTTCATAAGGCCCACGACGTTTGGTCCGAGCAGTCTTGTCCTGTAGCCCTTGAGCGAATTGACAAGGTCGGCCTCAAGCTGGTGGTTTCCAACCTCTGAAAAACCGGAAGCCACAATGATTATGCCTTTCACGCCTCTCTCCCCGCACTCTTTAGCCGCGGCGGGCGTGTATTTTGCTGGTATGGAGATTATTGCCAGCTCTATGTCTCCGTCAACGTCCTTCAGCGACGGATAGCATTTTATCCCGAGAATCTCGTCGGCTTTCGGGTTGATAGGCACAATCCTCCCCGTGTAACCACCATCCTTCAGGTTAAGGACAATCTGGTAGCCTATCTTGTCAGGATCCCTTGAAGCTCCAATTACCGCCACAGTCTTTGGCTTGAATATTATGTTTAAGTCACTGTTCAGTTCTTTTCCCACATCTGCCGAAGCATTCTGCATCATGAATCAACTCTCAGAACCCTTTCCAGGTTCCCTTTTGTATTGCCGCATACATAAATAAACATTGACCTCAAATCTAAGGTCAGTCTCGATCCGGAATGACTCGGCACATGCCATCTGCATTTGCAAATATATAAATTTCCGGATGCCCTGTGAAGCCATGTTCATTGCTGAGATAGAATTCAGAGGAAGGATAACGCGGCAGAAGGCTGCGGAATACCTGCCCGCGCTGGATTTTGTGCAAAGATCACGGAAGGCAAGAGGGCTAATCCTGACCATAGACTCTGGGGGCGGAGATGCAAATGCCACAGAGATTCTCTATAACAAGATCACAGAGATATCTAATGTAAAGCCAGTGTACGCATACGTGGAGAGCATGGCAGCTTCCGGCGCATACTGGATGGCGTGCGCAGCTGGCAAAATATACTGCATGCGCACTTCCCTCGTGGGTTCCATAGGGGTCATCAGCATGATGCCGAATGTCTCCGGCATGCTCAGAAAGATCGGGGTTGAGGTATCAGTGATGAAGGTTGGGGATCACAAGGACATGCTCTCGCCGTTCAGGGCCATGGATCAGGGGGAGAGGGAGAGATACCAGGTTCTCCTGAACGATATATTTGAAGTGTTCAGGTCGGAGGTGGCGAAGAGGAGGAAACTCTCGGACGAGGAAATGGCAAGGGTTGCCACTGGTGAGGTATTCACGCCATCGGCTGCAAAGGAAATGAAACTGGTTGATGGAGTCCTGCCTTACGATCAGATCGTGAAGGATATGGCATCGGGACTGAATATTAAGGCGAAGAGGAGGAAGATTCCGCCACAGAGAACCTTTGTGCAGCGCCTGATAGGAACGGAATTCATCGGCGGGGCCATAAGGGAAGCCATGGACTCAATGTTAGATTTTCAATAGCTGATTCTTTCACCAATCCGGCTCCGGACAAATATTCACTTGCTTAGCTTCCCGGAGGAAAAACAAATCAGCGTAGCTGTATTTCTCCAATGATGATATGAGATCAGGGCAGGTAGTCACGCTCATTAAAAAATTAACGGCCGGAAACGGGTAAACAATAAAATTGGACACACTCAGTTAGATTATTGCGGTTACCAGAAAATAGAGACAGTAAGCTTCATTGCTTCGGATTCATGGATTTGGGGCAGATACAGGAGACTCCCTTCGGATGCTGGAAAGAGATCAACTCCTTTCTGTAAACCCCGGGCGTATATTGCTTTCCCTCCCCGTTTAGACTATGCTTTGGCAAAGGTTAGATTGAAAAAAGGATCTGTCGGGTTTACATCACGTTGATGTATCCCCACATCCATCCGGCTGTAACCATCGGGCCGCCTGCACCGTTAGGGCCGGTTCCACACATTGCATTACAGACCCAGACATACTGTCCAGGCGCCGAGGTATGGAACGTTGCCTGCTCCGTAGAAAGAGAAAGGACCGGTATGTTCAAGTTCATGCCGTTTCCTGATACGGTGAAGGTGTGCGCTATGTCGGAAACATTGACGGCTGAAGTCACCCAAGCACTCTGTCCGGACTGCGGCATTGAGGTACTATTTACCGTCGTATTGCTGAATATTGTTACCTGGTTGTTGGAGGTTCCATAAACATTGGCATATTGCGCCGATACATTGGAAGATCCGTTATCCCAGTCTATTATGGTCAGGTCTATGGTACTGTACTGCGGAAGATATATGTATTCCGCAGACTGGATCTGCCCATTGTCAAGAATGAAATACGAAGGCGCGTCACCGGTGGAATTGTTGAAGTACCTGTAAGGGCTGATGACTAGTGTGAGGGAAACGGCCTTGCCCGAAGGTGCCGCATTAACATGAGTAGCCGCGTATCCAAGGCTCACGCCTGATACCAGAACTACCACCACAAGGATCATCATTAGTATATTGTGCGATTTATCCATATTTTCACTTAGTAATGAATAAATGTATGAAATTTAAAGCTCCAGCCTGAATTATCAGGTCTCAGGTTTTTATACGGGTCAAAATCGTTATAAAGCCTCTTATAATCATGCACTGTGTCAAGGAGCGGTGACAGTTCGGTTCAGGCGGAGATCGAACTCAAGAGGAATGACTGCAGTATTACCAACCTCCTGAAGCAGTTGAATCTTAAGGCGGCTGTGTCAAGACTGAAGATCGCCTCGGAACTTACCCTGCACCGGGTTGAATCTGAAGATCAGGTCCCCATCGTCACGGAATTGAGGAAAGCGTCAATCAAGTTCACGCAGGCCGGGAATAACACAATCTGGGCTGAGAGCAGGAGCTGCTCGGCCTGCCACGCCATAGCCCTGTCTGAAGCGGCAATATTGAGTACCAGATCCATAGGTACGGATACAATAGTTTACAGGATCATAGTGCCTTCTAAGAGAAGCCTGTACCACCTGAAGGGAGAACTGGAGAAGGCTGGTCTTGAGCCCAGGGTAATAGAGTTCTTCGACAACGAGGATGAGGAACTGACCAAGAGGGAGATGGACATAATCAGGAGTGCCTTCAGCCTGGGGTATTACGACATCGACCGGGGCATATCCATGACGGAACTTGCACAGAAGTTTGGCATATCCACATCATCAATATCCGATGTGCTCAGGCGCGGTACAAAGAAGATTATAAAGGCATTCCTGGAGAACAGGTAAAAATATTGAAGTCCACAGTTGGAGAAAGACAGAGTATTTCACGTGGTCATAGGCACTGAAAAAAATTCTCACTGAGCGCGATCTTCATATAAGCAAAACAATGTGCATTGCTGTGAAAACTTTTATATACATAAATTCCAATTAGAGTGCTAACTCTTTTGGAGGAAAAATATGACAAGTGATAGCAATAGCGGTGGAGATATGGGACGCTCGCCGGCGAGTGAGCCGATGGCACCCAGAAAGCCACAGGGTAGCAATAATAAATGGTATGCGGTGATAATAGTATTGATATTCATCGCCGCGGGTTTTGCGGTACTGGCATTTTATCACCCAGCGCCTGCAACCGGGAATTCAGCTAGCGTATCTTCAGCATCGGGAATAGCGACTACAGGTCAGCCTTATAACTTCAACATATCGACAAACGGGAAGTTCAGCAGCATGACCGTGTACTTCGGTGACGGAACCAGCCAGGTGATCCAGTATTCCGGGTCTACGACTGTTCCAATAACGCATGTTTACACAAATCCCGGGCAGTATTACATATACTTTGTAGTCAACTACGGTGGTAGCGTATATAACAATGCTAATAACCTGATCAGCGTCCAGACCACACTGGCCACTCCTAACCCGGAGCAGTCTTTTGGTTCGCTGAGCGTTGTTCCATATCCATCTTCTACAAATGCATCGGTAAACAACACCTACCTTTACACTCCAGGATCAAACATCGACTTTCTGGTAACTTATTCACTGGCGCCATCGAATACAAATTTCATGGTAGTTTCCCAGACGCTCTATGAGTATCTCAATGGCTCAGTAGTCAACACCTTCTCTCTGCCTTATACCTTTAACCAGGCACAGGGTGCTTATATATTGCCAAACTCCCAGGCGCAAATAAACCTTACAAAACTTGCAGAAGGTTATTATGAGTTCGGACTCGAGACCACAACTGCGAGCCTTGCAACACAGACACTTACAACGACGCTGCTCAACTCAACGGTACTTCATTATTCCAGTGCAGGGACATATGCATACAACACCTCACAGAACATAACACTCTTTGGTGGAACGTCAACCCCATACCAGTTTTACGGATTCACATATCTGAATAATACAACTGTGGGAAACTCAGCCATGACGGAACTTTCATTCATGAACGGGGCCAATGTTACTTATGTTAACCAGGCACCGATTCTTAACTACACAAAAGGCACCGGCGCGATGTTCGACAAGAATGTGAATATTAGCTTCACGTCCAACACAAACATCACCTTCGCGTCCAACCTCACTGCCAATATAACGGGCAATGTCACTGCAGTGTATAACGGAGTCGCTAATTACACTACCTACTCAAAAACTCACAGTGGAAATGGTCTTGATCTGAATAACACAACGACCTATGCGGTCGCTGCCGGATCAACCATAAAACTGCTCAAGGCTGACACACTTATGTTCGTGGACAATGCACAGGTCCATTTCGATGCTAATACTAACGTCGTATATTCCGCTGGGTCTAAAGTCACAGACTTTAGCTCAGACAATGTCACTTATAACGGAAACACAACCATGACTTATCTGAACACCAATACATATTATGTGACACTTGGTAAAAATACCGACGTTACTCTATGGTATACTGTGAATGGCGCTACAAGCCAGCAAATAACAGCCGGTGCAATAAACACTGCTGCAGGAGTCTACCACACAACCTATTATCAGGACGTGGCAGTTTTCTCAAATGCAGGGCTTTACACGGCTCCATCCTCTGGACAGATATTCACCAACGCAGAGCTTGTATCAGGTGGTATAACGACACTTGATCCTTCCATAGCCTACTTTACCGTTGACGGTGAAATTCTGCAGAACACTGAGCTTACACTGGTAACATACAACCAGAGCAGCACGAGCACATTCATACCGCTGCTTGTAACCAACCTGCCATCGATTGCTAACGGAGGCATCAACAACAACACAGTCAACTACAACGTAAAGGTAAACTCGGCAGAGTGGGGACCGGCCGGTTCTGGTGCTCCAACAAATTACACGGTGCATCTGAAACCGTACGAGAACTACACGTTTACGATCAGCCCAACGGCTAAGTGGCAGAACGGCCAGCCGGTTACAGCATGGGATGTAATGACGTCATTCACCAGAACGCTATTGTTCGATGCTGGAGCTCCTGGAACACCTGGATGGATCATTGCACAGTACCTGCTTCCTGGTGATTACTATACCTCCAACACTTTCTGGAACATAACACAGAACATGACAGTGAACAACGCAACAAACTCCATAACGCTGCACTTTCAGGTTCCAATGAACCCAACGCTCGTTAACCAGCTGATGGCTGCTCCTGGAACCTATGTTGCAGACTATAGCTGGCTCGAATCGCTTGGAGCCGGCATAACGTGGAGTTACTCAGGCTTCATGAGCTACGAGGCACAGGGATCACTGCCAGGGTACAACACCGCTGTCCAGTTTGGTGACTTTTCTGATGGACCATACATGGCTACATATATCAACCCAAGCTCGGAAGTAGTGCTTACTAAGAACCCGTATTACACAGGCACACCCGCTTTCCCTGCAGCTAGTATTCCGACAATAGCAATAAAGTACTACCAGCAGCCATCGTCTACATACCTGCTATTCAAAAACGGGGCCGCACAGTCATTCCAGATACCTACAAGTGACTGGAGTGAAGTCCTATCGCTGCAAGCGTCACACGCTGTCAACGTCACACAGTACTCAACACTGGGAGTATTCTTCTACTACTTCAATGCACACGTAAACATGACAGTCCTGAGTACGGTCGACTCCTCGGCAAACATGCCATCGACACTGTTTACTAACCTACCGGCAAGACAAGCATTCGCAGATCTGTTTAACCTGAGCAACTATCTTGGCGTACAGGTAGGAAATAATACCTATAATGAACCATTCGGAATTCCATTCCAGGGAATGCTTCCAAAGGGCATGGCCTTCGCACCGACACTGGCTCAAATACAACAAATGACCGGTGCAAACTACCCAGGCTATGATCCGGCAAAAGCAATCAAGATATGGGATAATTTCGTCAACTCATCTGCTGGTAGTGGTATCGGCCTAGGTAGGTCTGGCGGAACAGGTAGTACCATGTACAAGGGTGCGCAGCTTGCAGTTCCATTCATGATACCCATAGGCGATCCAGTTGACGCCGGAATGGCAGCTGTTTGGGGAGCAGCCCTGAGCCAGTATCTTGGAGTTAACCTGCAGCTTGTGACTGTAACATACACTCAGCTGTATTCGACATTTGCTATCCAGGGTGAGAATCCGATGGCCATTAACTGGGGCGGTTGGTCTCCAGATTACCCATACCCGTCTGATTACATGCTGCCAATGACAGATCCAGTAAATGGATCGCTATACATGGGCGCGAACTCACTCACATATGCATGGTTTGGAAATTCCACAAACCCATCACACAATGCTACAGAAGCAAGTATGATGAAGAACATGAGCGACTGGTATAATATTGCCACATCCAATCCTACCTTAGCTGAGAAATACTTCCTGAAGATGGATTACGAATTTGTGAACATGTCCTTCACAATTGACGTGGAACAGCAGAATGCATTTGTGCTCACCGCACCGTCTGTGAACCAGCACGCAGTGGAACAGTACCAGACTAATGTGATGCTCGGGCCAACTGGATATCTGTATAACTATCTTCAAATGAGCTAAACCAAAAAATTTTTTATTTTTTTTATTTATTATACATTTACTTTTTTTTGTTTTTTCATGACTTGTAATGATGTTTATTCCTGTTACATATAGGGGTCGATTCCCGCGTTTGCTGGCTTGATTTTGATATAATTCAAATCTTTACCAGTACGCTTTGCCGCTCTCCCCACAAATCCTGTCATTCGCTGCACTATCACTTGCAGGAAATAAGTTATGTAAGTTCTCGTAAGGATTGCCAAGCTATTGATCCCCGAGTTCTTGCAACCCTAATATGCTTCCAATATAACTCCAGCGTAAGCGCCTATATGCCTGGTGTAAGGTTTGATATTATTTGATGTTACAAACAGACAAAATGTGCTTAAAATACCCGATCAAAAACAGTCCAGACTTTTTCATCAGAATGGTTTAAGTTTATGGAAAATCAAGGAAATATATTGTCAGGATGTCCAAACTCTGCCTCAATTTAGCGAGTATTAGCGGGAGAAATTTACTCAACCGTGAGTGGGGGAGACAAAACCCGGCTCTATTTCGTTGAGGTAGATGAGAAAGTAATCAGGAAGAGGACCTGAGAGTCATCACTATGACCATCTCTTCTTATAATACTTGATTTCGTAAAACAGTGCCAGGCTTTCTGAGAACAGAATGAGTATAACGGTATAAATAAGCAATATGCTCGAATTTGGAAAATAACGTTCTATGGTACTGTTCACAGAAAAAAAACCAGGCACATAACTGTAGGCTTCGCCAATTATCAATCCATCTAAAAAGATACAGCCGACAATGTAAAATGCCCTCGCAAAATCTCCAAAAATATAGGACAGGAATTCTTTCCTGCTCAGATCCTTTGCAGATACGTCCCTATAAATATCCCTCTTATCGCGAATAGGCGGCTTGTTTACCGACATCTGCAAACTCCGGTTGAGTGTTGCCCTCCGGGGCATCGTACAGAAGGCAGGATGCAAAATGTCCCGGGCGAATCTCTCTCAGGTGTGGAACTTTTGGATCAATTAGCTTTATTGTGAAACCATCACCGGTTGGAGCTGGAATTATTTCCTTTATGGATCTAAATTTCACACCGTTTGGCAAAGATTGCTCCTTTTCTATGACTTTATTTATTATGTTTACCATTTCATCACTTGATTTAACTGCGGACACAAATTTAATCTCAATTGAATTTCCATCTTCGTCGACAACTATCTCGTTTACTTCGGGCAGTATGGATAATTCAGGGTTCCTGAACTGATCAAACATGGTCTGCAACGGACCGCTCATGTCTCGGGGGGACCACCCGCAAACAGGCAATGCAACAGGGCATCTTGGGTGAAAATGGCAGCCCTTGGGAGGATCAGAAGGGCTTGGAATTTCACCTTCCAAAACGACTCTTTGGACTTTGGTCTTTGGATCAGGTACAGGTATAGCAGAGAGAAGCGCCTTGGTGTAAGGATGTAGCATGTCTGTGAATAGGCGATCTGTTTCTGCAAGCTCGACGATTTTTCCCAGGTACATAACCGCAACCCTATCTGACATCATTCTGATGACGCTCAGGTGATGAGAGATGAAGAGGTATGTAATGCCTCTCCTTTCCTGAACGTCCTTAAGTATATTCAATATCTGAGCCTGAACAGATACATCAAGTGCAGAAGTTGGTTCATCCAGCACCAGCAACTTCGGCTCGATTGAAATAGCTCTTGCAAGTCCGATTCTCTGCCTCTGTCCTCCGCTGAATTCGTGGGGAAACCTGTACATATGATCTTCATTTAGGCCTATCTCACTGAGAAGATCGGCAGTTCTCTTCTCAATTTCCTCATTGCTCATGTCGGTAAGTAATTTCATTGGCTCCGCTATTATATCCTTGACAAGTTTTCTTGGATCGAGTGAACTGAAAGGATCCTGAAATACGGGTTGCATAATTTTTCTTTTCTGGATTATTTCTTTATTTGATTTATTCGACAGGGAATATTTTTTTCTGAGTGGAATCAATTCTTTCAATAAGGTTTCCACTTCTGTGTCATTTTTGTTCTCACCATCTCTTTCTTTTTTTTCCTGCAATTCTGTTTCAAGCTTAATGATGTTTTCCATTTCATCGCTAGGAACATCATAATATATTTCTCCATCAGTTGGATCTATAAGTCTTAATATGGTTCTGCCAAGGGTTGTTTTTCCGCAACCTGTCTCTCCGACTATTCCAAGGGTTTCTCCTTCCCTTACCCAGAAAGTAACGCCATCTACGGCCTTCACAACCCCCTTATTTCTGAAGCCGGACGTAATTGGGAAGTATTTCTTCAGATTTGTGACGAAAAGAACAATATTTTTCTGATTTTTATCGCTTTCCATAACTAATTTTCCTCCACTTCGTTTGAATAAAGAAAACAGGCCACCTTGTGATCCTTTTCAATTTCTACAAGTTTTGGTTTTTTTTCTGAGCATATATCCATCTTGAACTTGCACCTTGGATGGAACCTGCACCCCGTTGGTGGCGATATCAAGTTCGGGACAGCCCCCGGGATCGACTCTAGCTTCATGGCTTTATCCCTCTTTTTATCTGCTCGAGGTACAGAAGCCATCAGTCCAATAGTGTATGGATGCTTCATGTTGGAAAAAATAATTTCAACCGGGGCAGACTCAACAAGATTCCCCGCATACATAACTCCAACCCTCTGGCACATTTCAGCAATCACTGCGAGGTCATGCGTTATGAACAGTACCGCACTGTCTGTAACGGTATTGAGATTTTTAATAAGTTCCAGTATTTGGGCCTGTGTAGTCACATCAAGAGCGGTAGTGGGTTCATCAGCTATTAGCATCTTTGGGTTGGACGCTAGAGCCATTGCGATCATGGCTCTCTGAAGCATTCCCCCGCTCATTTCGTGAGGATAGGAATCTATAACTCTTTCAGCTCCGGCTATGTTAACCAGCTTGAGCAACTCCAAGGTTCTTCTTCTGGCCTCCTGCAAGAATGGTCTTTCGTATTGTTTTTTCATCAATTTCTGTTTAAGCAGGAAGGAAATATTCCTTCCTGTCATTCCCCTTCTCAGCTCTTTAATCTCTTCGCCTACTCTCCTGGCATTCACTTCATCGTTTTTCTCTTCATACCCGGTCATTTCCATGTTCAGCTCAAGCAATTTTTCCCGATCCTTGAAATATTCCCTTTCTTCAAAGACTGCCTGAAGATTAACCCCTCTTTTTTCTGCAAGTAGGAGTTCGTACATCTTCTCCTTTTTTTCATTGATACTCAAGGCGCTCCTCGAAAGTTCTATTATTTTCAACTCTGCATCAGGAACTCCATATTCCCTTGTCCAGACATTTATCTCTTTCAGGGCTCTTTCGGTTCCTTTTATTGTTTCAAGATATTCTATGAATGAGTCGCTTTTACCCCGGTCTATATTCTCTCTCCTTATGATTGAATTTGCAATATCTATCCTATTGTGCAGTAAAATAGATTCGCTGATCTGTTCACCTATTCTCATAACAGGATTCATGGCAAGAAACGGTTCCTGGAATATCATAGCGATCTTATCCCCTCTTATTTTGGAGAGAATTTCATTGTGTCTTTTTATCATTCTCTTATTTCTTTTTATCCTTACGTCCGTTTCGCTCCTGACGTCTATCTTGGCCAGTCTATCCAGATCGCCGATTATGTTAAAATTATCAATGTATATTTTTCCATGGGTTATCCTTCCGGGCGGATCCTGGATAAGGTCCATTACTGAAAGAGCAGTTACACTTTTACCACAGCCGCTTTCCCCTACGAGTCCGAATATCTCACCCTTCCTGATCTCAAAGGAAAGATTGTCTATAGCCTTCACTATACCCTTCGAGGTGAAGAATTTGGTACTGAGGTTTTCAACCCTTAGGTAAACGGCTTCTTCATTTTCAACTAGTTTATCTTCAACGAGCATTTAGATTACCTTCGTAATTTTGGATCGAGAACATCTCTGAGGCCATCCCCCATCAAATTTATGGCTACGGTGAAGATGAGCAGGAATATGCCTGGTATAACAATTGGCCACCAGATTGTGCTAGACAGGACCTGGCCGGTTGTAAGGTTAAGATATGGCTGTGCAAGATACGGTTGTCCTATGTTCAAAAGGTTGCCCAATTCCGGGAAGAATACACCTCCAATATGAAAGCCTATAAAGTCAAGCCCAGCAAATATCTGTACAATTGACCCAAGATCTAGAGAGAATTGAACGAAAACAGCAGAAAGAACGTTTGGCATCACATGAACAAAGACATTTCTCATTCTAGATGATCCAGACGCTGTCGCCGCCTCCACAAATTTAAGCGATTTTATAGTCAGGGCGTTCCCTCTGCTTAATCTTGCATAAATCGGCCACCATATAATGGTTAGGGCAATTATCACATCAATAGAGCTTCCGGAAGGTAAGACCCTGGATAGAATCACTGCCATTGCAATGGCAAAGACCAGGAATGGTATACTGAAAAATATATCTGTGATCCTCATCACAATTTCATCAAGCAAGCCACCAAAATAACCAGCTATCGTTCCTATAATTACCCCGGTAGCTGCACCAAGGGCAACTATCAGTAGAGAAGATCCCAGATCATATTTAAGAGATGCCAATATGGACGGAAATATCGGAATATTGTATTCTGTCGTTCCTAACCAGTAATACCAACCGCCAACAGTAGTTGGTGCAATAGGTTGCGCCGAGGCTGAAACACTCTGGCCGTGCAGGAAAGCAAGCATGCTGGACAAATTAGTAACCCCGAGATATTGTGGATAAACGGCATCAAGCAAAGCAATCAGGAAATAAATTAGCGTTATAATCATTCCAACAAAAGCTATTCTTGTCTTCACAAAGAGTTTCATCGTTGTTATAAAATTGTCCAGTCCCGGGTTCCTCTTCTTTTCTCCGCCTTTAGCAGCAAACACATTAGCATCCATTTTCATACCTCAGTATCTAATTCTAGGGTCAACAAACGCATACACAATATCAACTACAAGATTAGCAGACACTAGCAACAATCCAAAAATGAGTGTTGTACCTGCAATTCCATAGATCTGGAGCGTTGGAAGAGCTGAATTTACGGTCAGCAGTCCTATGCCGGGGTAAGCAAATACCTTCTCTATAAGTACAACGCCTCCAAGGAGACCAGCAAATAGAAGCCCCATCACCGTTATGGTTGGAATGAGTGCGTTCCTGCGTACATGTCTTTTTATTACCAGTTTCTCGTTCACACCCTTTGCTCTGGCGGTTTTAACATACTCCTGATTGGCAGCGTCAACCATCCCAGCTCTGATAAACCTCAATATCCCGGCAAGTATCCCGTATGTCAGCGCCAGCACTGGCAGTACTATGTGCATAAACCCTCCCCATGCAGCAGAGGGGTCACCATTTAAAAGTGCATCAAGTATGAATATGTGTGTCGGGTAGGATGTACCGTTTGCCATCCACGCTGGAGTGTGAATCAATACTGATTCAGGATATACTCCGGTAATAGGGAATATCTGCCATGGGGCTCCACCAACCGATTTGGCTCCAAATATAATTTGAAGCAGCAGAGCAAGCCAGAAAGCAGGCATGGCATATCCGAATAGAGAAAAAATTCTTCCGCTCTGATCGGCCACTGAATTAGGTCGGGCTCCGATATAAGTGCCGAGAGGAATAGCTACAATAATGGAAAGCACAGTCGCGCCTATTGCCAACTGAGCTGTATTTGGAAGATACAGTCCGATAAGTGTAAGCACAGAACCTGTGTACCCACCTCCTGCAGCCATGTATCCCCAGTTACCATGTAAAAGATTGTTCAGGTAATCTAAATACTGAACCGGTACTGGATAATTCAAGCCCAACAATTTAATGGCAGTGGCAGTATCAAGTGCCTTCGCGGCCGTGGTTTTAGCACCGGCGGTATATGGAGCTATCAAATAAGTTGTGGGCAAACTTCGCATCAGAATAAAAATGAGCAAAGTCAATCCAAGAATTGTCGGTATTAATACCAGAAGCCGTCGTACGATGTAATACCTTAGCTCCATATACGTACCAAAGCTAAATATATTATTTAATTCTTTTTGACAACCTATTTATCGTGGCATCGCCAAATAATAAATAAAATAGATAAGAAAAAATTTCGCTCAAATTTTAAATGTATATTTATAACTCAAATCGAGGAATTTTAAACATTTAAGCGAACTCTTCAAGATCATCTTCCACAAGCTTGTGCACAGGGTTGCTGATCAGCGGACCCTTTGACAGGATCGGGTCATAATCTTCATAGGTTTTCTCGTTGTTCTCGTAGAGTATGCCTATTGGAATTCTGTCTCCCCATTCCTGTGCAATGCGGTATGCCTGCATTATGTCCTTCCTGTCGTTGCCCTCAAGGTGATATACCCTCTTCCTGAAAAAGTCGTAAGTGTTGAGCTTGTTGTACGTCACACAGGGACTGAAGACATCAATGAATGAGAATCCGCGGTGCTGTATCCCTGCCTTAATCACTTCCTTCAGATGTTTGGCGTCACCGGAAAATGCCCTGGCCACAAAGGTCGCGCCAGCAGTCAGGGCAAAGTCCAGCGGATTGAGAGGCTTTTCAATGTTCCCCTTTGGCGTTGTCTTCGTAACCATGCCCATTTCGGTAGTGGGCGATGCCTGCCCGGTAGTAAGGCCGAAGATCTGATTGTCCGATACAATGTACGTTATATCGACGTTCCTCTTTGAGGTGTGGTAGAAATGCTGTGTACCCTCGAAAAATCCGTCTCCGTCACCTCCATACCCTATGACCGTAAGCTTGTCATTTGCCCATTTTATGGCCTCAGCCACGGGCAGGAGTCTCCCATGAAGCCCGTGAAATCCATAGACATTTATGAATTCAGGCATGTTGCTTGAGCAGCCAATGCCTGAAACCACAACAGAATCCTTCGGTTCAATGCCAAGTTCAGTCAGCGCACCGCCTATTGCGGAAAGCTGCGCAAAATTCCCGCATCCCGGACACCAGTCCGGCTTTACCTTACCCTTATAATCTGCCACTGTAACCATTTCAATTCCTCCTTATGACTGCTTCCAGCTCTTCTGCAAGAGCTCCCGGGTAGAAGCTTTCCCCGTCGTATTTAGTGATCAGGTCTGTCTTGACAAGAAACTCAGACCTGAGGAACCTGTTTATCTGACCTGAATAGTTGTTTTCCACCACTATGATCTTCTTCTTCCCCGACAACAGCTTTCCCATGTCCGGGTTCAGTGGATATACTCTGTTGATCTCTACCGCGCCGGCTTTGATGCCCTTTTCCCTCAGGATATCGACGGCTTCCTCCACCACTCCCTGCGTTGATCCCCACTGGACAATTGCGTACTCTGCATCGCTGTATCTGTACGTTTCTGTAGGGGGCATCTCCTGAAGATAGACCTTGATCTTCCTCATCCTCTTCTCCATTGAAAGGCGCCTGAGTGTTGGGTCTGTGTCCGCGTCGCTCACAACGGCCCCGTATTCATTGTGTTCATCCGAATCCTCATTGTGCATAAGGCCGGGCTGTCCTGGAAGTGCCCTCTGTGATATGCCGCTTGTTGTGTATTCATACCTCTTGTAATCCGGGTCATTGTCCTTTGCAAACACTCCCCTCTCTATCTTGAAGTTAAGGTCAAGATTCTCAACGGACTCATAGTGTTCAGCAAGGTAAAGATCTGACATTACTATGACAGGCATCTGCAGCTTTTCAGCAAGGTTAAGTGCCTCCCTCGTCATGTAGAATGCTTCTTCCACATTTCTAGGGGCAAAGACAACTTTCGGATAATCTCCCTGTGATGCACCGATTACCTGCATCAGGTCTCCCTGCTCTGTCTTGGTTGGCAATCCCGTGGAAGGGCCTGATCTCTGTGCTTCGTAAACTACCAGGGGAACTTCAACCATGCCGGACATGCCCAGGGCTTCGGTCATCAGAGCGAAACCTCCGCCAGAAGATCCGGTCATGGCCCTGACACCGGCGTAGTTCGCACCGATTGCCATGTTTATAGCCGATATTTCATCCTCTGAGACCTTGACAAATATGCCGAACTGATCTGCGTGAGATGCAAGATAGTGCAGCACAGAAGATGCAGGCGTCATGGGGTAACCCACATACATCTTTAGCCCACCGCTTACTGCACCCAGTCCGACAGCTTCTCCGCCTGCCATCATGTATCTCTTCGTGTTGCCATACTGAATGTCTTTGTCAAGTTTCTTGAAATTTGATCCATAATAATCATATCCTTCCTTTGCAGCTCTCACGTTCTGGTCAGCAACATCACCCTTCTTTCCGAACTGGTCTGCTATCACGCCGGAGAGTATGTCAAAATCCAGTCCTATAGCGGCAGCCATTGCACCTATTGCAACGGTGTTTTTCATCAGGGCATTCTTTCCGTACTTTGCCGCGATTTCTCCCAGAGGCATTTCACAGTAAGTGGCTTTCCCCCTAGCGTATCCCGTTATTGCCTTGTCGAATATTGCAACGCCATCAAGCGGTGAGGCTCCTCCCTCATTGATCATGGGATTAGTGTGCCTTTCCAACCCGTCCTTGTTCAGTGCTATGAGCACATCAAGTCCGTCTCCCTGGCTCTTCACTTTATCATGTGAAGCCCTTATCTGGTACCAGCTCTGCCCACCCCTGATCAAACTCTGGTAGTAGTTGTATGTGTTAACGTACAATCCACTTCTTGAAAAAGCCTTTGCGATTATGAGTCCAGCGGACTGGACACCATCACCTGCGGCACCTGCGACCCTAACTATTACCTCGGTACCCTTCATTCAAATTACCTTCTTCACAATCGAAACAACGTATTAAATTTCTTCTAAGCTTTCAGATATTATTCCTCATTGTGGGCAAAACTGACCTTTTTGGATTGCGTAGCTTCATGATAAACATGATCAATTTTGCTTCAGAATGTCAGAAATGCATACCGCTGTTTTGCAGCGAAAAGGCACTCTAAAGACTCCCTAAAAACCCATTTGTGAGCTACTCCTCAGCTGAAGCCTCGGAGCTTCCTGATTCAACGACAGACATCTGCCTGTATGGGTATATCCCGCACAAGCCCGAAATAGCTGTCTCCACAGGCGTGAATTCGGACTGCACCAGCCCTACTTTTATCAAACCCATCTTTTTTATATTCAAAGATGCATTCAAATCTCTGTCTATTTTCAGATTGCACACATTGCAATGATATATTCTATCAGAAAGCTTCAGGTCTCTCTTGAGACTTCCACATCTGGAACACAGTTTTGACGAAGGCAGCAGCAATCATCGTTTATAGATATCATTAACTATGTTATACGTTCTTTCGGTTGAGGGAAGTCCATGTATTGCTTCTATCAAACTCCTAATGCTCTTATAAGTTCACTTGCCTCCCACGAATAGAGTTCTTCCACAGAACCTTTCCGCACCTTCTAAAGGTAGATCAGTACCTTTTCATTGATTTGATCGGTTCTTTGCATATTACTTATGAATTTCAATTGCCTTGGGCTGATAGGACGACTCCCCTTGAATTCAGCACCCATCGCGGGCATTCCTTTCAAATCGCCGATCAACTCCGATGCCTCCGAACTCGAAAGTTCCTCAGGAGCTTCCTTGCCCCTGGCCTCCAGGAATTTTGAGGCGTGGGTTGATCTCCCCTCGTTTACCAGAAGGTTGTGGATGAATGACAGCTGCTTTGGGGAAGCGTTAGTGCCTTCCGTCTCAGCTTGAGAATGCCTCTTCTCACCACTGCTCTTCAGAATGTCAATCACTTCCGAAGCCTCTTTTACGGACAGATCTGAAATCCTGGCAATATTATGATGCTGAAGATACTTTTCCATAACTTCATTGAGGTTTATGTCCTGAGCGATAAGCCTATTTATAAACGCTGCCTGCTTTTTAGTTGCCCCTCCAGCAGTCATAGGTTCATTGCTCCTTCCCAACGGAAAAAGGGGTATTCAATATGTTCATCAATTTACCACCAATCCAGATCATCTCCCTTTTTTCGGAAACCGCAGGCATCGGATAAGCCGGAAAGTATGACATCCACCTTGCCAAAGAATGGAATTGAGCCTGCAGGTGAATCCTTGCTGCGCATTATCCGAAGGATCTCGACCCTGGATTTTGCCCACCCCAGTCTGTGAATGTCTCTGCACACCGGCTGAAGGTCTTTGGTGAAGTCCTCAAAAAATTCCAGTTTTAGCCTGTTTCTACCCCCAAGGATCCCAACATGCCTTCCGACCGAACCATCCTGACCATGCCATTTCTCAAATTTTCCCAATATATAAGATATGGAATCCGGAGAAAAACCCGTGTCGGAACTTTGACAACCGGTCTCTGCCATATGCCCACCCAGATCACTGGTCAGTCTGCCCCGATGAGTCGTGATCATGCCTGATGCGCCTCACGAAATAGACAGGTACATTATCTTCCGTATTTACCTGTTCCAGCCCGAATTTATCATTCAGGGCCTCGAAAAGACCCTTCAGTCTTGTATACCCGTATGCCCTGGCATCGAAACCCGGATTAATTTTCCTGATGGATATGCCAATACAGGTAAGCCTTGCTCTCCCGTCTTCCTGTTCGCACATTTCGTATGCCCGGTCGAGTATAAGGTTCAGTTCATCGCTCTTCAGGGATTCTCTCTTAGGTGCCCTGACCCTTGTCTTGGCCTCCTTTTCTGTATTCTCGAGAATCTCCGTAAATACAAACACATTGCACGCGTTCACCAATGATGATGATGTTCCCTTTTTTCCTACCCCCATGACAAATTTGCCATTTTCCCTCAACCTTGTTACCAGTCTTGTGAAATCGCTATCGCTTGAAACGAGACAGAAAGCATCTATCTCCTTGCTGTAAAGGATATCCATGGCGTCTATGGTCATTGCAAAATCTGATGAATTCTTACCCGAAACATTGTGCAGCTGAAGAACGGGCTGAATCGCAAGATCAGTTACCACTTTCTTCCACGGATTCATATTCGGCATGGTAAAATCGCCATATATCCGTTTTATGATAATGTGCCCGTATTTGCCAACCTCATCTATCACTGGATCTATGAGGGTTGGTCTTGCATTTTCAGCATCTATGAGAAGAGCGAACCTCATCTTGTCAGAATCCGTGGCAGATGGCTCCATACTTATCAAAATGCAATCATCCTATTGAAACTACTCTTTTCGAAAAGCAATTCAAGAAACTCTATGCCAGCAATCGGGCCCGAGGAACGGGCTTATCTTGGTCGTTAAGGAAATAGGGAGGAATTCAGAGTCCTGACTCACATATTTTCAGGCGTGCCCTTGCCACCACTCTCCTTAATGATGGTAGGGATAAAGCAGGTGCAGCTTTAATCTGACCTTGCTCCCCTAAAACACATCGAGGTTTACGGTAACCCGAATCGTGCATCGGTGAACTCTAGAAATTCTGAAACTCCGGACAAATTTTTCAGGAGGGTCAGAATATGATTAACATGCGATGCGTAAACGCGGGAATAAATTTAAGCGCGGGGAGAGGG
>Ga0078972_1002790_pt2 | contig 37339 bp, 42 predicted proteins | sample YelNatPaOPGAMG01_FD_67568 | JGI IMG/M metagenome (GOLD analysis project Ga0078972, IMG submission 67568) | Hot spring thermophilic microbial communities from Obsidian Pool, Yellowstone National Park, USA - OP-RAMG-01 (SPADES assembly) (version 2) | ecosystem: Environmental > Aquatic > Thermal...
CCTCGCGCTTATCACCATCCAACAGCACCATCAGCTTATCGACGAACTCCTTCGGCGAACTCTCAACTATCGCGTCAACATCCCCGAAACCAGCCCGCTCAAAGCTCTTCTTAATCAGCGAACCCGCAGGGTAAGCCAACCGGTCAAGCAGCTCCGTAAACCTCATCCGCTAACCACCTCCTTCCGCTTGACTATCTGGCTCAACAGGCCGAAGATCGGCACCCACTTCACCGTACTCACCTCCATCGCGAACTCAAGCACATCAACATCCAGGTCACCGAGCACCCTGTACAAATGTGGCATCGACGCGCAAGGCGGCTGCCCCGACACAACCGCCTTCCCAACATCGATGTAAGCAGTGTGGAACCAAGGCAACTGCACAAGCGCCCGCGCGACAGCTGGAGCGTCCTTCCCCTCCAAATATAGGAATCGATAAGGAACCTGCTGAGCGTCCGCGTAAAGCCACACTCTGTTACCCGCCCACAGCTTCAGAACATGATTTTTGAAGTGCCAGCTTAGTACCTGGTGTGAAACCCTTCTCCCGAGGTACTTCTCGCTCTCCCTCTCGGCTTCCCGCAAGGAAGCGAACGGCCAGCGAAGCTTAACCCATAGAAGGAGGACATCTACATCGTCTAAATTAACCTCTTTCCCTGTAGGAAATGCTATCTGTAACTTTTCGGTCAACTTGATACCATTCACATCACCATAAACCCATCCTTCATGGTAAAAAGTTAAAGGGGCGTCAGTTCTCCACCACCTACGCTCGAGAGCTCTCACAGTTAAGGCAGATTCTTCAAAGGTCGAAAGCCACTCTTCGATTGCTTGATCTTCAGCCGGTAGCATACCAGTATAAAGAAATAGCTTGCGACCAAAAGTTCGCAAAACCCTTTGCGCTTGAAGAAAAGGTACTCTCTCTTCGTTTTTCCTGCTAATCGTTGCAATGCTCAGTATTCCTGCCTTCTCGAGATTCGCTTCAAAGCCTAACCGAACTCCGATATTTTGTGTTTTTATAGAGTTTAGTATTCTTGAAACTTCCCAAGTCTGGAGGCCTGACTTAGATCTTAAGTCAGAGATTGTGTGTGATGTTTCTACACCTCTGATGAAAGTCCAAATAGATTCATTTAAAGAAACGAATGAAAAAGACACCTTTATACACCTAACTTTTACAGAGGATCTATGTTCGGATTAGGCGCGCCGCCGCCAACAGGTTTAGCATCAGCGATGTAGTTCTTTGCGACCAGCGCGATTAACACGGTTAGGGCGAGGAACAGGAGCTTCCACTTGTATATTTTCAATGCCGCCCAAACCGCCGACCTTTTGCTCATGCTTCCTCAAATAACCCTTGGAAAGAGTGGTATTTAAGCTTTGCGCCAAAATTGCTGGAAAGTAATGTTTTACTGCAAAAATGGCAAACTGGTTAAAGTGCGCAAAATTAATCGCGTGCACGCATAGAGCCTGTGGCCGGCTTGGTTGTGGTTCCGCTGGGGTGTGGCGGCTGGATTTCAAACCCTCTGTTCGGGTCGACGTCTCTTCTCGTTAGAGCTGGGAAGCTTAACCTTCTCCTGGACGCGGGAGAGTGCGTCTACTATGCGTTGAGAAGGTGCGGCTTCGACGTTGGGGATGTGGATTGGGTGCTGGTTACTCACGGGCACGGTGACCACGTGCTGGGTCTCCCGACGCTCGCGCTTTACGCGAAGCGCGCTGGTAAGTTGCTGAGGGTTGCTGGACCTCCTAGCGTGGATGTGGGGAAGCTGCTCGAGGCGGCTGGTGTACCCCACTACGCGGATGCTGTGAGCTTCAAGCTGGTGGAGCCGGACCCTGAACCTTCGCTGGTTTTCGAGCAGGAGGGCGTGAGGGTTTACGCGGCGGCCGCGGACCACGGCATCCCCGCTCTCGCCTACAGGGTTGAAGCAGGCGATTTGGCTGTAGCGTACAGCGGGGATACGAGACCTTGCGAGAGCGTCGTGCGGCTCGCGAGGGGCTGCAAGCTGCTGATCCACGAGGCTTCAATCAGCTTCGACGGTGAGAGAGCTCACGCGCACGGCCACTCCACAGCTGTTGACGCGGTCGAAGTGGCTAAAGCGGCGGGGGTCGAGTACCTGATGCCCGTGCACTTTTACGTTGAGCCTGCCGTGATCCCAGGAGGGGTCAAGATAGTCCTCCCAATCCCCTGCACGCCCGTGGACGTGGAAGCACTACCTTAGCTGCCTGGGGGATCCCGCGGTGAGCAGCTTGGCAGCTCTTTTTAAAGGGTTGAATTACTAGTTGAGCGTGGAAGCCGGTGGACCTCGCGGCCGCAGGTGGAGATGGGGGTGGAAGGGGCGGCCCCCGATGCCGTGGAGGCACTCGCTGGAGGTTGGCGAGGAGGTAATCTACGTGCCGATGCGCGCGGCTCCCGGCGTGGTGCCGCCCAACTGCACCGAAATCAGCGCTGAGGAGCTAGAGGCTTTGAAGCTCGTGTACCTGGACGGCTTGACGCTCGACGAGGCAGCCGCTAGGGTCGGAGTTTCGAGAACCACGCTTTGGAGGGCGCTTGAGAGCGGAAGAAAGAAGCTCGTGCAAGCGCTGGTCGAGCAGAGACCTCTACGCCTGCTCCCTTCGGGCTCGAGCCCCGAGCAAACCGAGTAGGAGATTAAAATAAAAAGGAAATAAGAATTCGGGATATTGACCTTACGCGGTCGCTGGAGCTGATGGTACTGTTTTGAGAGTGCTCTCGAGCATTCTCCTCCATGTTTCCATCATTGTTTTGAAGAACTCTAGGTAGTAGAGCGCTGAAACCCACTGGATCCACAGGTGGGTCCACGCGTAGATTAGCGCGATCGGATCGTAGTAGTAGCTGTAGGGTGGGGGAGCCGCGTAGGTCCAGTAAGGCGCTGCCATAGCGTTCACCTGTAGGGTGGGTACCAGTACGGCGCCCAGTAGGGAAACGCGTATGGGTAGTAACCGCTTACAGGTGGCGTTTGGTAGGGCCAAGCTGCGTACGGGTAGTAGCTGTAGGGTGGAGCATAGTAGGGTCTGTACCAGTACCAGGGAGCCGACCAGCCGGGAGCTCCATAGAAGGCCCAGCAGGCGCCTCTACCGTAGAGCCAGCCTAGTCTCTGCCATGGTGGCAAGTAGCTGAAGGGTCCTCTGCCCGGCCACCCGCCTGCCCAACCGCTTCTACCTCCCATCCAACCGTAACCCATACCGGTCTCGTGAGGGATATGTCCCTTTACTATATAAGCTTTTCTCTTTCAACAGCGATCTAAAGACGCTGAATTTATAGAAAAGTTTATATGGTTATGAAACATAGCCCACCTATGGGTTACGGCTGGTGGTACCGAGATCTTGAGCGAGCCAAAGGGCAAGGCCAGCGGCAGGCACCTCCTGAAACGCCCCCGCAGCTGCCACCGTTTCCTCTGCCAGCGCAGCCGGCTGTAATCTACGTAGCAGTACCGATGCCGATGCCCTTCCCATTCGCCCCCCAACCCTTTGCGCCTCTTCCACCGCTATACCCGCAAGCTCCCGAAGAGGAGCTGGCGATGCTCGAGAGCTACCGCGACATGCTGGCGCGCGAGCTTGAGCGCATCGAAGAGAGGATAAAAGAGCTGAAGCAGCAGCTTGGTAAGGGAGCTGAACAGCGTTAGAGTTTTTCAGCCTGTTGCTAACTCCCATTTTTCCCTGTCTACATCCCACCGGTGAGCAGTACAGCCCGGCTTGCTCGAGGGTTGTACTAGCGCGCGAAGAGGTGCTGCGCGAGCGATGCTAAAAGGGGTGTTACGATGGCTTCGACGAAAGCTGCGGCGGCGAACAGCGCGAGCGAGATGGCGAAGGTTTTCGCGAAGCTTGAGAGGGTTTTCCTCCAGGGTTCCTTTTTTCTGCCTCGAGCGGCCCGCCAGATCGCTAGGCCCAGGGTGGTGGAGGCTGCTGCCGCTAGCAGGAGAGCCGGGATCTCGAGGATACCGTGGGGCAGCACGGACGCCATCGCGACGGCCCAACCGAGCTTGCTTGCCGCGTAGGTTAGCGCGATACCCAGTACGACTCCGTTGGCGAAGACTAGGAGCCCGGGTGCTACCACGAGGGGGGAGAGCAGGGCTATTATCAGGGCGACCCTAGCGTTGTTGAGGAATATGCGGAGGGCGAGCTCGAGGGGGTTGGAGGTGATTATGCTCTCGACCAGCCGTTTCGCCTCCTCGATGACCATCTCGGCCAGCTGCTCGGGGGCTTGGAGACCGACAGCTATACCCGCCAGGTAGGCTAGCGCCATCAGGGCGAGCAGCTTCCTAGCCACGCTTGGAGCTGGAGAAGGCTGCTGATATGCGTTGCGCGCGGCCCCTCCCCTCCGGCTTTTCGCTGACGCATAGGATCTTCTCGAGGAAGGCTGCTATGTACGCGGCTTCGAGAGCTTTCACTTCGGTTCTAGCGCCGGAGTGCCCGCTCCTCTCCTCCACCCTCAGGTAGACCGGGTGGCCGAGCTGCTTCGCTTTGACCGCGAACTTGAGCGCGTGGGCGGGATGGACCCTGTCGTCGTTCAAGCCGGTGTAAACGAGTGTGGGAGGCATCCTCCGGTCGCGGGGCACGTTGTGGTAGGGGCTGTAGCGGAGCAGCACCTCGCGCATCTTCGGGTCCTCCGGGTCGCCGTACTCGGGGACCCAGTACCTCCCCACGTAGAGCAGGTGGTACCTGAGCATGTCGAGCACCGGGTAGCCGACGACCGCCGCGTCGAGCAGCTCCGGCCACCTCGTCGCCACCGCTGCCACCGTGAGGCCGCCGTTGCTGGACCCGTACGCGGCCACCTTGAACCCGAGCAGCTTGAAGAAGCGGGCGAAGGCTGCGAAGTCCTCGAACGTCTTCTCCTTCCCTTCGAGCATCGCCGCCCTGTGCCACGCCTCTCCTTCCTCGCGCCCACCCCTCGCGTTGACGACAGCCACAGCGCAGCCGAGCTCGAGCAGGTGGTGGAAGAGGGTTGAGTACGTGGGCGTGAGGCTGACGCCGAACCCCCCGTAGCCGTAGAGCAGCACAGCCTTCGGCTGCTTCTGCTTGGTGATGAGGAAGCCGTGGACCCTTACCCCATCCCCGCTGCGGAGCCACAGGTCGGCCACCTCGACCCCTTGAACCGCCTCGCTCACCTCCACCGGTTTCGCCGCGCCGTCTTCAACGAGCGCGATCAAGTGCCTGTGAGCGGGGCTCGTCGCTAGAACGAGGAACCGCCCCTCGAGGGCGTCGACGCGGGTGACCGTGAGGTGGCGTGCAGGCATCTCTACCTCTTTCCACCCTTTGAAGGGTAGGCGGGAAAAGCGCAGCCTGTGCCTCGCGTCGGCAAGTTCGACGAGCAGGAGCGAACCGTCTGACGTGAGCGCGTGCTCCACCGGTCTCTCCAAAGCCTCCGCCGAACCGTCCACCACCAGCTCGTCGCCTTCCGGTTTCGCTCTCAGATAAACGGGACTGCTCGTCCAGCCGACCACGCTGATCGCGTAGTCGCCTTCCTCGGCGAGCTCCTCGCTCCACGACCCTGTATCGGCAACGTAAAGGCGCGAGCGTGCCCAACCTTTACCCACCGTGATCGCGGTTTTCCTACCGTCTGGGGACGGTAGAACGTGGATCCACTCACCCGCCTTGACCGAGCCGCTGCCCCACACCAACCGCTCTTCGCCGTTCCTCAGCTCGACGATCCTGTCGGTTGGAGCGGCTCCCCCGTCGGGCGGGGGTTCTCTACGGTAGCTCCGCACGTACACTAGCGCCCCGTTGAGCGCGCAGAGGTTTCGCGTAACCCCATCGATCTTGTGGATTGTCTCGCCGCTCCGGGCGTTGACCACGTAGGCTGCCCCCTCGTCCGCCCCCTCGACGGAAGTGTACACCGCTAAGAGATCGTCGGCCAGCTCCACCCTGGCGATGCCTGTGACGACCTCGCCTTCGGGAGGGGTGAAGAGCTTAACCCTTTCCCCGTTCCACTTCAGCAACCAAACCTCGTCCGTCAGCCCTTTATAGAGAACCGAAACTCCGCTGCGGAGGAGGGCGGCGCCCGCAGCCCTAGGCACTTTCGCGAGCTCCAGTATCCTCTTGTAGTGGCGTTCGACCTCGGCACCGAAAGCCTCTTCAACTTCCCTGTTGAACGCTTTAACAAGCTCAACGACTTCGGGTTTCGAGAAATCTTCCAGCGATACCAGCGGGTCCTCGCCCCCGCTCATGCCTTAAGAGTCCTTTCCCAGTATAAAGGTTTTTCCACCCCCCACCCACTAGGAGTCTAAGCGTGAAACCGGTTTACAAGTGCGCAGTCTGCGGCAGCTTCACCGAGGAGCCTGTGCACTGCGGGAATCCTGCGGTACCGCTGCTCGGCGCGGCCGAGAGGGTTAAGTTGAGCAAGCTTGTGAGCGGGATCCTGAGGCACTTCCACCAAGCTCTTGGGGTCGAGCTGGATGCTGAAGGGTTCGCCGACGTGAGCGATCTGGCTAAAGCGGTCAGCGGGAGGGAAGGTTACGAGTGGGTGCGCCCGGAGCACATCGTGGCTCTCGCGCTGCTGGACCCGAAGGGCAGGTTCGAGCTGCGCGGCAACAGGATCAGAGCCCGCTACGGCCACAGCGTGCGAGTATGCGTCAGGTACCCGGAGGAGTACCCGGACACGCCGCTCTACCACGGGACCTCCAGGTCGAAGCTCGCGCGCGCTGTGCTGGGCGCGCTAGACCCCTAAACTTCCTTTTTCTTTTAGTGATTTTGCTGGCTCGGCGCTCGGGGACAAAACCGTTTTGTCCGCGCGCTGGAAGGCGCTTCTCTGTAGCGCGGCTGAGTATTCTCTATTCTTTTCTTTAACTTTCTGTTTAGAAAATTTTACTTTCGGTCTACTCTGGGAAAGCTTTATAAACCCCCGGTTCGCCCTAAGCCCGCGCACAGCGGGGAAAACACGGTGGGAGAGCTCGCGGTGAGGGGGCCTGGGGCGCCTCAGGCCCCCGAGCTCGACATCCCCCGCCCGATGGGTGCTGGGACAGCGCGCAGTGACGGGACGAATGTGAACCTCGTCGGCTGGCTGAGAAAAACACCCGCGGGGACTGCTCTAGCTATAACAGCGAGGGGCAGCTAGTTAACGGCGCCCCGTTCCCCGGGGGAGGCACCCCCGCTGGGGAAACCTCCCCTGTGGGCACCAGCGCGCGGGGCTGAAGAGGCGGTGAAGCGCCGCAAAGCGCAAAGCCCATGAACACCCCCAAGCGGGGGCGCCCGGACACCAGGATGAAGGGCGGGATGTGGGTGCGCGCGCAGGTCGAAGCTCCCCTCGATACTGGAGCGGGGGCTCCTGCCGATGGGCAGGCTGTTCGTCCACCTCTCGGTAAACCCCGCGGACGCCGCCCAGCGGGCGTCGAGGTTTCCCGACCCCGTCGTGCTCGTCGTCGACCCCCGCAGGATGCGCGGCCGCGCGAGGCTCTACAGGGCTAGCGCCAAGGTCTACGTGGCGGAGCGCGTGCCGCCCGACTGCATCGTCGCAGTGCTCGATCGCACTAAGCTAGCCGGCTTCGACCGCGCCGGCAACGGCGGCAGCCAGCCTCCTTAGGGCTTGGGCTGCTTCGCTGGTGGAGGAAGCTACGTACTCGACCAGCTCACCCTTATCGATGGCGTCGGCGAGCTCTGGGTCGAGCGGGATCTCGGCGAGGACGCGGCTTTCGCCGACCTCGAGCTTCCCCAGCGGTCTGTGAACTGCGCCGCAAGCGGGGCACTTGAAGTACGCCATGTTCGCGATGACCCCTAGGGGCTTGAGGTTCAGCTCCCTCGCGAAGCGCTCGGCTTTAGCCACCACGTGCTTCACGAGCAGGCCGGGCGCGACCACCAGGATCGCGTAACCCCCCTTAGCGCCCAGAGCCTGAGCGATCGTAAGCGGCTCGTCGCCAGTGCCAGGGGGCAGGTCCACCACCAGGTAGTCGCGCTCGCCCCACTCCGTCGCGGTCAGCATGTCGATTATCGCCTTCGCCTTGAGCGGGCCCCTCCACACGAGCGGCGCCTCCTTGTCTTCTGCCAGCAGCTCGAGAGACATCACGGCCACCCCGCGCGTCTCGGGGGGCACTATCTTGTCCCCTTTGATCCCAACCTGGGCTTTCTCCAACCCCAGCATCCAGGGTATGCTGGAGCCGTGGATGTCAGCGTCCAGCACCGCCGCCCTCTTGCCGAGGAGGCTCAAACCCACCGCTAGCGAGGCCGAAACTAGCGATTTCCCGACACCTCCCTTGCCGCTGAGGACGACCACGACGTGCCTCACTCCAGCTAAGCTCGCCCTCACGGAAGCTTGCACTCGCTCGAGCACAAAGGTTCTGAAGCTTCCGGTTTAAAAATCCACCGTCATCCTCATTGTGCTCTTCTGGTTCAAGGAAACTTTGATAAGGTGGCTGGTCGGAGACCGCTCTGTGGTTAAACACTACGATATGGTCGTGATCGGGACCGGCTCGGCGATGAACATAGTGTCAGCTCTTCTCGAGAGAGGTTTCAAGGGGAGAATCGCGGTCGTCGAAAACAGCATGGTCGGCGGCATATGCTTAACGCGCGGCTGCATCCCTTCGAAAATGCTGCTCGAAGTGGCGAGGAACGTGAGGAGGATCCGGGAGGCGCGCAGGCTCGGCATCGAGACCAGGATCGAGTCCGTGGACTTCGCGGGGGTGATGGAGCGCGTGTGGAGCAGGATCTACAGAGAGAGCAGGGAGATCGAGGAGTCGCTCAAGCGCCACCCCCGCATCGACCTCTACCAGACCACGGGCGCTTTCGTGGGCGACTACACGATCGATGTGGGGGGTAGGGAGATCGAGGGCGACACCATCATCCTCGGCTTGGGCTCGAGGCCGGCTGTCCCGAAGGTTCCCGGCGTAGACGAGATCGACTACTACACCAACGACAACTTCTTCCGCGACCTGCGCGCGCTGCCGAAGAGGACGGTCGTCGTGGGCGGCGGGTTTGTCGGCTTGGAGCTGGGTTTCTTCCTCGCAATGATGGGCAGCCAAGTCACGGTGCTCCAGAGGAGGGATCGTGTGCTGCCCGAGGAGGAGCCGGAGGTATCGGAGCTCCTCGAGCGGGACCTCTCCCGCTACATGGACATCCGCACCAACCACGAGGTGGTTGAGTTCAGGCGGAAAGGCGACGTTAAAGTCGTCGTGGCCGAGAACAAGCTGACCGGCGACAACGTGGAGTTCGAGGCGGACGCGGTGCTGGTAGCCTCGGGGAGGGCCTCGAACGCGGACGTCACGAGGGTGGAGAAGACGGGGGTCAAGACGGACGAGAAGGGGTGGGTGGTCGTTGACGAGCATTTGAGGACGACGAAGGAGGGCATCTGGGCGCTGGGCGACGCGACGGGGAAGCTGATGTTCAAGCACAAGGCGAACTACGACAGCATCATCGTCTACAGGAACGCGTTCCTCGGCCAGAACGTTAAGGCGGACTACCACGCCGTCCCCCACGCCGTGTTCACCGAGCCCGAGGTTGCCAGCGTCGGCTTGAAGGAGCGGGAGGCGCTGGAGAAGGGTTACGACATCTTGGTCGGCTACGCCGACTATGGTGAAACGGCGAAGGGCGAGGCGATGATGGCCGAAGGCTACTTCGCCAAGGTGATCTTGGACAGGGAGACTTTCCGGATCCTGGGCGCCCACATCGTAGGCCCGGAGGCTTCGATACTGATCCAGGAGGTGGTCACGCTCATGTACACGCACGAGGGAAGCGCGGAGCCGATATACAACGGGATGCACATCCACCCCGCGCTCTCCGAGGTCGTAGAGAGAGCCTTCTACCACCTACACGAGCCCGGCGAGTGGCGGAGGCACTTGCACGCCCACTAGCGCGCTACAGGAGCTCGGCCGCCCCCCTCAGCTCGCTGAAGTTCACGCTCAGCGTCACGTAATCGCCCAGCCCCTTCACCTTCGAAACATAGCGCGCGAGAAGCATCGGCGCAAAGCTCAGTCCAGGGTACTAAACGTTTCCTTTAGCGCGCGCCAGCCTAGCTCCGCGGAGCACCCCCTATAGCATACCTGCGTATTCTCTATCCTTTTCTTTAACTTTCTGTTTAGAAAAGATTACTTTCAGGCTTCTTAACATCGAATTTATAAAGCTCCGGTTCACCTTGAGCCCGTGAGCCGCGTGGGGAACGCGGTGGGAGCGCAGGCGGTGAGGGGGCCTCAGCCCCGGGCCCTCGAGCAAAGGGCGGTGCCTGTGGAGGCGGGGAAAGCCCCAAACCGCCCTCAGGCCGGGCTGGGCTTTAGAGTATGGAAGCTGAGGGTGAGTAGGGTTAACAGAGAGAAGCTTAAAGCATTATACAATGATGTTGTAAACTTCTTGCTTGGTGTTACAAGTGAGTTAAGAGGATCTAAATACTTAACGTACTACGCCGAGGAGTGGAGGGAAATGTGCGAGAGCGCGAAGAGGATGCGGGGGGAGGCTGGGAAGAGGACGCAGCCGAAGACGCCGCCTTTGCTCGTCCCTGTACGCTTCGTGATGCCGGACGGCTCCACGCGCGGCGACAAGAACGCGCCAGCGGTAATCGACTTGAGGAGGGGGGAGCTGCGGGTGCCCTCGTACGGCGTGGTGCAGAGGCTGCGGAGGAACCTTGTGAGGGCGCTGGTCGAGGAGAACCTGCTGGAGCCGAGGCCCGAGTTCACGCTACAGATTACGCGGCGCGGGTTGATACGCGTCATTGCCCACCGCAGGCTTCGCGCGAGGCTGGAGCTCCCGCTCAAGGTCGTGACGATCGACGAGAACTCCAGGTACGGGCACTCGCTCGCCTACTGGTACATCAACGAAACTAAGGCGTCGATGACGTATTTCGAGAAGCTGAGGCCGGCGAACCACGGTTTCCGGCGGGAAATTGCAGCTTTACTCCAGAGCTACGCCGACAAGCCGTGCGTGGAAACCAAGAGGCAGTTCGCAAAATTCCTCCCGCCGGAGGTGCTGAGGGCGCTGACGACGGAGAGAGCGAGGGAGCTCGCCGAGAAGACGAGGGAGAAAGAGAGGCAGCTGAACGACAGCTTCGTCTGCAAGCTGGTGGCGAAGGTGCGCACGCTAGTCAGGGAGGCGGTGAGGAGAGGGATGAGTGCGCTGATACTCGTGGAGCCGATCGACGGTAGTTCCTTGAGGGGGACGGAGCTGCAGGGGACGCTGCTGCGGGGTAGGAAGCGACTGAAGAACTTGGCGGTGTACGAGGGGGCGAAGGTGGGGGAGGTTAGCGCGAGCGGGAAGGTCTGCCCCCACTGCCGCAGCAAGGGCGTCGAGGTCGCGCACACTAAGCGTAGCAGGATCTACGAGTGCCCGAAGTGCGGCTTAAGGTGGGACAGGGACAAGGGAGTGCACTACAACATGCTTTACAGCTACTTCGCGCGGATGGTGAAGGAGGAGTGCGACGACGACAGCGTGATGGCCGAGAGAGTTCTGGCGGCGCTGAGGGAGTGGCTGGAAAAGCACCCGAACATCCTAGCGTACTAGCGCTGTGAGCTCATGTCCCCAAAGCCCGTTCCCCTGGGGGAAAGCCGCTGGGCGGCGAGTACCTCAGGGGGCCCAGCGCGCGGGGCCTGAAGAGGCTGTGAAGGTGAAGCCGCCCCCTTCGGGGAGATCCGGGGGCGGTGGACGAGCCCATGACGCTCTGGAGCGCCGCGGTCGGCGACGCCGCGGCGGCTATGAAGGGGGGCCTCTCCCTCAGCAACCAGGGAGAGGCGGGATGTGGGTGCGCGTGCGCCTGCGCGCGCTTTTTATCTCGCGCCGCTCAACCTCACCCGTGTGTAGGGTTGCGGTCGTCGGCGCCGGGGTGGCCGGTCTTCTCGCCGCGCTCAACCTCGATTGCGAGGTCGACGTGTTCGAGGCGGCGAAGCCGGGGTTGCGGGGTAGGAGGTGCACCGGCGTCGTGTCGAGGGCTACGCTCGCCCGGCTGCCCCGCGCCGAGCGCTTCGCGCTGCAGCGCTACTCGGCTCTCGAGGTCGCAGTGCCCGAGCTGGATCTCCGCCTTTCCCTGGGCTCGCGAACCCCCTTTGCGTGCAAGCTGGACAGGAGCGCGCACGAGCTCGAGCTCGCCGGGATGGTTGAGGGCAAAGGACACCGCTTGCTGCAGCGGGCGCCGGTCCGCGCGGTCAGACCGGGGACGGGCGGCGTCGACCTGCTGCTTCCCACCGGCTGGAGGCGCTACGACGCTGTAGTGCTGGCGGAGGGCTACCCTCCGACCCTCTCCAGGGCGCTGGGTTTAGCCCCCGAAACGGAGGCGCGCGTGGGGGTCCAAGCGCTAGCCCGAATCGGCGGGGCGCTCGACCCCGAAGCCCTCTACGTCGCGTACTCGCCCAGGATCCTGAAGGGCTTCGCCTGGGTTGTTCCCCTCGGCGGAGGCAAGGCGCTCGTGGGGGGCGCGGCGCCGCGCGGGCTCGACGCTCTCGGAGGAGCGGTGAAGCTGTGCTCGAGGCTATTCAAGCTGGGGGTCGAGGTCGCCTCAAAGCCCTTCGGCGGCTACGTCCTGAGGGGCTACCCGGGCTCGCTCGCGAGGGGGAGGGTCTTCGCGCTGGGGGACGCGGTTGCGACCGTGAAGAGCTTGAGCGGCGGCGGCCTGTACGCGGTATCCGCTCTCGCCAAACCCCTCGCGGAGGCCGTGGAAGCCGTCGCGGAGGGGGGCAGGCCTAGCAGCGAGAACCTGGCTGAGATCGGTAGGGTGCTAAGGGTCTTGCGCCGCGGCTACCTGCTCGCGGAAGCTCTCGACTGGGCGATCGCCAGCTCGCCGCGCATCAGGTTGAAAGTGGAGGCGGAGGTGAAGGAGCTGGAGTACGACGATCACGCGGCAGCGCTCCTCCAGGCGATATCGGGGGTGAAGGGTGTGAAGCTCGGGAGCGAGCTTTAAGAGGGTTAAGGACGGAAAAGGCGGAAATACTCCGCGCGCGTTAAGCGCATTGTGGGAAGGGGTAGGGTCGTTCCCGTCAGGTTGGACCCCGAGCTGCTGGAGGAGGTGGACGCGCTGGTGAGGGCTGGGGTTTACGCCTCGAGGAGCGGGGCGATAAGGGCCCTCGTGGAAGCGGGGCTGGAGAAGATTAGGCGCGCACGGTTGATCGCCGAAGCCGTTGAGAAGCTCTTCGAGCTCGAGAGGAGGGAGGGCAAGCCACCTATCGAGCTGAGGGGAGGGCTGCAGCAGCTGCTGGAGGAGAGGGGGCGGTACTAGTGGCGTACACCGACACGAGCGTCATAGCGCGCGCTCAAGCCCACAGGCTTCGGTTGAGGAAGGGCACGAGCGCCATCATCACGGCTAGGCGCGTGAGCTCCTCCCTCGTGACCTTCCCGCCCGTTAGTAGGCCAACGAGCCCCTCCGCCTCGCCCACCCCCCTCCTGCCGAAGAACCTGTCCACAACCTCCTCGAGCTCGCCCGCCTCGCCCCTCTCCAGCGCTTCGGCGAACCTGGGGGGTAGGGGGAAGGCCGGGGAGAGCCCGACGCCCACCCCGCCACCCTTGCCCGCGACGACCGCGACCTGCACTTCGATTTGAACGTCGGCGAGGCTGAAGAAGCCGGCCTCCACGCCCACCCCGTAGTCGCCTTTCGCAGCTTCAAGCGCGCGAACAGCCCTGTTCAGCGCGCCCTTCAGCGTCTCCTCGAGCCCGACGGGCTGCCTCGGAACCCCCGGATCGACCCCCACCCCCACGACCTCGACCTCGCCGAAGAACTCCCTGAAAGCCCGCTCGATGCCCTTCAGCTTCGCCGGGTTCCTCGTGCCGGCGGCCACCTTGAGCCGCCCGCCGCAACCGGCCGCGCGCAACTCGGATCCCCTCAACCGCCCTCCACGTGGGCTGAGAAGCTGAGCGTCTCCAAGCCGCTGCCGCCCCTCCATATCTCGAAACCTGCTTCGATCGCGTCCAGGAACCACTCGGGGTCGATGAAGCCTCTGGAGACCGCGTCGTCGATAAAGGCTTTGATGTCCAAATCCACGCTGCTGAGAGGCTCCCTAGAGACGTAAGCGATGTAGTTCCAGCTCATGTTGGCGAAGTAAACGTCCCAAGCTACACCGCTTATCTCTACGGTCGCCACCCTCCTCCCGGCGGGCCCCGCGCCCCCTCCCCTGTTGATCCATATCATGAGCTCAGCGCCTCCGGTCGGCTCGCTAGCCCCCTTTACGCTGAACCAGATGTCGTAGGCGGCGTTCCACGTGCCTTCGACCCCCTCCACGCTGATCCTCCAGCTGCTTCTCGCCGCCCGCAGCTCCCTCACCTTCACGGGGAGCCCGCTGTTCCTCGTGCAGTGCCCCCAGTGGCACCCCTTGTACACGAAGGGGTAGGCCGCGACATCCCTCGAGCTGTGGGTGGTCTTAACGACCTTGAAGCGCGTGGAGCTCGGATCCGCGTCGACGACCTGCTCGCCCACGCCGGGGCCCGACCCCCAAACGTTGTTGCAAACCCTGTACTCGCCTCCCATAACGTCTAGGCAATCCCACCTGCCTGTGAGCCTGGTGAAGCCGGGTGGCGGCGGCTCGAGCTGGCGCCTAGACAGCAGCGAGACTACCGCCAACGCAGCCGCCAGGAGCGCTGCAACTAGAGCTCCTGCAACTAAAGCGCGCACGAAGCGACGGTTCGAGCGGCAACCTATATCCCTGCCGCTCAGCGAGACGCACAGCAGCGGCTCGCCGGCCAAACCTTATTTACCCGGTAGCGCCAGCTACCTTGTGCTGGGGGTTTTCGCCAGGAAAAATGGGATCGAGCTCGCGGTTAAGCTTCCTTGGAAGGTAGGCATCGTGGCTTTCATGGCGAACCCGCTGATGCAGAAGGAGGACCCGCGAGCGATCGAGGAGACCTTGCGCGCGCTCGCGAGCGACCCGGTGTTCGACCTCGTTGAGCTGCAACCTTTGAGCGAGAGCGGTTGGGCTGCAGCTAAGCGCGCGCTGGAGGGCTCGAAGCTCGAGCTCGCCGTGGGGGCTCAACCGGTTGTGCTCAACCAGGGCTACAACCCGTCCTCCCTGAACGAGGGGGAGAGGAGGAGGGCCGCCGAGAAGCTGATCGAGATCGCTAAGGCGGCGGCTGCCCGAGGCGCGAAGGCTGTGGCGTTCTGCAGCGGCCCCGACCCGGGCCCCGAGAACAGGGAGGCGGCGAAGGCCGCGCTCGCGAAGACGGCGAGGGAGGTGGCGGCGCAGGCGGAGAAGCTGGGGCTCCTGGTGCTGCTTGAGACGTTCGACAGGGAGTGGGACAGGAAGCAGCTGATCGGCCCGCTGAGGGACGCGGTGGAGGTGGCTAGGGAGGTGAGGGGCGAGTTCGGGAACTTCGGCCTGCTCTGGGACTTGAGCCACGCCCCCCTCCTCAGCGAGAAGCCCTCCGACCTTTCAGCCGCGCGGGAGTGCCTGCTCCACGTGCACATCGGCTGCGCGAAGCGCCTGCCCGACGGTCGGCTGGTGGACACGCACCCTGGCTTCTACAGGCCGGGCTCGATCAACGGGGTCGAGGAGGTGGCGGAGCTCCTGAAGGTGCTGCTCGACATCCGGTACCGGGGGGCCGTGAGCTTCGAGGTGAAGCCGGAGGAGGGGCAGGTTTGGAGGGAGCCCGCGGAAGCGGCGAAGAGCGTGCTCTACGCGGCGTTCGCTAAAGTCGTGGAAAGCGTGTAACCGCCCGGAGCGGCCGTTTCTAAACTATCGCTTTTTCGTTGCTTAACTTGGAGCAGAAGTAAAGCGCAGCTTACGTTGGAAGCAGCTTCTGCACGATCTCCGCTACCCCAGCGCCGCGGGGTTTCGAAGCGACGTAACCCCCTAGGCTCTCTACAAGCCTCTTCACAGTCTCCTCGGCGTTCTGCACGGTTGCCGGCTTGAAGCCGTAGCGGCCGTCGAGCATGGGTATGTCGTTGCCGGAGTCGCCGACCGCCACCGCCTCACCTGGCTCGACGCCGAACACCTTGCAGACCTTCAGCAGCGCAGATCCCTTGTCGCAACCCTCGGCGAGGACGGCAACCACCCTCCCGTTCCTGATGCTGTGAAGAGGGAGCCCTGCGAGAAGCTCTTCCATCGCTTTTTCCTCGGCTTCCGCGCTCGCGACATCCTCGAATATCACGGCGAAAAGGCACCTCTCCAGCGCCTCCTCCTCTCCGACGACCCTTACGATGCGCGCACCGGTCGCAACGAGCCTCGAGACCTCGCTAGCCAGCAACCCCTTCGCCCGCTCGTACGCTGACCGCCAGAGCGCCGCTAAGCGCTCGTTGTGCTCGTTTAACCCCTCGTAGCGGCCTCCTCTGAGCAGGAAGATCCTGCACTCGTCGGCTATCAGGAAGTGGGGGTAGCCTGCAGCGGGCCCTAACCTGTTGGCGGAGAGTATGCGGAGCTGGTCGGCGAGGCTCCTGCCCGAAGCGGTGCCGACGATTACGCCCTTTTCAACCGCCTCTTCCAACGCTTCGATGGCCTCGGGAAGGATCCTTTCGCCAGGCTCCAGCAGCGTCCCATCGAGGTCGAGCGCAAGTAGCTTCACGAGGTCCTGCGCTCCGGAAACGCTTATTACTTTAGCGTGGGCTTTGAGCGCGTGAATAGGCTTGTCGTGGCGATCGCGGTCGTCGCCGTCGCGGTAGCTGCCGCTGCCTTCTACTTCACCTTCCGGGAGCGAGAGACGCTGGACTCCCTTCTCGAAAAAGCGAGAAGGGGTGATAGGTTCGAGGTGCTGGTCGCAGGCTCGAGCGGTGGGAGCGTGCCTGTCCGCTACACCTGCGACGGCGAGGACGTGTCGCCCCGCGTCGAGTGGAAGGGGTTACCGGCTAGCGCTAAGAGCCTCGTGCTCATCTGCTACGACCCTGACGCGCCTAGGGGGACGTTCGTCCACTGGGTGCTCTACAACCTACCTCCGAGCCTCCCCGGGCTCCCGGAGAACCTCCCGAAGACCGGCGTTGTCGAGGGCGTGGGGCTTCAGGGGGTGAACGACTTCGGCCGCGTGGGCTACGGGGGTCCCTGTCCTCCCAGCGGGACGCACCGCTACGTGTTTCTCGTGCTCGCGCTCGACTCCGAGCTCGGGCTGCGCGAGGGGGCATCAGCTTTCGACGTGCTGCACGAAGCTCTACCGCACGTGATCGGGTACGGCGAGGTTGTGTTGAGGTACTCGAGGGGTTGAAAGCTTGCGCCGCGCACCCGCCCTCGCCCTAGCTTTCCTCTTTGCCTTAACCGCGCTAGCGCAAGCCGCCCCGAAGCTCGCTATTACCCGAGTGGAGATAGGCAGCCTGGTCGGTGGGACTTTCGCACCCAGACCGGACAGGATTTTCGAGAACGGCGAGGCTGTAACCGCCCGCGCGGTGGTCAGCGCTTCGGGGTTGGAGGGGTGCAAGCTGTCGGTAGAGGCTCGGTTGGTCCACCCTCTCGGCGCGACCGTAGCGGCTGGTCGGAGCGAAGCACAGCTGGACGGAGGGATCGAGTGGGTCTTCTCCTTCACGTTCCATACGTCACCCCAGTTGCCGAGCGGCTACTACAGGGTCGAGGTGGCGGCGGAGGCTTGTGGGGAGCGGGCGGAGGAGTGGAGTCTTTTCTACTACAGTGGAGTTGCAGCCTTAGAGAACTACGTCGAGCTCGAGTACGAGCTAGTAGTGAAAGGCAGCGGAGAAGTGGAGGAGCTACGCATAGCCTTGCCGAACGACCCTACGCTCGAGATGAAGGCTGGACCGCTAGCAGTCCCCAACCCCCTTCGAACAGTGGCGGATAGGTTCGGCAACTCGTACGCTGTGTACGGGGATTTGAGGGTGAACGGCGAGCTGCGGGTAAGCGTCTACGCTGCCGCCGTCCAAGGCTTAAGCTTCGTGAATGCCGACGCGCCGCTGACAGTACTTCCGCCGAGGGGTTTGGCGGAGTTCCTGAAGCCGAGCCCCTACATCGAGTCCGATGCTTCGAGCATCGTATCCCTCGCTAGGGAGCTCGTGAGCGGAGCTCGCACCTACAGGGAAGCGTTAGCGCGCATCGCCGATTGGGTCTCCTCGAACATCGCCTACGACGAGAGCTTGAGCACGCTGCAAAACTACAGGGAGCTAGGGGCCCTCTGGGCGCTGAACGCGAAAAGGGGCGCGTGCCTCCAGTTCTCCAGGCTCTTTGTAGCGCTGGCGCGCGCTGCCGGCATTCCAGCTAGGCTCGTCGAGGGCTTCAACGTGCAGCCGCCTGGCCTAGAGGAAGGCAGGTTTACGCACGCGTACGTGGAGGCTTACATCCCCGGTTACGGCTGGCTGCCTCTCGAACCGCAGCGAGGCGGTAGCTGGTTGGGTTTCACCCCTCCAGCACCGGGTTACATAGCGCTCGTGAAAGGAGCTGGCGAACCGATGGAAGGCTTTGAGGAAAGCGTTGACGGTATCTCTATCTTCGTACTCCGATACAGGGGTTCGCTGAGCGCCCAGTTCAGGTACAAGGCGAGAATAGCGCCTGCGAGCCCGCCGCCTCCAAAGCTTGAGCTTAACCTCCGGTTGCCATCCATGGCGCACTACGGCGATAACCTTTCTCTGCAACCGCTCACAAAGCCAGAAGCCGGGTGCGAAGTGACTATTACAAGCCCTAGCCGCTCGACCCCCTTGAGATTGCCGCCCGGCGGGAGGGCCGAGATCGAGCTGAACGAGACGGGAACCTGGTTCATCGAAGTGTTCGCGTGGAGGAACGGCTACATCCCAGCTTACGCTAAGGCTTCGGTCGAAGTGGTGCCGAAGCCCCTCAACCTCTCAGTCGAAGTTGAAAACGCATACCTGCTCGAGCAGCCTCGTATCGTTGTGAAAGTGACTCCTCCCGTTAAGGGCGTGCCGGTGCAGCTCATCGCCGCAAGCTGCTACGTGATCGAGCGGTTCTCGCTGGTAACGGACGAGCGCGGGACCGCGGAGGCGCTGCTGGAGCCCCAGCTCCTGCCCTGCCAGCTGAGGGCGCTGGCCTCAATTACCCACCCCGGCTACAGGGCCGAGCCCGCGGAAGTTGAAGCGTGGCCCCTCCCGCCCCCTGAGCTCGCGGCAGTTGTTGCAGTGGTGATCGCCCTCGCGATATTCGTTAAGCGGAGGAAGAAGCTTTAAGCCAGCTCGCGTTAGAGAAGCTGGGCTGACCTGTGGGGGAGAACGCGGACAGCGTGCTGGAGGAGCTGAAGATGAGGGAAAAGGAGGCGAGGGAGATCCGGAGGAGGGAAGCCGATTGGGAGTTCATCAACTCGCTGCCGGCTAGGTTGAAGCTCGCGCTGGTCCACTACGTTGAAACGGGGGACCTCTACGTCTCAGCGAGAATCGCCGGCATGCCTATGGAGGAGTTTAACGAGCTGAGAATCCGGGCGAGGATACCGCACGTCAATTGATGCCGAGTGCGGCGCCGGGTGAGTGGCGATGCCGTTCGCTCTGCGGAGTAAAAGAATATTTTCGGTCTTCTCCCAGCTGCGCTTCAGAATCCTTAAATTTTATGGACTAGACGGTGTCCGAATCTATGCTTCAAGTAGAGGAAACGCGCGGAGGTCTTGAAAGCGGGCATTCGCCTTCTGAACCAACCAACGCCTTCGCCGATTCCTCGTTTCTTATCGACTGGGCCCGCTACTCGAAGAGGGATCTTCTGTTCGCGATCTTCTCGACCGTGTGGGTGCCGGAAGCTGTACTGAACGAAATAAGGTCGGAAAGAACCCTTTCGTGGGTAACGGAGAAGATGGCGCTAGGCGTCATCGCCCTCTTCCCCGACTTGCCGAACCACCGGGAGACCGCGTTGAGGCTGATGGAGGAGAGCTCCAGGTACCCTGTGAGGCGGTTGGATTACCCGGAAGCCTACTGCATCGCGGTAGCTTCCGACAGGGGCTACATCGTGCTTTCGGAAAACGGTGCAGCGTACGCAGCTCAGTTCCTCTACGCGAGAGCGAAGGTTTGGAGGGCGCTGGAAGCGCTGCTGGAGCTTATAAGGCGCGGCCTGGTGGAGAGGGAGGAGGTTTATAGGTACGAGAGGGAAACTCTGCATAAGTTCCCTAGGAGGGATTTGGAGAGGCTGGGGTTCTATGAGCGACGTGCTGAGGGAGCTGGAGGAGAGGGAGAAGGAGGCTAGGGAGATGAGGAGGCAGGGGGCCGACTGGAGCTACATAAACTCGCTGCCGCCCCGGGTCAGGGCAGCCGTGGTGCTGTTCATAGAGAGCGGGGACCTCAGGCTCTGCCAGAAGCTTTCGGGCCTCGACCTCGAGGACTTCATCGAGGTTCTCAGGAGAGCGAACGTCTGGGTAACGTAACGCGCTAGGCTGCGATCTTTAACACGTTAACGTCCCAGCATTTTACGATCTCGTGACCGGCGACTTTCAGGATGCGCTCGATGTATTTGAGCATGTTCAAGCACGCTCGAAGCTTATTTTTATTCGTCACGTGGTGTTCGAGCACCGCGCGTGAGAATGCACGCGGGAATTCGACGCTTACAGCGATCTCGGGGATCAGGAGCTTGCAATCGCTTAGCAGCACGAGCTTACGGGCGAATTCGGCTGCCGCCCACTCCTCCTTACTGAGCGCGCGCCGTTGGGCTACGGAGCCGGCGTATCGACCTTTCAATTCTTTCCTAGTTGCTGCTTAGTGGAGGAGCTTAAGCGCAGGCTGTCGGAGGAGCTGCTCACTTTCAATTCTTTCCCAGTTGCTGCCGTGACTTTCGCGCTTTGCTTCCTTATAAACCCTTCCTTCGCGAACTTCGAAGTTCCTGAAAACTCACTCGCACCGTCTCTCGACGCATGCAGCAATTCGCGGAAACCTTTCCCGATTCCCGGCGGAAAGAGGAATTTGGACGGAAAGGAACGATGTTTAACAGATGCGTTGAACAAAAGAACTTCTGGTCCGAGAGCGGAAAAGTTAGCGGAGGGGGAGGGTCAGGACTCGGTAGCGCGCGCTAAGGTTTCATGCCTGCCCCTGTGCTGGGCTACCAGCCTGTCAAGCAGGGTGAAGGTCTCCTGCAGGCTCCTGCCCTCTAAACCAAGCTCGAAAGCGTCTCCGAGCGCGGCTTCCAATTCCTATATGCCTTCTATGAATTTTATGGTTGAATCCTTTACCTCCTTCTCTAATTTTTCGAAGCGCCCAGACAGCTCGTTAAAGAGCTCCAGGGCCGTAACGGCAGATCGCTTCATCCCTAGATACCACTCGCCCTTTAGGCTCTCCGGAATATATGCGTTAATTTCTAACTAAGGGGAGAGAGCGAGGCCTCCAAAACGGCTCGCTTTACCTTCTTTCAACGCTTTCATAAGGAGCCTGAATGCTTGTGAAGCTTGGAGGCGGAACCAGCGGCTCAAGAGGTAGAGTGTAGCGAAGTACGTTAGGGCGGCGGCGAGCAGGGTTAGGAGAGCCTCCCTGATCCTCAGCGGGTTGATCAGGAGGGCGGGGAGGCTGGCTGCGAAGGCGGCGATTGTGAACTCGAGAGCCTCTTTGGCTGGCGCGCGCACGCCCAAGCTCTTCGCCCACCCAGCGAGCGTTGCAGTCGCGAGGAGCTCGGCGGCGAGCCATGAGAGCCTTGCCCCCGCAGCGACACTCACCGGGTCCCTCGCCAAGGCTATAGAAAGGGCTATCCCCGGTAGCGCCACAGCGTCCTTCGCGTAGCTTAACGCTACGACCTTGAACAGCTTCGACTTAACCAGCTCCCTGTGGGAGACAGCTGCTGCGTCAACCCTCTCAGCGCCCTGGACAGCGTCGAGGAGAACTCCATTGACGGTGCCGAGCATAGCGGTTAGCGCGGCTGCCCGCAGCACGTCAGCCCCTCTCGCGTACAGGGGGTTGAGGAGGTAGAGGAGGTTCGGCGCTAGCGCGACCGCGCCAACTGTTGAGGGAATGGCGAGGAGGAGCACCGCCCTCAGCGACTCCTCGACAAGCTCCGGCCGGTTGCCGGCGGAGAGCAATCGCTGGTACAGACCCCTGGCGAGGAGGTAGGAGTAGGCGATAGCGTTGGAGTACACAAGGACGACCGCGTAGTACGCGACAGCCTCGTTGGAGGAGAAGTGGGAGATTAGGAGGGCGTCCGCCGTGCCGATCAGCGAGGCGAGTAGCGACATCGCGCTCAGCCAGGAGTAGGAGAGCATTCTTCCCGCCGTGCCGGCGCTCGGCCTCCTCAAAGCCTCGCCGCCGGCCGCCAACGCTAAGCTGGTCAGCTGCGTCGCGTACCCAGCGAGAACTGAGAGCATCGCCTCCCACAGCGTCACCCGACCGCCGAGCGCGAACACTAGAGCGGCGGCCAGCTTCGCCGTCTCGAACGCGAACTCCGAGAGGGCTGCAGCCCGCGGCTTAACCGCGTAGACGGCCGCGTAAAGCGCGGAGTTAGCGTAAAGCACGGGGATGTAGGGCAGCGCGAGCCAAGCGGCTGCCAGCGGAATTCCGAACAGCCCTGGCAGGCTCCCCGCCAGCGCGGCGAAGGCGGCGAGCGCCGCCAGCGAGAATGCAGCGGCCAGCGCGAGACCGGTGCTGGTCGCGCTCACATCGCCGTAAGCCCTGAACCTCGTCACCCAGTAGTTCACTACAGTTCCAGCGGTCGCGTAGGCGAGCAGGGACGAGATCACGCTCCAAGCCCCGTACTCCTCGGGCGCAAGGTTCCTCGTGATGAGCAGGATGAAAGCGGCGCCGACGATAAGCCCGTACAGCTTCGCCGCGTAGAAGAGCGCGCCCGTCAGCTTCAGCCCCACGCCCCTCACCAGCTAGCGCAGCAGGCCCCGAGCCTTGCAGAGGGCGAGCGCGGCCACAGTCTTCAGGTCGAGGACCTCGCGGCCGGCCGAGGCGAGGTAAGCGTTCGGGTCCACCTCAACCGCCTTCAGGATTTCGCCGGCCTCGGGGTGGGCCCTCCGCTTCTCGAGCTCCAGCGCGGCGAAGAAGTGCATCACCTCGTCGCTGTACCCGGGCGTCGCGTAGGCGGTGGCGAGCTTCACCAGCTCGCCCGACGCGTAGCCGACCTCCTCTTCCAGCTCCCGCCGGGCCGCCCGCTCGGGGTTCTCGCCTTGCTCAACCCTACCCGCCGGCACCTCCAGCACCCACGCTTTGACCGCAGGCCTCCACTGCCTCACCATCACGACCTTCCCGCTCTCGAGTAGGGGAACCACGATAGCCGCTTCGCCGAACGCCACAACGTCCTTCTCGAACACGGTGCCTCCGAACTCGAACCTGCGCTTCAGCAACTTCACGCGCTTCCCGACAGCGACCAGCTCGTCGCCAAGTACGCGAGGCTCCACGCAGGCTGAGGGAGCCGCGGTTTAAAAGGAGAGCGCGCTGAAGCAGAGCCGAAGCGCGGGAACCTACTCTCGCGCGGCAGCGACGAGGGCTACCCCGCAATCGCCGCACGAGGCCCCCTCGTATACAGGCGGTTCGGTCTCCGGCACGGTGAGCGGCTCGTAGTCGAGCGCTTGCAGGATACGCCTCACCCTAAAGCCCGCGCGCTCCACTAGCTCGAGCACCTCCCTCAGCGTCAGGAAGCGGGCTGCGGCGAGGACGGGGTCTGTGCGCTTTTCCGCGAGCTCCGCGTAAAGCCTCCCCCACCTGCTCTCCCTTTCGATGAAGAGGATGGCCAGCACGCCGTCCCGCTTCAGCAAGCCCCGCACAGCTTGGACAGCTTTAAGCGGCGCGCGTGACGGCGCGGCGATCGCCCTAGCGACAGCCGTGCCCCTCTTTCAGTAGTGCGCTACGCTTCGAGCTGGAGGAGCCTCGGCTTGAGGCCTGCTCTCCTGAAGGCCTCTTCCACCAGCTCGGCGCACTCCCCGCAGCCGCGGGGGCAGCGCAGCAGGTGCGAGCGGCAGTTCCTGCAGTCGCTTGAGCCGAAGCCGGGAACCGGGTGCTTGAAGCCGAGCTGCTCGAGGTGGGGAACTAGGACGCACTCCCTCGCCGCCGCTCCCGCGTAGACGACGCAGGCGAGCTCGGCGGCTCCGCTGGTGAGCTGGTCTACGTGCCACCTGACCCGCTTCTCGGATACCGCGTGCCTCGCGATCCTGGCCCGCAACCCCCCAGGCCCCCTCGCCGAGCCGATGTACACGTAGCAGCCCGGCTCCAGCCTCCAAGCTCGCCCGCGGACCCTGACGGTGGCTGGCTCCCTCACGAGCAGCAGCAATGCGTAAACCCCCGGAACCCTCGGCAGCTCTTCGATCCCCGATCTAACCGACTTCGTTGACCTCAAGCTCCACGCCACCCGCCACCTCGCTCAGCGCCTCCCTCAGCGCGCGCTCGACCTCGGCGAGCGGGGCCCCCCGCCTGCAGTAGAGCGTTGCCCGCCCCCTGCTGGGCTCGAGAAGGAGCGTGCCGACCAGCCGGCCGCGGTAGCCGAGGAGGAACTCGTAGGCGTGCCACCGGACGTAGAAGCCCCTCTCCCTCAGCCTGCGAGCCAGCTCGATCCTCGCCGCCGGCCTGGAGAGGCGCCAAGCCACGGCAAGGTTTTTCCCTCCACCTTTTAAGGTGCGCGCGTGGCCTGCGGCGGCATCGAGCTGGTCAACGTCTCGAAGTCGTACGGCCGGCTCCGCGCGCTGAGGGGGGTCACGCTGACCGTCAGGCCGGGCGAGATCTACGGGCTGCTGGGGCCAAACGGGGCCGGCAAGACGACCGCGCTGAAGATCATCGTCGGCCTCCTGAGGCCTGACGGCGGCCTCGTGAGGGTTTGCGGGGTCGACGTGGTAGCGGAGCGCGAGCGGGCTCTCCGGCGCGTGGGCTACGTGCCCGAGAACCCCGTGGTCTTCGAGAACCTGAAGGTGATCGAGTTCTTCAGGCTCGTCGCCTCGCTGAGGGGGATCCCTCGCGAGGTTTTCGAGGAGAGGTCGAAGCGCTACGTCCAGCTCTTCGACCTCGAGGGGGAGCTGGGGAAGAGAATGGGGAAGCTCTCGAGGGGCAACGCGCAGAAGGTTTTGGCCGTAGCCGCCTTCCTGCCGGAGCCCGACGTGCTCGTGATGGACGAGCCGATGTCCGGGATGGACCCGGAGGCTCAGCGCGCGTTCAGGGAGGAGGTTGCGAGGTTCGCGAAAAGGGGCGCGGCGGTGATCATCTCGAGCCACCAGCTTCCCATGGTCGAGCGGCTCTGCACGAGGGTCGGCATCATCAGCGGGGGGAGGCTGCTGGCGGAGGGCGCGCTCGACGAGATCAGGAGCAGGGTGGGGGCCGGCGCGGACGCGGCGCTCGAGGAGGTTTACCTGAAGCTGGTGGGCGGCGGTGCCGGCTAGGACCTTCCTCGCGGTTCTGGAAGCCCTCCTGAAGGACGACCGGGCCCACTACGTGCTGGCAGCCCTGACCGCCGCCACGGTCGCCATCGCGGCGCTGGCTCCCCCCCTCAGGTTCCTCCAGCCGAGCGCGCTGGGCATCACCAAGCGGGAGGCCGAGGAGTACGCGAGCGCCGCCCTGCTGGCGTACCTGGCGGCAACCGCGCTCGTCGGCGCCCCTGGGCGCGGGCAGCTCGCCGTCAAGAAGGCGGCGGAGCGCGACCTCCTCCTAACCCAGCCGGTCAGCGTGCGCGCGTACCTCTTAGCCAGCTCGGTGAGGGAGGCCCTCGAGGGAGGGGCGAGCTTCGCGTTCTCGCTTGCGTTCGCGGCCCCCTTCCTGGGCTCCGGCGCTAAAGCCGCGCTCCTGCTGCCGACGCTCACGCTAGCCCACCTCTTCCTGGAGACCGCGACGGGGGTCCTGGGGCTCGCGGCCGCCCTCGCGGGCGCGCGCTGGGTTTCGGCGCCGCTCCTCGCCTACTTGGCGGCGGGGGTGCTGCACTCCGCCGCCCTCCGCTCCCTCTCGCCCCTCCTCACCGCCCCGCTGAGGTGGATCGCCCGCCCCATCGTGCTCTGCTTCACGCTAAGCGAGCCGTGGTGGCAGGTGCTGGCCGAGAGCCTGCCGCTCGCCGCCGCCTGCGCCGCCTCCTCGGCGGCATACGCGCTGCTCTCGGGGAGGTTCACGCACCCGGAGATGATGAAGCTGCTGGGCGAGGTCGCCGCCGAGGAGGTCGGGGGCCCGGAGTTGTCCCTTTCAAGCGACCCCCGCTCGGCGATCTTCGAGCTCCACCTCAAGCGGGTCTTCGCCACGAGGAGGCACGCGGCCCTCGTCGCCGCGGCTACAGCCTCCCTCGCTGCACTGGGGTTCGCGCTCGCCCGCTTCGGGCTGGCCGAGGCGATCAAGCCGGGCATGGTTCTGGTGTGGTTCGTGTCGGTATCTGTCGGGATGTTGCTGGGGGTTGCGGCGTTCGACCTCGGCCCCCTCTGGTTCTACAGGGTCAACTGCGCGGACCTGAAGGCCTTGGCGGCGGCTGTGGCGCTCAAGCAAACGGTTTACCTGAGCGAGGCGGCACTGGCGCTCTCCGCCTTCGCCGCGGCGCTCTCGGGGCGGCTCGAGTACCTGCTCTTCCCGCTAGCCAACCTCCCCTTCGCCTGCGCTTCGTCGGTCGGCACCCTCGCCGCGGTCGCGCTCGTAATCCCCAGGAAGAGGCTGGTTAAGCACACGCAGGAGGGGCTCACGGTGCCCGAGGAGTGGCTCCTGTCAGCCGCCCTAGCCCCCGCAGCCCCCCTGCTGCTCGCCGCTGCGCTTTTCGGCTCGCTCGTGGAGACGGGGAGCCCCTGGCTGCCGCTGTACCTCGCCGCCAGCTTTGCGCTCGCGGCGCTCGTGCTCTTCGTGGGGGTCGAGGTGGCCGCGGAGCTGCTGTACTCGAGGGACGTGGCCTCTTAGCGCGCTCTCGCGCACGGCCCCCAGCACCCTGTAGCGCGCGAAACCAACGCCTTGCCAAGCGCGCCAGCGCTCAGTTTATATCGTGAGCTTGCACAGGTGGCCCGGATGGCTTGGGAGAGGTTCTTCGACAGGTACGTTTCGAGCCACGTGGGCAGCCTGCCCCTCGAGTACAGCCCGGAGAGCTTCGAGCGGGCTTTCCGCGATCTCGCCGCCGCCGGCCTGGACGTGCCGCCCGTCCCGCAGCTGAGGGACTTCATCTCGATGTACCTCCAGCCGCTCGCCGACGCCGGCGTCGTCGAGGCCTCGGGCACAGTCTTCAAGGCGAGGCGCGAGGATCTCGAGGAGGCCGCCGAGGTCCGCCCCAAGCTGCCGGAGCTCGAGATGGTCTCTAAGCTCGCGAGGGAGCTGGGCGTTAAGCGGCTGCGGGTGCCGATTACAGGCGCGTTCACGCTCGCGTCCCGCGTGTACGTGGGCGACCCCTCCCGCGGGATGCGCAGCACGGCGCTCGCCGAAAAGGAGCTGGTGGCCGACGCGCTGGCCGGCTACGTGGCCAACGCCGTCAGGGCTGCCGTCGAGCTGCCCGGTGCAGCCATAGTCGTCGACGAGCCGGTGCTGGGGACGGTGGTTGGAGGTAAGGTGACGCTCTTCGGCTACCGCGACGAGGACGTCCTCGAAGCCTACGCGCGCGAGCTTAAGCCGGCCGCTGGGCTGCCGCGGGGAACCCACGTTTGCGGGCAGGTGAACGAGAGGCTTGCGTCGCTGCTGGCTGAGTCGGAGAGCCTCGACTTCCTCAACCACGAGTTCCACGACACGCCGGCTAACCTCTCCATCCCTTGGCGCAGGATCCTCGAGCGAGGCGATAAGTTCCTCAGCCCCGGCGTCTTCAGCACGAAGAGGGCTGAAGTCGAGAGCTTTGAGGAGATGCTGGATCTGGCGTCCCGCATCCTCGAGGTAGTGGGGCATGAGCGCGTGAACCTGTTCAGCGGCGATTGCGGGTTTGGAGGTCTCAAGGGAGTTCCCGACGCTTACGAGGTGGCTCTAGCCAAGCTGAGGAACCTGGCAAGGGCAGTGTCGATTCTCAACGAGCGCGCGCTCGGGAAAGGGTAGCGGGCGGTGGTTTTAAACAAGAAGTATAATAAGGTCTGGCGCGACATCACTGGGAAAGGAAAGACATGAGGAGCAGGCTGAGACCCTACCAGCGCGAAGCTCTCGAGTGGGCGTTAAGGGTAGCGGAGACTCGCGGAGGCGCTGTCGTCAGCCTACCGACTGGTACGGGCAAGACGCTCGTTGCCGTGGCTTTCGCTGAACGCTACGTGCAGAGGGGAGCGCGTGCGCTCGTGCTGGAGCCAACCCGCTTCCTCGTCGAGCAGACGGCTAAGAGGTTCAGGTACGAGGGTTTGGACGCGTCGATGATACACTCGGGGGTTAAGGAGAGGGATTGGAGCAAACGTGTCGTTGTTGCGACCCCCGAGTCGGCGCTCAGCTACCTGCAGCAGCGGTACGGCGGCAACGGCACCGCGTACCGCGAGTTCCCCGTGGTCATCGTGGACGAGTGCCACCACACAGTGGGCAGGGACCCCTTCGCCCAAGTGATGCAGTACCTAGAGCCTTCGGTTAAGCTCGGCCTCTCAGCTCTCGTACCGAAAAGCAGGGCTTGGGAGATCGAGAGGTACATAGGTCCGATCAGGAGATGGGACTTCAGCGAGCTCGAGGGAAAGGGTTACGAGAAACCCTACATGATCGCAGAGGTGTACGAGGCCCCCTTCAGGCGCGAGGAGGAGGAACTGTACGCTAGGCTTTACGAGCTCTGGCTGAGCGGCGGCGCGTACTCGCACTTCGCAGCCCTAGCCTTGACGACGCTTAGCAGGGACGGAGGGGACGCGCTGCTAGACTCGGCCGCTAGACCTACAGTTTTCGCCAGCTTCCTCCAGTCGGTGGCGCCGCTGGCTCCGATTCCTCCAGAGCCGCACAAGCTGCCGGTGCTGGAGAGCGTGCTGAGGGACTACGAGGGCAACTTCGAAAAGGCTATCGTTTTCGTGAACAGGAGGTGCACAGCCGACCTTCTCGCCGAACGGTTCAAGGAGTTGAACCCTGTTAAGATCATCGGCGGAAGGGGGGCGGCCGACCCCGAAGCGCGAAGGAGCACTCTCGAGGAAGCGAGGAAGCCGGAGGCGAGGCTCATCATCGCCACCTCTGCGGGCGACGAGGGTATCGACATCCCTGAGGTCGACCTCCTCGTGTTCTGGTCCCACGTCTCCTCGCCGCTGAGGCTGTACCAGCGCCTGGGTAGGGCGCTCCGCCCGGCGCCCGACAAGATAAAGTACACGGTGTTCATCGTGACTCCGGGAACCCGCGACTACGACGCCCTCCCCGAGAGCCTCGTGGCGCTAGCTCGCGAAGGCATCGACGTGTCGGGCATCTTCGACGACGTCGACTCGCAAGCGCTGGGTGAAGGGCTCGTGATGGCGCGCAAGGTAAAGGAGCTAGCCGAGAGCTTGGGTGTGAGCGGTGTTAGCGGAGAAACGATCTTGAGCTCGCTCGCCGGCCTACGGGGTTTGAGAGCTTACAGGAGGGTTGCGAAGGAGCTGGAAGAGAGCGTGAAGATGGGAGCGCTCCTCCCCTACTACGAAGTGAGCGACGTGTACGCGGAGCTGCAGAGCTGGGTGGAGTCCGGCGCTTCGGAAGCTTACGTGAGGTTGGACGCAGCACACAGGAGGCACGCGCCGCTCGAGGAGGCGGATGAGGCGATCCGCGCGTCGCCGGAGAGCTTCGCGAATTCAACACCCTGCTTCGACCCGCTTCGGGACTTTAAGGTGAAGGGCGCGAGCGAGAGAGCCGCGCACAAGCTCAAGGTCGAGCTGCTCAAGCTCCTCGCTGCAGGGGCAAAACCCCGCGATTTCGCCGAGGCAATCCGCTTTCTCGCACTCGAAAACCCTGTTGCAACCGTCAAGTGGAGGTTCAGGGTCGACGGCGCGCTCATCCCCGTCGACGGGCGGGAGATGCGCCTCACGCTCACGGCGGAGTACGGCCCCTTCATGGCGAAAAACGTGAAGCAGGTGGAGTACGCGCTCCAGAACACAGCCGCCCTCTGGAACCTCGTCTCTAGCCTAGCATCCAGCTCGGAAGGGCTCGGCCACTGCGACCGCCTCCTCCGCGCGAGAGCAGGGATATTAGCCGGCGGCGGGCCCTCCAACCTGTGAAAGCCCTCGTCCTCAAGGGGGTTAGGGATGTGCGGTTAGAGGAGGTGGAGAAGCCGAAGGTTTCGGAGGGGGAGGTGCTGATCCGGGTGGGTGCGTGCGGGATCTGCGGCACCGACCTCCACTTCTACAGGGGCGAGTGGAAGGTAAAGACGCCGCTCGTGCCCGGCCACGAGTTCAGCGGTGTCGTGGAGGAGGTGGGGCCGGGCGCCGAGTGGGTCGAGGTCGGCTCCCGCGTCGTCGCCGAGCCGAACGTCACGTGCGGCCGCTGCTACTACTGCAGGATGGAGAAGAGGAACTTCTACTGCCCGAACATCAAGGCGGTCGGCGTCGACGTCAACGGGGCTTTCGCCGAGTACGTGAAGGTCCCCGCCGCCAACGTCTACCGCTTCCCAGACTGGATGAGCTTCGAGGAGGCGGCGCTCATCGAGCCTCTCGCGTGCTGCGTCAGGGGCCTCTACAACGTGGAGATCGAGCCTGGCGATACCGTGGCGGTCGTCGGCGCCGGGCCGGTGGGCCTCATCATGGTCCAGCTGGCGAAGATGTGGGGGGCCTCCCGCGTCTACGCGATCGATCTGATCGAGCGGAGGCTGAGCCTCGCCAAGCAGCTGGGCGCGGACGTTGCGGTGAACGCCGCGAAGGAAGACGCGGTTGAGGCGGTGAAGGCTGTCACGGACGGCTTGGGCGTTGACGTGGCGATCGAGGCTGTCGGCAGCTCGAAGGCGATATCCACGGCGATAGCCTTGGCGAGGCGGGGTGGGAGGGTTCTAGTGTTCGGCGTCGCGCCGGAGGACGACGTGCTGGCAGTTAAGCCCTTCGAGCTTTACGAGAAGGAGCTGACGCTCGTCAGCTCGTACAGGAGCCCGTTCACGTTCCAGCGGGCCGTCCGCATAGCCTCTTCCGGGAGGATCGCGCTGAAGCCCATAATCAGCCACGTGTTCCCGCTCGAGCGGGGGCCGGAAGCCTTCAGGATGCTAGACGAAAGGAAAGAGGAAACCGTAAAGGTCGTTCTAAAGCCTTAGCGCGCTTCCGAGCGCTTCAAAGCTTGGAATCTTCGCGCAACCACAGCTCGTTCTAACCGAGCACCGAACTTTTAAATAAAACGGACTTTTCGCTCGAAAGCGCTATTAAATCGATCGTTTCTCTGGATCTTAGAGGAAAGCTTTCAGCGCTCCGGATCGCGCCAGCAAGTAGACTAGCGCGGCGCTGATCACCAGCTCCACACCGAGGTAGCTGCCGTTGTATATGGCCGAGTATAGAGCGGGGTGCTGGCCGGCTGGAGCGTACTCGGCGAAGAAGATCAAGCCGGAGAGCCAGTGGCAGATGAACCTCCCGAAGATACCGAGCGCGGTCGCCGCCACAGGTCTCTTTTTCAGCAGGCCCGCCAGCCCGAGCGCGCCGAAAGCCAGCGGGTAGTCGAGGAGGAGCTGAACCGGGTGGACGACGTAGGGGCCGAGGTAGAGGCGCACGAGCCCGAACACGGCTCCAGCAGCGAAACCGTAGCCCACACCCCTCCTCAACGCGAAGACGATTATGGGGACCATCGAGCCGGGGGTCACGGAGCCGCCCTGCGGCATCCTGTACACCTTGTACATGCTCAACACGGTGGCTAGCGCGATGAGCACCGCAGCTTCGGCAAGCACCTTAACCCTACCAGCCCCCTTCGAGGCGCTCACGCCAAACCCGGTTATAACCTAATTTATAAAACTTCCTTCATACGCGCAGAAAAAGCGGAATGCTTATAAGGTTAGGTATAACCAGGTTATCGATGATCCCTCTCGAGATCGCTAGGGAGTGCTTCCTCTCGCCGCTGCGCTCGGAGATCGCTGCCGCGCTGAGGCGGAAAGGGTGGAGCCAGAGCGAGATTGCGAAGGCTCTGGGCGTCACGCAGGTTGCGGTCAGCAAGCTCCTCCGCGAGGCGAGGAAAGATAGGCTGAGGGAGGTCGGGATCGACGACCTGGAAACCGAGCTGCTGGTCGCCGCCGCCGTTAACCTGATCGAAAAGAGGGAGCTCGAGCTGGCTTCGGCCCTCCTCCACAGGTACTGGCTGCTCGTCTCCGCCTCCGGCGGCGCGTGCGATGCGCACCGGAGGGCGGGGTGGGCGCTGCTCGAGTGCGCGGCCTGCGCTAGGGCCCTTCACCCGAAGCTCGCACCGGCAAAGGCGGTGGCCCTGGCCGACCTCGAGAGGGCCGTGCTGCTGGCCGAGCTCTCGCCCAACCTGGCCGCGCTGGCGCCGGAGGTTCTCGTGAACGTGGCTAGGGCGGCTCCCGGCGCGGTAAGCTTGAGGGACGTGGCGGCGGTGCCCGGCAGGCTGGCGAGAGTGGGCGGGAGGCTCGTAGCACGGAGGCGGCCGAGGTATGGGTCTTCGCGCCACCTAGCCGAGGTCCTGCTGGCCTCGGGCTACGCGGCCTGCATCAACGTGAAGTACGATGAGACTGTTGAGCGCGCGCTCGAGGCGTTTGGCTTCGAGAAGGTCGTGTTCTCGAGCGAGGATTACCGGGAGCCCAACCCTGCGGCCGCCGCTGTGAGGATGGCAAGGGAGAGAGGCAAGCTGCCGCGGGTGGCTGTGGATCTTGGCGGGCGTGGCGTGGAACCGGTTGCTTACATATTCGGGGACAGCGCCGTCGAGGTGGTGCTCGCAGCCGAGCGGGTTGCGCGGCTGGTTAGAGATCAGCGAAGGTAACCTTTTCTACCTCTAGCGGCTTGCGATCGCGTGGCGAGGATCTGCCTCGCTTGGCTCTACGCGATAACGAAGTACGGTTACCCGACCCCTGTCGACAGGATGTTGAACGCGTTCGAGGATGCGGCTAGGCTGGGCTTCAGGTACGTGGAGGTGGAGGCTGTCGGCGAGCGGAACCTGAGGGAAGTTGAGGAGAGGAGGGGCGAGCTAAGGGCCAAGCTGAGCGAGCTGGGGCTCGATTTGGTGAACTTCGCCGGGATCTTCCGCGAGATCGTCTCACCGGACAGCTCGGAGAGGGAGAAGGGGTTGGTGATGCTCGAGAGGGCTGCGGAGCTCGCCGCCTACTTCGGGGTTGAGATGCTGCAGACAGACACGTTCACGCCCCCGCTCGAGTTCGTGGGGGCGCGCCCCTACTCCTCCGCGGTTGTTTTCGGCGAGCGGTACAGGGTCAGGGTTGACCCCGCCTTCTCCTGGAGGAAGTTCTGGTCCACCCTCGTGGAGACGATGAGGAGGGCCTCCCGGATCGCGGCCGCCCGCGGGCTCAAGTTCATCATCGAGCCGAGGATCGGGGAGACGGTGAGCAACAGCGACGCGATGCTCCGGCTGATCGACGAGGTGGGCGAGGACAACTTCGGCGCGGTGCTGGACGTGGGCCACCTGCACGCGGCGAAGGAGCTGATCCCGCTCTCGGTGGAGAAGCTGGGCGGCAGGATCTTCTACGTCCACGCCTCCGACAACGACGGGCGCGACAACTACCACTGGGCGCCGGGCAGGGGAACCGTGGACTGGGAGGGCGTGTTCGAGGCGCTCAGGAAGCACGGCTTTCGAGGCCCCATCGCGGTGGACGTGGGAGGGCCTGACATCGCCGCGAGGCTCGACGAGGAGGTGGCAACGGCGAGGGAGTTCCTCGAGAGGATGGCTGCGAAGTACTTGGGCTGAAGACCTTTCGTGGCGCACCCCCAGCTTAACCCGCTTTGGCGCCGGAGCGCACGGCCCTAAACCAGGTGAACGGTGACCCCAAGTTTTTCTGCAACCCTCCCCTGCTCCCTGTCGGAGGTTAGCAGCTCTCCGAGCATTTCCGCCTGCGCCACGTACAAGGCGTCGTACACCGTCAAGCCGTGCTCGAAGGCGATCGCGAAGGCTCTTTCCAAGTACTTCAGCTCGCTCTCGAGCACGATCGCTCCGGTTTCGGCGAGCCTGGCGAGGGCTCTGCACATCTTCAGCGCGGTCTCGGCGTCCACCGCCCTCGCGAGGTAAGCGTGCTTCCACAGGGCGTTGGCGACCTCCTTCAGCATGTGGTCGACCGAGAACAGCGGTCTCGCCCCCCTCAGGTATCCAGCCACCACCTCCCAGCCCTCCTCCCTCAACACGTACTTGGCCAGCGCTGAGGCGTCAACCACGATCACGGTCTTCCCTCACGTACTTGAGGGCTACCCCCCTTGGGGCTGGCGGAAGCTTTTCGACCAGCCGCTCGAGCTCCTCGATGGCTTTCTCCTGCTCCAGCTCCGCCACCCTCCTCTCTATGAAAGCCCTTATTTCCTCGCTCCAGTTGACAGCGCCCCTGAGAGCGTCCATCCTCTCCTTGAGTTCCTTCGGCACGCGCACCGATACGACACTCACGTATTACCATTCCGTAATGCGGCGCTATAAGCCTATCGCGCCAGCACGGGAGCAGCGCTAAGCTACTCGACCGTCAGCCTCTGCCTCAGCGCTAGGGCTGTGAAGAGCGCAGTGTAGGCCGCGGCAGCGGCGGCCGATAGCAGCGGGGGAACCTCCGCGGGCACCCCCGCCAGGTGCTGGGCCACGAGCTTGAGGGCTACCGTGGGCACGAGCGCGCTCGCCAGCTGGAGCTCGCGCGGCAGGATGGAGACGGGGTATATCACGGGCGGGAGCAGGATGAGGAGGAGGTTGAGGAGGTTGGCGGCGCTGGAGACCCTCAGGGGGTCGGCCAGCTTGCCGTACGCGTAGAGGCCGAAAGCGGTGCCGGCGAACCAGGCGAGCAGCATCGAAGCCGCGACGAAGGGCAGCGCCGCCGGGTTGACGCCCACCGTCAGCGCCATGATCGCCACGACCACCACAGCGGGGGCGACGATGATCGTCAGGTGGGCGAGCGCGGACGCTACAGCGAACTCGATGGGTTTGAGGGGGCTCGCCACGAACATGTCCAGGAGCCTCCACACGCGGTACGTGGCCAGCTTTCTCGCGAGCGCGAAGGAGCCCGAGCTCCACGAGATCGCCACGAGGATTCCGAGGAGCGACTCGACGCCCCTCCCCGTCCCCAGCTGCACCACCATGAACATCACGAGCGGTATGATCAAGTCGCTCACGAACGCCAGCGGCTCCTTCATGTAGCTCAGCGCCATGAACGCAGCCGCCCCAATCACCCTGCTAGCCTTCACGCCCGCTCACCTTCACGATGAACAAGTCCTCGAGCGAGGTCGCCCTCACCGTGAAGCCCAACCCCCTTTTCACGAGCTCCCCGATCAGCTCCGACAGCTCGCCCTCGCTCTCGGCGTACAGGATCTTCCCGCCCTCGGCGTCCACGACCCTCGCTCTGATGCCGCTCGCGTCCGCCGACTTGTCCAGCACGACCCTGTACCTGTACTTCACCTCCCGCAGGAGGTCCTGTGGGCTGCCCATCTCGACGATCCTCCCCTTGTTGATCATCACTACCAGGTCGCTCAAGCTCTCCGCCTCCTCCATGTAGTGGGTCGTGAGGAAGACGAGCGAGCTCTCGGCGGCGTCCCTCAGCACCTTCCACACCTCCCTCCTTGCGATGGGGTCCAGCCCCACGGTGGGCTCGTCGAGGAAGTACACCTCCGCCGGCACGGCGAGCGCTGAGGCTATCAGGACCCTCTGCCGCATCCCCCCGCTGAGCTTCGCGCAGACCCTGTTCCTGACCTCCCAGAGATCCAGCTTCTCCAGCGCCTCCCTCGCCAGCTTCGCCGCGTCTCCCTTGGCCAAGCCCCTGCTCCTCAGGTACCAATAAACGTGCTCGTAGGGCGTGAGGTACAGCTCCGGGCTCGCGTCCTGCGGCACGAGAGAGGTGCACTTCCTCACCTCCTCGTAGTCCCTCACCACATCGTACCCGAGCACCTCGGCCCTACCCTTCGTCGGCCTAGTCAGCGTCGTCAAAACCTTGATCAGTGTCGTCTTCCCAGCGCCGTTCGGGCCCACCAAGCCCACTATGCCCTTTTGCTCGATAGAGAAGGAGACCCCGTCCAGCGCTACGACACCCTTCGGGTAAATCTTGACGAGCCCCTCTGCTAGTATGTAGGGCCCGCCCACCAAACCCACCGGTTAGCTTTTCTGAGCCTTCGCGGGCATGAAGATAAACTTTGCGCGCTCAGAGCGGGGTGTAAGCGCTACGCGCCATACCAGCATCAGAGTGTTTACCAGCCAATCCCCGACCGGTAAGGAATACCTCCTTCGTCGAAGTCTCCCGACAATCCCCCGTGGTCTGTCGAAGCGGGTAAGAAGATGCGCTTTTCAATAGAGCCCGATCGAAAACCTCTTTCGCACCCAAGTCGCATAGCCCGATGGAGGAGTGAAATTTATCAGTACAAAGAGCGGGGGGACCCCTCATGGTCGTCGACCCTGCGCTGCCGCCGGCGCTAGCTTCCGCTGCTCTAGGCGGGGTCTCGGCGATCCTGCTAAAGAAGGCTACCGGCAGCGTGGACGCCTTCGCTATCAACTTCGTGAAGCTTGTCGCGGGCTCCGCTAGCCTCGTTGTCGCTGCGCTCGCGCTGGGGTTCAAGCCTCCCAGCACCGCTGTCGCGATCCGCATGGCCTACGTCGGGCTCACGGGGCCGCTGCTCGGCTGGTACCTGTACATCAAGGCGCTCTCGCTCGGTGGGGTCAGCGCGGCTTCGACCATCGCGAACACCTACCCCCTTGTCGCGGTTGCGGTCGCTTACCTGCTCGGCAGCGCGCCGAAACCCAACCACGTGGTGGGCGCGCTGCTCGTTGTGGCTGGAGTCCGGCTGCTCCTCAGCGGGAATAGCGGCGAGGACAGAAGGAAGGCAGCGCTGCTAGCTGGCGTTACATCCATCCTCTGGGGTGCAAACCAAGTTGTGGCCAAAGGAGCGGCTGAGGAAAGCGACCTGATGGCCCTCAGCTTGCTCCGCGTACTCTTCGCCGCGATCCCGGCGGCCCCCGTCGCGCTCGCCAAGGGTTTCGGAAAACCAAGTAAAGAGGCTTTGGTGTCGGCGGCGGCTGCGGGCCTCATCTCGGACTTCCTCGGCGCGCTGCTCTGGCTGCTCTCGCTGAAGGTCGGCAGCCTGGCTGTGGCCGCGACAGTTAGCGCCACGACCCCCGTGTTCGCCGCGCTGCTCTCGTCGATGCTTCTCGGGGAGGAGATAAACCGTAAGCGCTGGCTAGGGGTGGTCGCTGCGACGGTCGGTGTAGCGGTGGTCTCCTACGGGATGTGACCGAGGGGGATGTACGCGATCTCAAAGAGAAAACTTGGTTAGGAATTTAGGCGCTCAAAACGGGTTTTAGCAATGGGTTATGCTCTCTCCTCGATCGCCCGATATCCTTCCTCTCGAGGGAGCATGTAGACCTAGTACTCAATATTGTTGTCCAAGCGCTGCAAAAATGAGTGAAGCGTGGAACGATCGGTGCAGGGCTAGAGGCTGTGCTTGAGTATGTCCAGTATCTCGGGGGTTTTGAGGCCCAGCGGGTTCCCGGACTTCTCCGCTATCTTCTGCAGGTCGCTCTCCGTGAAGCCGTAGTCGCTGAGCTTCTCCTCGAACCCTACGAGCCTCTGGAACTCCCTAATCGCCTTCTCGGCCTTCTCCGCGTCCTCCGGAACAGGTTTTATCGTGGAGTCGAGAGCGGCGAGCACGGCGGCGGAGGCCCTCGGGTTTATCTTGTGTATGTAGTAGGCGGCGCGCGGCCCGAGCAGGGCGAGGCCGCAGCCGTGGGCGAGCTTCGGGTTCATCGCGCTCAGCACGT
>Ga0078972_1004578_pt1 | contig 37325 bp, 30 predicted proteins | sample YelNatPaOPGAMG01_FD_67568 | JGI IMG/M metagenome (GOLD analysis project Ga0078972, IMG submission 67568) | Hot spring thermophilic microbial communities from Obsidian Pool, Yellowstone National Park, USA - OP-RAMG-01 (SPADES assembly) (version 2) | ecosystem: Environmental > Aquatic > Thermal...
GGGCTGCGGGGAGGGGAAAGATTGTGCGTGCTGTGCACAGCGCGGGCGGATGCCAGAATAAAAAGGGGCGGCCGGCCCAAAGGGGGGCCGGCCGCCCTTATGATAGCTGGTTACCACACCTGCGCGCTGTTGCCGCTGACCGCCTGCCAGAAGGTATCGAGGCTGACGGTCACGAAGCGCTCGCCCTGGTAGCCCGAGGCAGGAGGAGCGGTGTCGACGTAGCTGACCCACTCCTTGCCGTTGGCGTCCTTCCAGTAGCCGTTGACGGCGATGATGTGGCCCACATCCTGGCCGCCCCAACCGGGCAGGCCGCCGGTGTTCACACCGGTGATGAGCGGCACACCGTTCTGCACGATGTCGACGTTCAGCATCCAGCGCAGGTCATCCTTCGACTGGGCCTGGCCAGGGCGGTACCAGTCGACCTTATGCCCCGCATACTGGCTCAGGTAGTCGTTCACCGGCCCGGCGATGTCCTTGATCCAGGCACCGCTATCGGGGTCGAGGTTGATGTCGCGGCCCACCTGATCGATGTTCACCTTGTGGGCAAAGTTGGCGTCAAAGTGCGACATGAGCACGGTGGCCGCCCCTGCGCCACAGTAGTTGCGGTGCGCAAAGTCGTTCGGCTCCTGGTACGGCAGCACGTAGGCCAGCGCCCGCGCCTCGTCGGGGCCGAGCTTCGAGCCGACGCCGGCCACTGCCGGCTGATTGGGGTCGGCCTTCATGCCCGGCAGGGCGCCACCCATGGTGGCCATGCCGGCCAGCTGGTCGCGCGAGGCCGCCTTGGCCTCCGTCTGCTTCTGCACCGACGCCGACAGGCCCGAAGGCATCTGCGTGCTGATCGACGCCGCAGGCGCGGCCTGCGCGGCGACGGCGGGCGGCGCAGCCGGGGTGGTCGCCTTGACCACGCCCACCGGCACCAGCGCGCTGTTCGCAGCGATCATGCCCGCAAGCACGAACGCCTGAAGCTTCGCAAACTTCACGATTGGTTAAAACCTCCCAAGCCCGTTGCCACGGGCTGAATTGTCAGTCGCCCCGGTTCGTGCGGCGGAGCCGGGGCGAAAAGGTCGCGGCCCACCGCCGGGGTGGGCCGCGACCATGATGGCGATATGATACCAGGCGCAGTGCGTTATGTCAAGTGGCAGCGCCGCGCCAGACGGTTGCGCACCGGGCGGACGCCGTGCAGCCCGGTGCTGGCCCGGCGGCAGAAGTGCCGCCGTTGAGAACCTTCCGCACGGTCATTGCGAGCGCCAGAGGCGCGAAGCAACCCCCAACCTTCGATGGAGATTGCTTCGTCGGCGGCGGAGCCGGCCCTGAGCCGGAGCGAAGGGGCCGCCTCCTCGCAATGACAGGCGCACGTTCTCTCTGTCGCCCAGGGTTCGGTGCGTGAATGCCGCGGAATCAGGGCCAGTTGGGCTCTGCAGGCTGGCGGTAGGGCCCATCGCGCAGGGCCGCCCAGTAGTTGTGCTCCTGCAGGGCACCGTAGGAGAAGAAGGCCTGCCCCAACGCACCGGCCCGGCGCCCCGCCTCGATCTGCGAGGCGATGGTGGCAAAGGAATCCAGGTCTGCCCCTATGCCCAGCACCACTCCGCCCGGGCGAGCGCCGGCGACAAAGTCGCGCGCCAGCACCTCGTAGCGCTCGGGATGGGCACGCATGGTCTGGCCGTAGAGCATGGGCACGATGGCCGAGACCAGCCCCTGCCGCGCCCAGCCTTGCGAATCCTGGTAGTACTCGTTGTAGCCGTCGCGCCCGTCCACATACCCCCAACGGTCCTGGTACACCGGCCAGGCCGTGGTGGTGAGGCGGGCGCCCGGCCGCAGGGGCAGCGCCTCATCGCGCACCCGCTGCACCAGCGACGTGACCTGCGCCCGCTGCCAGTCGGCGCGGGTGAGGCCGGGGTCGCCCGCAGAGGCCGCGCCATACGCCTGATTGCTCACAGGGTCCAGGGAGAGAGCGCGCCCCTGATAGCGGACATAGTCGAGCTGCAAGCCATCGAGGGGGTAGCGGCTCAGCAGGTCCTTGCAGACGGCCACGATGCGGTCGGCCACTGCCGGGTGGGCAGGGTTCGCCCACAGGTACTGGCCTGCAGCCAGCCTGGGAGGTTGGCTCCCCTGCCACTGCAGCCACCGGTTGCCGTAGCGGGCGTTGAAATCCAGGTACATCGGCCTGGGCGTCACCGCGGGGGGAGGGGTGTCGCCCATCCATGCTGTGTAGGCGTTGACCCAGGCAAACACCTGGATGCCCGCCGCGTGCGCCCGCGCGATCATCTCAGCCAGCGGGTCCCACCCCGGGTCTCTGCCCAAGGCGCCCCCCAACACGGCCGACCACGGCTCGAGCCCGGGCGTGTACAGCGCATCGGCCTGGCCGCGCACCTGGAAAAAGATGGTGTTCATGTGGGCGCCGGCCACCTGCGCCACAATCTGATCCACGTCGGAGTGCGACTTGAGGTCCCAGCGGCTCACCCACACGGCGCGCGTCTCGCGCGGCAGGGCAGCGGTGGGCGAAGGCGCCGGTGTGGCCGTGGGGGCTACCTCGGGCAGCGGCGTCGCGGTAACCTCGACCCACGGCTGTTGCTCGCTTCCAGAGGCGGGTCGCGCCTGCCACAGCGTGAGCAGCCCCAAGGTCACCGCCAGCCCCGCCAGCACGAGCGCCACAATCCGGTACACCTGCATATCTCCTCCACTCTGGCTCCGCGCCTGCCGGCCTGGCAGGCAGCGGGCACGGCTCAACACAAGGCTGCCACCCCCAGCCGCAGCTTCCTCACCTGGCAGAGGGCTTGTGCAGCCCTGGGATACTCTGAAGGGTACACCGCCGGGTCGCTTATGTCAATTCTAGCGCAGATTGTGGATTCCGCGTGCGCCCATTGCCAGGCCGCGCTATGGCCCGCTTCATCTCAGTCGGTCTCCGGCGCCGCCGACCTGCGCGCCCAATCTGTTACCAAGTTGTGACCATCAGTCGTAATGGTTTCGTCGAGATTGCACAATATACTAGTACCAGAAGCATCCCATGGTATGTCGGCGCCGCCCCCCGCGGGGCGCGACGCCCGACGTATGCCGCCAGTCGCCATCATGGGGAGGGTCATCATCATGGAGTCTGTACCGTTACAGAACCTGGGCCGCCTTTCGGACCGTATCTACAGCATCGTCAAAGAGGAGATCCTCTCGGGCCGCCTGGCGCCCGGCCAGCACCTGGCCCTGGAGGAGATCGCCCAGAACCTGGGCGTCAGCACTACGCCCATCCGCGATGCCCTCAGCCAGCTGGCCGCCGACGGGCTCGTCGAATGGCGGCCCCGGCGCGGCGCTTATGTCGCGCACCTCACTCCCAAGACCATCAGCGAGATCTACCAGGTGCGCAAGATCCTCGAGTACGGGGCCGCCGAACTCGCCATTGCCCGCGGCGCGGCCGTGGCCGACGAGATGCGCAGCCTGGCCGCTCAGATTGCCGCCATCGACACGTCGGCCGACGGCCAGGCGGCCATGGACTATGCACACCTCGAGCTGCGCTTCCACGCCGTGCCCATCGAGCGCATCGAGAACAGCAAGCTGCTCGAAGTCTACAACAGCCTGAGCAGCGTCATGATCGTGGCCTTCACCCTCTACCCGGCCGACAGCCGGCGCAGGGCCGACGTCGTTGCGGAGCATGAGGCTATCGTGGCGGCCCTCACTGCGGGAGATGCGGTCTGGGCCCGCGCCGCCATCTATGCCCACCTGGAGAACGCCCAGGCCAGCCTGCTGGCTCGCATCCACGAGCTGCAACTCTGCGAATAGGCGCCGCTCTGGGCCGATACCCGTGCAACAATGCCGGTCGCATGCTGGCTGCCGGCGCCGGCAACGCCCCTGCGGGGCCACCGGGGCCCGGCCGCCTCGCCCTGCCCCGTGCCCAGCCGCAGAGCCGCCACCCGGGGCGCAAGAGCCCTCCGGCGAGGCGGCCCGGCCCCGGCAGCGTCTGGTGCGCCGACCCCCCAACCGCTCCCCGGTGCCCCCCAGCGCCTTTCGACCCGCCCAGATTCCTCGCACAGTGCCCACTTTGCGGCCGCTATTTGACATAGCGCCTGCGCTTATGTAGACTATCGGCCACTAGCATACGGAAGCAGCGACCGCCGCCCTGGCAATCTGCGGCGGTCGCATTACGACTTGGGGCCTTCGGCCCCGCAAAGAGGTATTGTACAGAATCATGAATCGCATGAAACGGTTCGTCGCCGCCGCGACGCTGTCGGCCGGGCTGCTGGTGCAGGCCGCGATCGTCCCGACCACCGTGCTGCGGCCGGCCCTTGCGGCTGCGCAGGCCACCAAGCCGGCTGCGGCAGCGACCGCAACCGCGACGCCTGCGCCCGTAGTGGTGCCCGCCCAGAACGCGGCGCCTGCGCCCGCGCCGGCGCCCGTGCCCCAGCCCAATGGCAAGGTGATCTTTATCGACCCGGGCCACGGCGGCAGCGACGCAGGCGCCCTGCACGAGGACGCGAGCGGCCATGCGGACCTGACGGAGAAGGATGTCAACCTGGCGATCGCCCTCAAGCTGGCCGACATGCTGCGCCAGCAGGGCTACACCGTGCAGATGTCGCGCACGACCGACGTCTCGCCGGCGCCCAACGGTTCGGTGGTCGATGACCTGCAGGCGCGGGTCGACGAGGCAAACAAGGCCGGGGCAGACCTGTTCATCTGCATCCATAACAACGCCAGCGCCAACCCGGCAGCCCGCGGCACCGATGTGTACTACTGCAGCGACCGGCCCTTCAGCGCCGACAGCCTGCGCCTGGCCAAGCTGGTCGACCAGGCGCTGGCCAGCAACCTGCAGAAGGCCGGGTACAGCGTGCCGAACTATGGCGTGAAGGACGACGCGTCGATGGGCCACTTTGCCGTCTTGGCACCGGCCAACCTGGACCGGCCCACCAAGATGCCGGGCATCCTCGGCGAGTCGCTCTACATGTCGAACGACCAGGATGCTGCGCACCTGCGCGACCCCAGCATCCAGGCCGCCATCGCGCGCGGCTACTTTGAGGGCATCCAGGCCTACTTCGGCCATGGCCAACCGTAAGGGCTTGTCCAAAAGGCCGCAGAATGGCCCCTCGTGGGCGTCGCCCGTGCCGCATTCGGCGCTGTGACGCAGGGAAACGGACACAAGGCCCTGGACCACGGGGCTTTCTGGATAGGCAGTAAGGCCTTGGCCCCCGACTCAAAAAGCCTGGCGCCCCACCTTGGGGTGGGGCGCCAGGCTTTTGTTTTCTCTCAGCGGCAGCCGGCCTGAAGCTTCCTTTACCCCAGCACGCGCGGGCCCAGCAGGTAGCTCCGCCACACGCGGAAGCCCAGGATGCCGTAAAAGCCCGTCAGCTCCGTCCAGTCGATGACGGCCCGGTGGGCGCCGCGGCTCTGCAGGCCCTCCAGCGCCCGCGCCAAGAGCGCCAGCCCCAGGCCTCGGCCGCGCCATTCCTCGGCCAGGCCGATGGGGCCCAGCCCCCCTTCGGCCGCGCCCAGCGCCGGCGCCCAGTAGACGCTGGGCCCGAGCACGGGCGACTGGTCGGTGTAGGTCTGCGCCAGGCCGATGATCTCGCCCTTGGCCCACAGCAGGTAGATCTCGTGCGCCGGCGCCCCCATGCGGCGGTGGCGGCGCCGATCGCGCGGCCAGGTGCCTGGGAACTCGCGCTCGAGGAATGCCTCGGCCGCCTCCCACTCGTCCTCTGCGCAGGGCCGCACCTCGGCCCCTGCCGCTTCCAGCGCCGCATCCACCCGGCTCAGGCGGGGCATGGCATCCAGGTCGCCCAGCAGGTCGTGCGTCCGGTGGAACAGGGCATAGCCCCGCCGTTCCACAAAGTGCAGGCCTGCCTGCAGCTCGGTACATACGCCGGGGAAGAACATGGCCGGCCCGCCGCCGGCCCAGATGGCGGTGATGCCTTGGGCGGCCAGGTGCCTTTCGGCCTCGTCGGCCAGGGCTGTGCCGAACCCGCGGCGTTGCACCTCAGGGTCCACCACCACCGCCTCGAGCCATCCCTGGGCCTCGCCATGGGCCGCATGCGGCGGCCAGCTCCGCGCCAGGGCAAAGCCGCGCGGCCGCCCCTCAACCCAGGCCACGAGGGCATCCCCCTCCTGAAGGTCCGGGTCACCCAACGTCGTCTGGTGCAGCAGCCTCGGGCGCAGGGGAAAGAGGTCGCCCATGGCGCGGTTCCACACTTCCACCACGTCGATCTCGTCATCCAGCCGCAGGGGCCGGATCTCCAGCTTGCCCAGTTGTGTGCCCATCGCCCACTCTACCTCGCGGTCGCCCTGGTCGGGTGGCGCCCGGCCACCGTGGCCTTCTGGACCGTTGGGGGCGCCCACGTTTTTGACCCTGCCGCATTGCCAGCTATACTATACCCGCTCCGGCGCAGGGTTGCCTGGAGCCTACGAAAGCCAAGGGGCATGCCTTCCATCCGCTACCTGCACAAAGACGGCCGGCCGCTCTACCTGGTCGGCGTGAACTACTGGGCGCGCCATGCCGGCCCGCTGATGTGGCGCCACTGGCAGCCCGAACGGGTCCGGGCCGAACTGCAAGAGATGCGCGGCCTGGGCATGAACGTCTGCCGCTCTTTCCTCTTCACGCCCGACTTTGCGCCTGCTCCCGGCTATGTGGACCCCACCATGCTCGACCGGCTCGACGAGTTCCTGGCCCTCTGCCACGAAGCCGGCATCTACACCATCCCCACCTTCTTCGTCGGCCACATGTCGGGTGAGAATTGGGACGTGCCGTGGCGCAACGGCCGCGACTGGTACCGCGACCCCTGGATGCTGCAACAGGAGGTCGCCTATGTGCAGGCCGTGGTGCAGCGCGTGTGGCGCGCGCCGGCCATCGCCGGCTGGCTGCTCTCCAACGAAATCCCGCTCTACGCGGGCGATGCCGATGCCGCCACCGGCCTCCTCTGGGCAGAGCGCATGGTCGGCGCCATCCGCGCCATCGACCCGCACCATCCCATCAGCCTGGGCGACGGAGCCTGGCCGCTCTTGGGCAACAACAACGGCTTCCCTCTGGAGCCGCTCGCCAAGGTGGTGGACTTTTACGGGCCGCACATCTATGCCTCGGCCACCGACTCGCTGCGTCACTCGTACCTGCCCACCTGGAGCATCGTGGCGGCCACCAGCTACGGCCTGCCCGCCGTGCTGGAGGAGTTTGGGTGCTCCGCGGCCCACGCCTCGCCCGAGCACCAGGCCGACTATTACCGCACCACCTACCACTCGACGTTTGCGGCCGGGGCCGCCGGCGCCCTGGGCTGGTGCTTCAGCGACCTGGACCTGCCGGCCCAGCGGCCCTACGCGCATCACGCCTTCGAACTGCTCTTTGGCGTCACCGATGCCCAGGGCCGGCCCAAGCCCGCCGCCCACGAGATCGCCCGGCTGGCGAGGCTGCTGGAACGCATCGACCTGGCTGCCTACCGGCTGCCAGAGCCCGCGGCTTTCCTCATCGAGCCTTCGAGCATGCGCCACCGCTATCCCTTCTACAACTGGCTGGCGCCGGGCGCCATCTCGCAGATGCTGCACGAGGCCTTCACCCTCAGCCGCCAGGCCAAGCTCGATGTGAGCGTGTGGCACGAGCCGGTGATAGACTGCGACCGCCCCGACACCATCGAGGGCACCGCCGGCGTCGCCCTGCCCGCAGGCGCCTGCCTGCTCATCGCTCCGCATATGGCCCACCTGACTGCGCCCACCTGGGAGGCCCTGGCCCACTTTGCCCGGCGCGGGGGCACGGTCTATCTGTCGTACTCGCACGGCTGGTCGATCCACAACTTTGAGGCCCTCACCGGCTGCCGCCACCAGCTCCGCTACGGGCTGGCCGAGATTCCCGGCAGCCCGCTCGAGATCACCTTCCAACGGCCGTTGGGGTCGCTGCCGGCCGGCACGCGCCTGCGCTACCAGGTGCCCCAGGCCGAGCAGCGCGCGGGCTACTGCCCGGTCGAGCCGGTGCAGGCCAGCGTCGTGGCCATCGACGGCGACGGCCACCCTGCCATCCTCGAACACGCCCTCGGCAGTGGGCGCGTCGTCTTTTCGGCCTTCCCGCTGGAGTACTACATTGCCCATGCCTACGAAGGGCACCGCCACGATGCGACGTGGCAGCTCTACCGCGCCCTGCGCGACCTGGCCGGCCTGGCCCCGCTGGTGGATGGCGACAACCCGTTCGTAGAAGTGCGCACCTTCGCGGGCCCGGGCGACCTCTTGGTGTGGGCCATCAACCATAGCTGGGAGCCGCAGCCCGTGGCCCTGAGCCCGTCGCTGCCCATACAGCAGGTCCGCGACCTGGAGACTGGCGAGCACGCCGGCCTGGCCTTCGAGCTGCCCAAGAAGCAGGTGCGGGTGTTGCGCCTGCAGCTAGCCGGCGGCGCCGGGCGCTAGCGGCCGCGGCGACAGGCCCCGCCGCTCCCCAGGCCACACCGCAAGCCACGATGCCCTGCGCGCCGGGTGGCCTGCAGAGCGCCGCGAGAGGCCCGCTCGCAGCCCTGCCCCATGCGAGGCGAAAACATCCCTATGCGCCCTGCCCGCGCGGGGCCACCGGCCGTGGCCGCCGCAAGCCCCGCTGTGCCCGGCGCTCGAGTGCCGTGAGCAGCAGCCGGCGCCAGGCCCGCTCGCCCTCGGCCAGCTCCGAAGGAGCGGCCTTCACGCCGCCGAACCGCTCGCGCACGTAGAGCGCCACAATCCGCTGCGCGCGGGCCTGCCCGGCCCGCGCCGCCTCGTCGAGCGAACGCGCAAACTCGTAGGGGGTCTGGCAGGGGTCTGCCGACACGCCCAGCAGCCCGGCCAACCACCCCAGGCGCACGTACAGCCGCTCGATGGGCCGCAGCCCCCACCAGCGCCGTCCATAGTAGGCTGCGACCGCCAGAGCGGCGCTCGCCAGAATCCCCACCGCCGCGATATCACGCCATGGCAGCCGCTGCGCCAGGGGCACCCGGTGCACGGCGCCGCCCGCCGGCATATCGTCGAGCAGCTCTGGCTCCTCGTTGTGTCGCCTGTGGTCGCCGCTGGGCGTAGCCACAGGCCCCGGCCGCCCCGCCGGGCCGCCCGGCGCCTCCTCGCCGGTGGGCCGCACCAGGAGCGGCCGCGACGGCGTGGGCTCGAACTCGATCCAGCCATAGTTGGGGAAATAGACCTCGGGCCAGGCGTGGGCGTCGGCCTCGCGCACCACAAAGACGCCGCGGTCCTCCACCCACTCGCCGGGGGCGAAGCCCTGGGCCAGCCTGGCCGGCACGCCCACCGCCCGCAGCATGACCACCATCGCCGAAGCAAAGTAGGTGCAGTAGCCCTGCCGGTTCTCGAAGAGGAACCAGTCCACCGCATCCTTGTCGGCCGGCGGTGCCTCGATGTCCTGATTGTAGCGGATCTGGCGCAGGTAGCTTTCGATGGCCACCGCCTGGTCGTAGGGCGTGTGCTCACTGCCTGCCACGGCGCGGGCCAGCTCGATCACCCGCTTCGGCAGGGTCTCTGGCAGTTGGGTGTAGCGGTCGGCCACCCAGGCAGGGTAGGCGGTGCCGGCCTGCCTGAGATCGCGCACGGTGGCGGCCGACACCAGAGAGACCACGGTGTAGCGCCGCTCGCGGCCCAGGCTCTGGCCCGGCGAGAAGCACGACACCTCGACGCCGCCCTCCGGCTTGAGGAGCGCCTGGACATCGACACGCAGCGGCGTGCGCCAGGGCTCCGAGGCCGCGTAGAGCAGCGGCTCGCCGGGGCGCAGGCAAGTCACCGTTTGAGTCACGGGCACGCGCGCCCGGTAGGCAGCCTCGTCGGCCATCGCTCCGCCCGGGTCCACACGGAGGCGCAGGGGGCTGGTATCGACCCAGCCGTTGGCCGTGTAACGGTCCAGAACCACCGCCCGCCAGTAGTGCTCCTCGGGCGCCTGGACCTCGAGCACCGGCTCGGGGCCCAGCCTGACCGCCCCGGTCAACGCCAGCGCCCGCGCGAAGGTGCCGGTCGACACCTGGTCGCGGTAGGCCAGCGAGGCGTAGAGGCGGCTCCACTGGTCCTGCACCATCCGCCATGGCTCTTCCAGGCCGCGCACCGCCTCGCCCAGGCGCAGCGAAGGCACCGGGTGGGGCACCAGCCAAACCACCCCAACCACGGCCAGGGCCAGGAGGGCACCGTAGCGCAGGAAATCGAGGCCGATGTAGGGCTCAAAGATGGCGCGGTGCCTCTCCCACTCGCGCTCGCGGTGGTAATAGTTGGCGCGGACAATGAGCAGGAACGCCCACACCAGGTAGTAGACGAAGTACGTCGTCAGCCGCGGCGGGGCATAGTAGATGCCCAGGAAGAGGGCGACGCCCGGGGGAAGGATTGCGCCCCACACCCAATGGCTGTGGAAGAGCGACCACGCGCCATAGAAGGCGATCAGCCAGCTCACGCCGGCCATTTGGGCGACGAAAGGCAACGCGTCGCTGCTCGATTCGCCGTGCACGGCCGCGCCCAGCCACATTTGCAGGCGCGTTGCCAGCACCTCGCCCCGCGCTCTCTCCACGGCCAGCCAGCCGTCGGCCTGTACCGTTGGCGGCAGTTCAATGAGGAGGCTGACGAACAGGAAGCAACAGCCAATGCCCAGCACCAGGCCCAAGAGGTGTGCCAGGATGGCGGGCATGCGCAGCTTGGCGCACGCGAGGCCCACCACCGCGCCCGCCAGCACCACACCGCTCAGAATGCCCAGCCCCTCGGCCAGCCCCCCTGCCTCGAAGGAGCGGGCCATGGTCAAGAGCAGTATGACCAGAAGGAAAAAGGAGGACCATCCCTCCCGCAGATGCAGGCGTTCCCGCACCCTGACCTCCCCGCCCTTCGTTTGACACCAGGCCGCCTTGCTGCTATAATCATGCCGTTACGACCGTGCGGCGCATTCGTCTAGCGGCCCAGGACACCTCCCTCTCAAGGAGGAGATCGGGGGTTCGAATCCCCCATGCGCTACCAACCTGCGCAAGAGCGCGCGGCCCGGGCTCGACGCCCGGGTTTTTTCATGCAGGCGGGCCCACGCTCATCCGCAGCCGCTCACCGCGGCCGCTCATCGCGCCCATCGGCCGGCCGGCGGCCGATATCGTGCTCGGCCCAGGGGCCGGCCAACTCGGCTTCCTTTTCCTCCCTCGCCTGCGCCAGCTCGGCCCGAGCCTCACTGATCAGAACGGCCACCCGCCCCCGCGCTCTGGCCACGAGCGCGCCCAGTGCCGACCCCGTGACGATGCTGGCCTTGACCAGCGCCTTGGCCACCGGCCGCGCGTGGCGCACAAGCGCCGTCCCGGTCAGCCCCAGTGCGATGCCAATGAGCAGCCCAGGAAGCAGGCCCACAAGAAACCGCATCACCCACCTCCTCGAGCCCGACGATTCAGCAGTTCGGCCGCAGCAACGGGGCGGACCCCATGCCCTCAGCACCCCTGTCGCATGGAAGCCGCTACCTGCCAGGGCCTACAAGCTTGTTGTAGCATCGCTGGCAGATCGAGTCAAGCCCGAGCAGAGCCCCGCGACCGGCGTTCCTCCAGCGCCTTGCGCACCTCCATGTGCCGCTCCCGGTCGAGGGGGTACAGAAGCGCAAAGACAATGCCGCCGATGAGCAGCGCCGAGGGCGCCCCGGCGATGAGCACCCGGATCACCAGGAGCACACTGGGCGCCTGCGTGGCGGCATTGGGCACATAGCCGCTCCAGTCCAGCAGCAAGAGAGCCGCCGGCACCACCAGCGAAGCGGCCACCTTGTGCATCAGCGTCGTCAGGCTGTAGAAGGTGCCCTCGTGCCGCGCACCCGTCTGCAGCTCGTCCCACTCGACCACATCGGGGATCATCGACCAGGGCAGCACATGGGCCGCCGACACGCCCACCCCGGCCAGGGCTGCCAGCCCCACCACCACCCAGAGCGGGATGCCGGGCTGCACCATCGTCAGCACAATCAGCACCAACCCCAGGAAGGCCATCCCGGCCACGTAGGCGATGCGCTTGTTCCATTGCTGGGCCGCCCAGTTCCACAGCGGCAGGGCCAGGGCGGCCATGCCAAACACCGCGCCCAGCACCAGCGACTCCTGCGCTTCCATGTTCAGCCAGTACTTGAGAAAGTACAGCAACATGGGTTGCAGCAGCTCAACCGTCATCCACGTCATCAGGTAGACCCCCACCGCAAAGAGGAAGGGGCGGTTCTTGACGGCGGCGCGCAGAGATTCCAGCACCGACGCCTGCGGCTGCCCCTGGAACTCGCTCCTCTCGCGCGTGCCCATAAAGGTCGCAATCAGCGGCAAGGCGCTCAGGGCCGCAAAGAGCGCCCCCACCCAGGCAACGCGTGAGGCGTTTTCGGGCCGGAAGGCCCCCACCAGCAGCCCGGGCACGGTAAAAGCCACCAGCCCAGCCACGATGGAGAAGAACATACGGAACGTGGTCAGCGACGTGCGCTCGTCATAGTCGGCCGTCAGGTCGGGGGTCAAGGCGAAGTAGGGCATGTACACAAAGGTGGCGGCCGTGTCGCACAGCAGATAGGCCAGGCCGTAGTAGACGGCCAGCGCCACCCCGTTCTGTGTCGGCGGGATCCACCAGAGCATGGCGAAGGTCAATCCGAAGGGGATAAAGCCGAAGAGCAGGAACGGCCGCCGGCGACCCCAGCGGGTGCGCGTACGGTCGCTGATGTAGCCGACGAGGGGGTCGTTGATCCAGTCCCAGCTCCGCCCGACAAAGATGGCCGCTGCGGCCAACCTCAGGTCGAGGTGCACCACGTCGGAGAGGAACATGGCAAAGTAGACGGCCAGCATGGTCCCCGTCAGCGAAAACCCCCAGTCGCCGAGGCCATAGAGCAACTTGGTGCGGCGGGGCAGCTTCTCGGGCAGAGCACTCGCAGTCATAGTCTCGCCTCCCTGGCATGAGCGAGGAACCGGGTCCTGATCCTGCAACGTTACTTCTAGGGCGTCATTCTGAGTAGCCCAGGGCTCGCGCGGCCCTGTGGCAGGCGAAGAAACTGGCTGCGGCCAGGAGTGTCAGCCGGGTGTTGAGCTCCGCCCGCCCCCGGCCCAGCCATAGCCGGGGGTTCCTGAGGCACCGGCAATACAAGTATCAGGGAGCCGGGGTTGCCGTCTGGGGTTGTGCCACGGGAGCCGCCTGGAGGAGCATGCCCAGCCGGGTCTTGGCCATCACGACCAGGCTGCTATTGCCGGCCTTCTCGGCCAGGTCCGCCGCTTTCTGAAAGGCATCGACGGCCGAAGCGACGTCGCCGCGGGCCTCGTACACGCCGCCCACCAGCAGGTAGGCCTCGGCGCTACTGGGGTTGGCCGCCAGTGCCGCCTCGCCATCGGCCTGGGCGTTATCGAGCCGGCCGACCTGCAGCCAGGCCATGCCCCGCAGCACCAGATAACGGTCGCGCTCGGGCACCAACTGTTGGGCGCGGGCAAAGGCCTGCTGCGACTCCTCCGCGTGCCCCAACTGGGCCTCGAGCACGCCAACCCAGACGTGCATCTCGGGGTCGTCGGGGGTGATCTCGGCAGCCTGCCGGTAGAGCTCGACTGCGCCGGCCAGATCGCCCTTGCTCACGAGCTCTTCGGCCCGGCTCGCCCTGTCCATGGCGGCCAGGCGTTTGGGGTCGGGTGGAAAGACAAAGTGGTAGAGCGCCCAAAGGATGACCAGAACGGCGGCCACGCCGCCCGCGACGAACAGCCAGCGGCGAAGCTGCCTGCGCCGCCGCTCGGCCAGCAGCTCATCCAGGTACCACCACCACTGGCTGCGGGCGGGGTTGACCGCCCTGCGTACCGCCGGCAGGCCGCCCAGGCGGCGCATCTCGCGCACCAGGATGGCATCTTTGCTGTGCAACAGGCCCTCCACCGTCTCGATGCGCACCGCCTCGGCGCGCAGGTCGACGCCGGTCTCTTCGAGCCTGTCTACCAGATCGTGGATGGTATCCAGAAGGTGGAGCAGAGTCTGGGCCTTGGGGCCGGCGCCCCGCAGGTTCGCCACGATCAGTTCCGCCTGCCCGATGAGATCGCGCAGGTCGTCGGCCGTCTGCGCCTTGAACGCCGGCCTCCCAGGCGCTTGCGACTGGGTCGCGCCCATCCCTCACCCTCTCCCGTCCCATGCCGAAGGGCCTTTGGGCCTAGGATTTCTCCCCCGGCGCGGCCTGGCGCCTGCGCTCATAGTCGTCAATCGCGGCGTGCAGAGCGTCGGCGCCCAGGTTCGAGCAGTGCATCTTGTTCGAGGGCAGGCCGTCCAGCTCTTCGGCCACCATCTTGTTGGTAATCTGCTTCGCCTCTTCGAGAGTCTTGCCTTTGGCCAGCTCGCTGACCATGCTCGACACGGCAATGGCCGCTCCGCAGCCAAAGGTCTTGAACTTGATATCGTTCAAGCGGCCGTCGGCCACCTTGATGTAGAAGGTCATCAGATCACCGCACACGGGGTTGCCCACCGTGCCAACCCCGTCGGCATCTTCGATCTCGCCCACATTGCGCGGGTGCATGAAGTGATCCATTACTTTCTCACTGTACGCTGGCATCTGCCATTCCCTCCGTGGGAGAACCGGCCAGGGCTCCGAAGCACCCTGGCATCGCCAGAACAGATTATACTGCACTCGCGCGCCGCTGTCCACAGCTTTTGACAGGCCGTCGCCTCTCGGTTAGTATTCGTCGCAGGGGCGATTCCCACGCCCATTGAGAATGCCTGCTACGACAACGTCACCTGGTCATTCTGAGTAGCCCAGGGTTCCCGGAACCCTGGGCGAAACACACAACGTGGAGCTGTCATTGCGAGGAGGCGGCGGCAGCCGCCGACGAAGCAATCTCCAAGCGTGGGTTGGGGATTGCTTCGCGCCTACGGCGCTCGCAATGACCGCGTGGAACGTTCTCGATAGTCGCCCAGGGCTCGCGCAGCCCTGGGGATGCTCCGAATGACGGCTTGAAAGCGACGTTGCAGCACCAACGCCCAACGGCCAGTTGGGCGCTCTTGGCACAAGGAGCGAGCCGTGAACGACGACCAGATGGCGCTCTTCCCTGACCAGCCTGAGCAGCGGGCGCAGGGCCACGCCAGCGAGCCGCAGATCGGCCCCCATTCTTCCCTGCGCAGCGCCGTCCGCGCCTTTGCCGACCACATGCAGCGCATCGACCTGGCAGAGAACACCGTCAAATCGTTCCTGGGCGACCTCAGCTTCCTGGAGCGCTACCTGGGCCACGAGGTCCCCATCGACACCATCGCCACCAAGGACCTGCGCGCCTTCATGGAGTACCTCCAGCATGGCCGCGGCGTGCCGTGCACGCCCAAGTCCTACGCCCGCCGCCTGACGACCCTCAAGGTCTTTTTCGGCTGGCTGGCCTCGGCCGGCATCCTGGAGCAGGACCCGGCAGCGAACCTCGTGCACAAACCGGCGGCCTCGCCGCTGCCCGCCATCCTCTCCGATGACCAGGTCGAACGCGCGCGCGACGCCTGCCGCACCCTGCTCAGCGACGCCAAGAACCCCGACCCCCGCCCCCAGTTCCTTTTCCACCTGCTCCTGCAGACCGGCATGAAGAAAAGCGAATGCCTGGCCTTGCAGATCAACCACTTTGACCTTTCAGACCCCGCGGCGCCCGCCGTCTGGGTGCGCTACAAGGACCCTCGGCGCCACCACAAAGAGCGCAAGCTGGCCGTAGAGCCCACACTGCCGGCCATGCTGCAGCTCTACGTGGCAGCCTACAAGCCGCGCGAGACCCTTTTCCCCTGCACCGGCCGCAACCTGGAGTACGTGCTCCACAAAGTGGCCCAGGTCGCCGGGCTGCCGGGCGGCATCTCCTTTGAAATGCTGCGCTGGACCTGTGCCGTGCGCGACTTTCGGAGCGGCATGGAGCCGGAGCAGCTCCGCAGAAAGCTCGGCCTCTCGCAGATGGCCTGGGAGGATACGCTGCCCAAACTGCAGGCGCTGACCGCCAGGCCGCTGTGATTTCGGCTTGCACATGCCGCGCCCTCCGCGGCAACATGCCGCGCCTACGCACCACCGCATTCCGCCGTAGGCGCGGCATCGTGCCGGGCAGCCCCCGCCGTGGCGACACCATCGCGCCCCCGCCCCGCCGTCGCGCCGCGGCCGTGCAATGCTAGCCCTCGACCTCACGCGGGGTCGTGAACAGAGTCAGGATATTCTCGATAGGGGTGTCATTCTGGATATAGTGCGCCGCGGCCAGGATGTACCCTCCTCCCCGCCCGAGCACCCGGCAGCGCTCGCGTACCTCGGCCCGCACCTCCTCGGGCGTGCCGTGGGGCAGCGTCTGCTGGATATCCACGCCGCCATGGAAGGAGAGCTGGCCGCCAAACTCGGCCTTGATGCGTGCCAGGTCCATGCCAGCCGCCCGCGGCTGCAGGGGGTTCAGCACGTCGATGCCCAGGTCGTGGATGAGCGCGGGGATGAAGGGGTAGACGGCGCCACACGAGTGGTACATGATCCGCACGCCAAAGGGGCGGATGGCCGCGTTGAGCCGTTGGTGCCGCGGCAGGATGTAGCGCCGCCAGAGCGCTGGCGACATGAGGGGCCCGCGCTGGTGGGCGATGTCGTCCCACGTGTAGACCATGTCGATGCGCCCCCGCGCCGCCTGCAGCACCCGCGTGACGTTGGCGATATAGAGGTCGGTGATGCGGTCCATGATGGCGCAGGGCACCTCGGGGTCCGTCACCAGCTCGGTCAGGAAGCGCTCCATGCCCACCAGGCCCCATGATCTCTCGAAAATGCCCCCCACATCGTAGCAGATAAAGTACGAGTCCTCCGCGTCGAGCTCGGCCAGCTCACGGGGCAGGTCGCTCACATCCCAGTACTCGGGCCGCGGACCGTCCCACGCCCAGACGTCGGCCGCCGACCGGGCCTCGGCCAGCGGGTAGCCGGCGTACTCGTCATAGTCGCCATAGCGGTGGCCCATGCGGCGGCGCCAGGTGCCATAGGGCTCCACAACGATGCCGCCCGGCAGTTCGCGCTGTGGCCCCACGTAGCGCGGCGCCACCCAGCGTACGTCGATGCGCAAACGCCTGAGCACCTCCGCCCGGGTCGCGGCGCCCAGATAGTCCTGCAGCCGCTGCCACACCTCGGGCACGGCCCACAGGTCGGCCGGCACGCGGTCGGGCTCGCGATGGGCCAGCGCCATGTACACGCGCTCGCGCGGGGAAAGCCGACCGTGGCCCAGGTCGGGCCACGGGGCCGGCAGTCCAACCTCCTTAGATGCCATCCGCCAACGCTCCTCGCCTGCTCATTCTGCCTGCAGCGCGGCCCTCGGCTCCCTCACCAGCACCGCAAACGCTGCGCCCGAGAAGATCACCAGCACGCCGCACGCCGCGTACACTGCCGGGATGCCCACCCACTCGGCCACGCCCGCCGCCACGCCCATCGACACGAGCGAGGCCACCTGCTGCAGCGTGCCCATCGTGCCGAACACGCGGCCGCGCAGGGGCCCTGGCGCCGCCCACTGGGCGAGAGTCGCCAGCGCCGCCTGCACCGGCGAGAGCGCCACGCCCAACACAAAGGTGTATGCCACAATGAAGACAAAGCTGGGGGCGACCCCGGTCAGCCCCAACATCAGCCCGAGCACAGCGAGGCCCGCGGCCACGATGCGCACCGCCGAGGCCCGGGCCGACAGCCAGGCCACCGTGAGCGCACCCACCGCCATGCCGGCGCCCTGCACCGAATCGACCAGCCCTAGCCCATCAGGGCCGACGCCATAGCGCTGCGCCAAAAGCGGCACCCAGAGCACGTTCACCGCTCCCACGCCCAACTGCAGGATCGACAGGCTGAGCAGAATGCCCCGCAGCGTCGCCTCGCGAAACATCGTCTGCAGGCCGTGGCCCAGGTCATCCCAGAACCCGCGCAACGCCCCCACCAGCGATGCAGCGGCCGCCCGCTGGGGCGGCGCTGCCACCGCCCCGATGCTCCAAATCGCCAGCGCCGAGACGACAAAGGAGGCCGAGTCGGCCACAAAGGCCGCCCCGGCCCCCAGCCAGGCGATGGCGAACCCCGCCAGCGCCGGGCCTACCAGCAGCGAGGCCGTCATCGTCAACTGCGAGAGGCTGTTGGCCGCCAGCAGTTCGTCTTCGCTCACCAGCATCGGAACGAGCGCCGACTGGGCGGGGTAGAAGAACCGGCTGGCCACCGACATCAGGAACCCCACCACGTACAGCACCCACAGGCTCCCGGCGTCGCGCGCCAGCAGCCCGCCCAACACCAGGCCCGCCCGCACAAGGTCGGCCGCGATCATCACGCGCCGCCGCTCCCAGCGGTCGACCAGCACCCCCGCCGGGATGCCAAAGACGAGCTGCGGCAACGCAAAGCCCACGATCATGGCCAGGCCGATGGCCGCCGTCGAGCCGGTCAACGCATTGATGAGGATCGGAACCGCCAGCAGGTAGAAATAGTCGCCGATCGCCGAGACGACCTGCCCCACCCACAGGCGCCGGAAGCGCGGGTTCCGCAGCACCCGGATGAACCCACCGTGCGACGTTGCCATACCAGCGGTGCCCCCGAGCCAGGGCTACCGGGCGGGCTGCGCCACGGCAGCGGCGCGTGCCCGCACTTGGGTCATGACCAGCGTCGACACGAGGAAGCAGACGCCGAACATGGCAAAGATCACCAGGTAGCCGCTGCCCGGCTGCGCGCGGTTGAAAAAGTCGGCCAGCACCCCGCCCAGGCCGGCCCCCACGATCCCGGCGCCGGCCCCGGCCACGTTCTGGATGCCCAGGAAGCGGCCCGCTTCGCCCGCCGGCACCAGGTCGGTGCCCAGCGCCCAACTGGCGGTGTAGAAGAGTCCGGTGCCCCCGCCGATCAGGCAACCGGCCACCAGCACCATGGTCACGTTGCCCGCCACCACGAGCAGGAACGTCCCCACCGCCGCCACCACTCCCGCCGCCAGCACCAGCGGCCGCCGCCCGAAACGGTCGGCCAGAAAGCCCGACACGAGCACCATCACCAGAGTGAACACCCCGGCGGCTGCCTGCAGGTTGGCCGTGGCCTGTTTCGCATCGGGGAGGTGGAGCACGTCTTGCAGGAAGTACAGCGCGAAGGAGAGGATCGAGCCCACGGCGGCCATGAAGGCCAGCCGGTTGACCACCCACCAGGTGAACGACACGTGGCGGCGCGCGTCGCCGGTGCCCAGGTGCACGGCGGCCCATACGCCGGCGATGATGGTGCCCACCATGGCCACCAGGCCGCCCACCCCGACGGCCACCAGCCTGGCCTCGGCCGCGCCTGCGACCAGCCAGGTTACCCCGTAGGCCACCGCGCCCACCAGTGCAGCCGCCACCCCGGCCGCCACCGCCCCGATGGCGACGCCCAGCAAGAGCCCCAGCGTGCGCAGCAGGGGCTCGGCCACGCTGCCCTCCGGCGCCCGGTCCAGAGGCGCCTCTCGCACGCCCAGCACGGTCACGAGCATGGCCGCCACGTAGATGCCGGCCAGCGCGATCAGGCCAAGCGACACATCGTCGCCCCTGACCAGGCGTGCGATGGTGAACGCCACGAGAATGGTCGGCGCCAAGTCAAAGAGCGACTTGGCCGCCGAAGCCCGGCCACGCTGGCCCTCGGGCACCAGGTCGGGGATGATGCCCTGCAGCGCGCCGTGGGCGATATTGGTGGAGAACTGCATCACCAGCATCACCGCAAAGAGCGCCCAGTAGCTGCGCGCCACGACCATCGCCAGCACGCAGAGCGCCGTGAGCAAGGCACCCACGGCGATGAACGGCCGGCGTCGGCCCCAGCGCGAGGTGCTGCGGTCGCTCAGCAGCCCTGCTGCCGGCTGCACCAGGATGGCCACAGCCAGCCCCGCCGCCCGCAGCACCCCATAGAAGGTGTTCTTGAGGCCAGGGTCCACGAACTGCTGCACCAGGAGCGGCGTGATGATGGGCGTCAGGCTGCCCGAGCCCATGCTCAGGGCGAACCAGTAGATGTTCTGGGTGATATAGTCGTACCAGCGCAGCGGCTTCATCTCGCCTCCTCACGGCTCCATCGCTGCCCATGGCAGTGGCCTTGCCGGGCCTGGCCCACCGCCAGCCCGGCACGAGGCCTCCCCCTTCCCACCGTCCGGAGGGCGAGGCCGTGGATAGGCACGGCGCTGCCGTGCCAACCGTTTTCACGCGTGACTCTGGGTGCAGTTCACTCTCCGGGGCAACCCTGTGGGGAATGCCCCGCTGCATCGCAACCAGGCGTCATGGCGCGGCTATGGCCCCCCGCCCCTTCGCGTTGCTCACGGCAGGCTATCGCCCCGCAGGGGGAACGGTAGGGGGTCCGGCCCGCCAAGAACGGCCACGTCCACACGGCGCGAGGGGCCCCCGTCTGCCCCAGGAGTGAACTGCCCCCGTAACTCTGCCCGCCGCACGGCCATGGGCGGCTACTGCGGCAATTGAGGCGCCTTGACGGTGGGCGGGTAGATCAGGTACACCGTGCCGGCCGAGTGTTCGAGCCAGATCGTCTCGAACTCGGTGCGGTCATAGGTCCGCTGTACCTCGTCGTCGGTGGCTGCGGCCGGGTCGTTGACCACGGGGTTGCCGTTGGCATCAAAGCCTGCCAACACCACCAGGTGCCCGCTGCTCGATTTCACCGGCGCGCCGGTCAGCTCGTTCTTCTTCCAGGCATCGCTCATGACTACGGGCACGCCGGCTGCGATCCACGGCTCGAGCTGGCGCAGGCTGCTGAAGCGCGCCACGTAGGCCTCCAGGCCGTAGGTCGCCGCGTAGGCCGTGTTGAAGGGCCAGTTCCCATGCCCGTCGTACAGCCAGTCGTAGACGCCGGCCACCGCCGCATGGACGCGGTCGCTGCAGCTGTCGCCGCTCTGGCCCCAGAAGCCGAGCACCATCGAGGTCGAGGTCGGGCTGCACCACACGTTGCCGCCGTCGGGGTACACCATCTGCGAGCACTCGGGCACGCCGAGGACGACATCTCGCACGTCGCCTGCCGGCTCGAGCGCCTTGGGTTTCTCGGCCGCCGTCGAGAAGGCCACCGAGGCGTTGCGCAGGGTCGGCGTGGCGCTGCCGTCGGCGCTAAAGAGCCGCACCTTGAGCTGCAGCTTCGTCGCCGCCGGCGCCTTGTCGCTCAGCACCAGGGTGTCGACCGCCACGTAGCCGTCGTTGTCGCCCTGCAGGTTCACCGAGTGCCGCTCGATGGTCGAAGAGTCCGACGCCCACACCCCCATGTTGTACCACTTGGTCCAGTGGTCGCCCACGTAGGCCCGCAGCTCAGTCTCGAGCCAGGTGCCGGCCGGGGTGTCGGCGTTCCACGAAGCGATGGCCTCGGTAAAGGCCGTGCCCGTAGAAACCTCGGGGCTCGTGGCTTCCCCGACGCAAAAGCTGCCGCCATTGTAAAAGTTGTGCCCATAGTACGTGCCCGCCGGGTAGGGGTCACTGCCCGGCGTCGCGGTCCGCATGTCCATCTGCAGGGTGCCGCCCTCGCCCAGCTTGACTCCACTCCGCGCCCACCCCTCGAACGCGTTCTCGGCGCTGCGCCAGCGCACGAACCCGGTGCTGAACCCGCCCTTCTCCTTGTCCTTCGCTTGAACCGGCGCCACCAGGATCACCCCCACCAACAAGACCGCCAGCCATCGCGCTGCCGCCCTGCGACCTGCCATCTCGCTCCTCCTTGTCGGATTGGCACAGACGCCGCTATCGCCTATCAGCAAGAACACCGGGGCATGCCAGGAGTCGCGGTCTTCCACCGCCTGCAGAAGCACGGCGAGCCGGCCAGCGCCTGCGCGTTGCCGGCTCACCCACAGCATCGCCGACAGTCCCCCGCCGGTCAGGGGGCACACGGCGGGCAGGGAGGCCCAGAGCTGCTACACCAGCGTCGCGGTCAGCAGTCGGTGCACCCAGGCCATGGCCGGCCCGGGCACCAAGCCGAGCACCAGCACGCCGGCCACGCAGAGGGCCAGGGCCACCCGCAGCCCCCAGCCTAACGGTGCATCGGGGGCAGCGCCTGCCGGCTCGCGCATGTACATGAGCACCACCAGGTGCAGATAGTAGAATGCGGAGATGACGCTGTTCAGCACCGCCACCACGGCCAGCCAGGTCCACCCAGCCTGCACGGCCGCGCCAAACAGGTAGAACTTGCCGATAAAGCCGACGGTGAGCGGAATGCCGGTGAGCGACAGCAGGCACAGGCCAAGCGCCGCCGCCACCCAGGGGCGCCGGAAGCCCAGGCCGGCCAGGTCGGCCGAGGGCAGGCCTGTGGCGCCCTTCTTCTGCCAGGCCACCACCACCGCAAAGGCGCCCAGGTTGGTAAAGACGTAGCCCAAGAGGTAAAAGAGCGCGGCCGTGGCGCCCAGCTCGCTCCCCGCCACGATGGCCACCAGCACGTAGCCGGCCTGCGCGATGCTCGAATAGGCCAGCAGGCGTTTCACATCGTCTTGCGCCAGCGCCAGGATGTTGCCCACCGTCATAGTCAGCACGGCGAGGATGGCCAGGATGGTGCTCATGAGGGGCATGGCCGATGGCAGCACGATGAGCAGCAGCCGCACCAGGGCAGCGAACGCCCCGGCCTTGGAAACCACCGACATGAAGGCCGTGACCGAGGTAGGCGCGCCGTGGTACACGTCGGGGGCCCAGCCATGGAAGGGCACCAGCGCCAGCTTGAAGCCCAGCCCCACCGCCAAGAGCGCCGCCCCCGCCCAAACCAGCGCCTGGGGCGCCGAACTGCCCTGGCGCAGCGCCTGGCCCATCGCCGCCAGCCGGGTGCTGCCCGTCGCCCCGTAGAGCAGGGCGATGCCGTACAGGAAAAAGGCTGAGGCAAAGGCCCCCAGCAGGAGATACTTGAGCGCGGCCTCGCGCGATGCTGCCTCGCCCTTCGCGTACCCGGCCAGCACATAGAGCGAGATCGACAGCACCTCCAGCCCGATGAAGATGGCGATGAGGTCGGCCGCGGCGGCCATGACCAGCGCGCCCGCCGTGGCAAAAAGGATCAGCGCGTAGTAGGCCCCTGGCTCCAGCCCCTCGCGCGGCAAATAGTCCGTCGCCAGGAGCACGCTCACCATCGCCGCGCCTGCAATCAGCACCGCAAAACCGGTGCTGAGCCCATCGGCAGCCAGCATGCCGTCGAAAGCCGGGGGCCGGATGCCCGCCATCGCTGCCGATGCCAGCCCCGCCACCAGACCCAGCAGCGCCAACCCGCCCAGCCATCCCTTGCGCGGCCCGCGCCACAGGGCATCAGCCAGCATCACCACCATGCCAGCACCGGCGACAACGAGTTGCGGCAGCGAGCTGCCAAGGTTCAGGACGCTACTATCCATCCGAACACTCCTCCAAGGGCCAGGCCACAAGCCACTAGTGGAACAGCGCCATGAGCGCCTGCACCGCCGGCTCGATGCGCGCCAGGAACGGAGCAGGGTACCAGCCAATGGCCAGGATCAGCACAATGATCGGCGCCAGCGTCAGGATTTCGCGCGCGTTCAGGTCCTTCAGCGCCAGGTTGGCCGGCTTATCGACCGTGCCAAAGAACACCCTCTGATAGGTCCACAGCATGTACACAGCGCCCAGGATGATGCCAGCCGTGCCCAGCACGCCAAAGGGGATGCGGCTCGCAAAGGCGCCCAACAGGATCAGGAACTCGCCCACAAAGCCGTTCGTACCCGGCAGGCCGATCGACGAGAAGGTGACGATCAGGAACAGCACAGCAAAGACCGGCATCACCTTCCACAGGCCGCCGAACTCGGCAATCGCCCGCGTGTGGCGCCGTTCATAGATCATACCGACGAGCAAGAAGAGCGCACCGGTCGAGAGGCCATGGTTGATCATCTGCAGGATGCCACCGGTCATGCCCTGCGCAGTGAGCGCAAAGACCCCCAGCACCACGAACCCCAGGTGGGCCACGCTCGAGTAGGCCACCAGGCGCTTGACATCGGGCTGCATCAGCGCCACCAGCGCCCCGTACAGGATGCCCACCACCGCCAGCGCCATAACATAGGGCGCTGCGGCCACGACCACCTGCGGGAAGAACGGGAAGGCGAAGCGCAAGAGCCCATACACACCCATCTTGAGCAACACCCCTGCCAGCATCACGCTGCCCGCGGTCGGCGCCTCGGTGTGGGCGTCGGGCAGCCAGGTATGGAAGGGGAAGATGGGCACCTTGATGGCAAAGGCCACAAAGAAGGCCAGGAAGAGCCACACCTGCGTGCCGTAGGGCAGCGTGCGCGCAAAGGCACCGAGCGCCGCCAGGTCGAAAGTGGCCGCACCCCCTGCCCGCATGTTCATAAAGTAGAGCACCAGGATGGCCACCATCATCAGCACACTGCCGGCCATGGTGTAGAGGAAGAACTTGACCGCCGCATAGATGCGCCGCTCGCCGCCCCACACGCCGATCAGCAGGTACATCGGGATCAGCGTGGCCTCCCAGAAGACGTAGAAGAGGAGCAGGTCGAGCGACACAAAGACGCCGATGACCCCCGCCTCGAGAAGCAGCATGGCGATCAGATACCCCTTGAGGTGCTTCGACACCGCCGACCACGATGCCAGGACCGACAGCATCGTCAGGAAGGTCGTCAGAAGCACCAGGAGCAGGCTGAGGCCATCGATGCCCACGTGGTACGCGGCGCCCAGGGGCGCGATCCACTCCAGGTTGGCCGCAAACTGGATGGCGGCTCCCCCCGGCTGGAAGCCAGTGAAGAGCGGCAGCGAGAGCAGGAACTCGACCGCCGCCGTGGCCAGCGCCACGCCCTTGAGCAGCGCCGGCCGGCGCTCGCTCACGAACAGCAACACCAGGGCGCCCACCACGGGCACCAGGAGCAGCAGAGTCAGGATTTGGGCACCAAACATAGTCATGCCGCGTGGCTCCTTCTCGCCTTGCTATGCCGCACGGACCATCACCAGGGCCACGGTCGCGACGATCACCACACCCACCATTACCGACAGGGCATACCGGCGCACGTAGCCCGACTGCCACACCCGCAGCCGCCGTGCCAGGTTGCCAAGGAGGATGGCCACGCCGTTCACCGCGCCGTCGATCACCCTCGCATCGAACACGGCCGCCAGCCACTGCGCCAGGCCCCCGATGGGCCGCACAAAGACGGCCCAGTACAGCTCGTTCACGTTGTAGCCGTTCTGCATCCACCCGTAGGCGCGGCCCATGCGCGCCGCCACCGCCTCGGCCGAGATGGTGCGCCGTATGTAGGTGAGCCACGCCACGGCAATGCCGGCAACGGCCGCGAGCACCGAAAGGCCCATCAGGAGGTAATCGGGCGCCGCCTCCTGCGGGATGCCCTCGAACACCGGCTCCAGGAAGCGGGTGAACCCGCCCATCGCCGCCCCGGCCACGGCCGCCAAGAGCGCCAACACCACCAGCGGCCCCGTCATGCTGGTTGGCGATTCGTGCAGGTGGTGCGCTGCCTCGGCCGGCACGCGCGACTGGCCAAAGAAGGTCAGGAACACCGCCCGCGACATGTAGAACGCCGTCAGCCCGGCGGTGATCAGGCCCAATAGCCACAGCCACCAGTAGCCGTGGTGCAGCGCTGCCGCCAGGATCTCATCCTTGCTGAAAAAGCCCGAGAGCGGCGGCACGCCCGCAATGGCCAGCCAGGCCACGATGAAGGTGGCCCCGGTCACCGGCAGCTTGCTGAGGAGGCCGCCCATATGCCGCATGTCCTGATCGCCCGACATGGCGTGGATCACCGAGCCGGCGCCCAGGAACAGGAGGGCCTTGAAGAAGGCATGGGTCGTCAGGTGGAAGATGCCGGCCGCGTAGGCCCCCACACCCACCGCCAGGAACATGTACCCCAACTGGCTGATGGTCGAATAGGCCAGCACGCGCTTGATATCGGTCTGCACCAGGGCAATCGTCGCGGCGTAAAAGGCCGTCAGCGCGCCGATGGTCGCCACCACCGCCGACGAGAAGGGGGCCAGGGCAAAGAGCGCATGGGTGCGCGCCACCATGTAGACGCCGGCGGTCACCATCGTCGCAGCATGGATCAGCGCGCTGACCGGGGTCGGGCCCTCCATGGCATCGGGCAACCAGATGTAGAGGGGGATCTGGGCCGACTTGCCCGTGGCGCCCATGAACAGCAACAGGGTGATCGCCGTGGCCACGGCGCCGCCCGCCTGCAGCCTGGCCGGGGCTGCCTCAAAGACCTCACGGAAGCCGAGCGTCCCAAAGGTCACGAAAATGAGCATGATGCCCAGGGCAAACCCAAAATCGCCCACGCGGTTGACGATGAAGGCCTTCTTGCCCGCATCGGCCGCCGCCTTTTTCTGATACCAGAACCCGATCAACAGGTACGAGCAGAGGCCCACCGCCTCCCAGCCGAGGTAGAGCAAGAGAAAGTTGCCGGCCAGCACCAGCAAAGCCATGCCCACGATGAACAGGTTGAGGTAGGCGAAGAAGCGGGCATAGTCGGGGTCGTGCTGCATGTAGCCGTTGGAGTAGATGTGGATGAGCGTGCCCACCCCCGTGACCACCAGCAGCATCACCACCGACAGCGGATCGACCAGAAAGCCCACATCTACATGGAAACTGCCGGCCGCAATCCAGTTGAACAGGGTGACATCCACGCTGCGGGCCTGGGGCGGCAGGCCAAGGAGCCCGCCCAAGACGGCCACGGCCACCACGAACGACGCCGCCACTGCGACCGTGGCGATGGTGCCGACGGCGCGCCGGCCCAGCCGGTAGCCAAAGAAGGCATTGATCAACACCCCCAGCAGGGGGAAGAGTACGATCAGCCACACATAGTCCAGCATGCGGATCCTCCGCTGTGAGACAGGCTCGCCAGCCCGTCCGGCTCATCCTTGTACAGCGGGCTGGAAGCCCCGTCCACCTGCCCCGCCTACCCCTTCAGCAGGTTGATATCGTCGACGTCTACCGTGCCCTGGTGCCTGAAGATGGTCACGATCAGCGCCAGGCCCACCGCCACCTCGGCCGCCGCCACCGCCATCACCAGGAGTGCCAGCACCTGCCCGTCGGCTGCCTGCCGCGCGGTGCTGAGCGCCACCAGCGACAGGTTCACCGCGTTCAACATCACCTCGATGCTCATCAGGATGACCAGAGCGTTGCGCCGCAGGAGCACACCCAGCGCGCCGATCAGAAAGAGCAGCGCACTCAAGAGCAGGTAATAGTTGGTCGGTACCGACATCTCGCTCCCCCTAGTCTCCGCCGCGGGCCTTGCCCCTGGCCGGTGCCGTGCCGCTCCGCACCAGGTAGACCACGCCCACCACCGCCACCAGGAGCAGCAGGCCGGTGGCCTCGAAGGCCCACAGGTAGCGGCCAAAGAGCGCCTCGGCCACGGCTTCCACGCTGCCCATCTGCGCCGCGGCGGCCCCCGCCGGGCCGGCCAGGTGCAGGCCCCCGCCCACCAGGAGCGCCAGGTCGACCCCGAGGGCGGCCACCAGCACCGCTGCCAGCCAGCCCTGCCCGCGCAGCTTGCTCGCCGATGGCTGCGCCCCTCGGCCGCCCACCAGCATCACCGTGAACAGGAACAGGACCATCACGGCCCCGGCGTAGATAATGATCTGCGCCACGCCCAAGAACTGCGCATCCATCAGGATGTAGAGGGCAGCCAACGCCAGCATGTTCAGCACGAGCAAAAGGCCGCTGTAGAGCACGTTGCGCTGGGCCACGACGCCGATGGCGGCCAGCACCGCCACGAGCCCAAAGACCAGGAAAAAGATCGTGTCGACCATCAGCCCTCGGCCTCCCTCACCGGCCTTGCCCCGCAAGCTCGCTGGCCTGGGGTAGCTCCCCGGCCTGCCGAACCTCCTCCACAGGCACCAGCAGCCGCTCTTTGCTATAGATCTCGTCGGCGCGGGTATAGCCCGCCAGCTCAAAGTGGGTGCTCAGGGTGAGCGCCCCCGTCGGGCAGGCTTCCTGGCAAAAGCCGCAAAAGATGCAGCGCAACAGGTTGACCTGGTAGATGCGCGCATAGCGCTCGCCGTGCGAGTGCCGCTCGGCCTCGGTGTTCTCGGCCGCTTCCACATAGATGGCCCCGGTGGGGCAGGCGGCCGCGCACAGGCCACATCCGACGCACTTTTCCAGGCCATCGGGGTGGCGGTTCAGCACATGCCGCCCGCGGTAGCGCGGGTAGATGTAGGGCCGTTCTTCCGGATACTGCACCGTCACCGGCCGTGGCAGCGACCGCCTGAACGTCACCCACAGCCCCTGGACCAGATGGATGATTGCCGACATGGATACTCTCCCAACTGCGTGCAGCGTTGCGCCCCTCACAGCCCCAGCAGATGCATGTCGCGCAGGAGCAGGCCCAGCGCTGTAACCAGGGCATTGCCCATCGCCAGCGGCACCAGCACCTTCCAACAGAAGGCCATCGCCCGGTCGTAGCGCAGGCGCGGCACGGTGACGCGGATCCAGATGAGCACGTAGAGCATGATGACCAGCTTGACCGCGAACCACCAGATGCCGGGCAGGAAGGGCCCTTGCCAGCCACCGAGGAACAGCGTCACAAAGAGCGCCGCCGCCACGATCAGCGACATGTACTCGCCCATGTAGTAGAGGGCAAACTTGATGCTCGAGTACTCGGTGTTGTAGCCCCCCACCAGCTCGTTCTCGGCCTCCACCAGGTCGAACGGCGCGCGGTTGATCTCGGCCAGGGCCGCAATGAGAAAGATGATGGCCCCCAGCGGTTGCAGCACCAGGAACGGCAGCCTGGCCTGGGCATTGACGATATCCACCATGCTGAGCGACCCGGTGATCATGAACACTCCGAGGAGTGACAGGCCATAGGGCAGCTCGTAGCTGATCACCTGCGCCGCCGAGCGGATGCCCCCCAAGAGCGAGTACTTGTTGTTCGAGCCCCAGCCGCCCAGAATGATGCCGTAGACCCCCATGGTCAGCACGGCGATAACCACCAGCATGCCCACGTTCACATCGGCCAGGTACAGGGTGATGCGGCGGCCGAACAGGGTGAAGGCCGGCCCCATGGGCACCACTGCGAACGAGATCAGCACCGCCGCCATGGTGATGCCCGGCGCGATAGTGTAGAGCAGCTTGTCGGCCTGGGCCGGCACAATGTCCTCTTTGAAGAACATCTTCAGGGCATCGGCCACCGGCTGCAGCAGGCCCTGCCAGCCCACCCGGTTGGGGCCCAGGCGCATCTGGAAGCGGCCGATGAGCCGCCGTTCGAACCAGGTCAGGTAGGCAAAGCCGATGAGCAGCCCGAAGGCAATCACCAGGGCTTTGATCACGTCGATGAGCAGTTGGATCCAGTCAACACCCATGCTTCTTCTCCCGCAGTCTCGGCGGCCACTCTGCGGCCCCCACGACGCCCCGGCTCACACCGGCCGGATGGCCACGCGCGCCACCACGCCGGGCCGGCCACCCAGAGTATGGACGTTGCCGGGCCCCAGGTGCTCGGGCACGAACACGGTGCCCGCTGCCACGGCCTCGCTCACCCGCGCCACCAGCCGCAGGGCAGCCTGCCCGCTGCTCACCTCCACCGCCTGGCCATCGCTCACGCCCAGCCGGGCCGCGTCGGCGGGGCTGATGGCCACATAGGCTTCGGGCGCGCGGCCTGCCACCATGGGCGCCCTGCCCGCCACCTCATCGCGGTCAAAGAGCACCGGGCCGGTCACCAGCGCCAGGTCGCCCTCACCCTCAAAGGCCCAGGGCCCCAGCGCTTCGGGCTCGGCCGGCGTCACCTGGTACTCGATGCGCGCGTCGTACACGCCTCCGCCGGCCACCGCCGTCGCATCGCGGTAGGCCGGGATGAGGGTGCCCGCTTCGGCCAGCACTTCCAGCGCGCTGGCATACTGCCAGTGGCCCAGGGCGCCGAGCGCCCTGGCCACATCGGCCACGATGCGCCAGTGAGGGCGAGCCTGGCCCAGCGGGGCCATGGATGCCGCCATCCAGCCCACCTGGCCGGCCAGGTTGGTGGCCGAGCCCTCCTCCTCGCCATAGGCCGCCGCCGGCAACACGACGTTTGCCAGCGCCGCCGTGGGGGTCAGGAAAGAGTCCTGCGCCACCACGAACTGGGCGGCCTCCAGCGCCTGGCGCACACCCTCAGGGTCGGGCGCATCGCTGAGGGGGTCGGCCCCGGCCAGGTAGAGGGCGCGCACCCGCTTTTCCTGCACGGCCTGCCACAGGTCGTGGGCGGCCACTCCGGGCTCGCGCGGCGCCGCTGCCCCCCACACCCGCTTGATGGCGCCCCGGGCCACCGCATCGTCGAGCGAGGCGTGGCCGGGCAGCCGGTCGGGGCGCAGGCCCATATCGGCCACGCCCCGCGCATTGGGCCCGCCGTTCCAGCCCAACAGCCTGGCCCCGGTGGCCCTGCCCAGGGCCGAGAGGATGGCCACCGTCGCCTCGTCGACCACCCCGGCGCCGTAGGCGATGATGGCGCGCTGCGCGCTGCTGAGCGCCGCCGCCACTTCGGTCACTGCCTCGGGCGCGCAGCCGGTCAGGCTGGCCACCTTGGCGGGGGTATAGCCGGCGATGGCAAAGCCCCATCCCTCGGGCACCTCGCCCCACTTTTCCCGGTCCAGGTTGCCCAGCACGCCGCCCAGGAATGCGCTCGCCGTGCCGGGCCGCGGCTGCACCTGGAGCGTGGCGTAGCGGCCGAGGGCCAGCCGGCGCGGGTGCACGATGTAGAGCCGCCCGCCCCGCCGCACCGCGCGCTTTACCCACAGCTCGAGCACCGGCGCCTCTTCCGACGGGTCGCCCTGGAAGAGCAGGATCACGTCGGCGGCCTGCAGGTCGGCAGGGGTGGCCTGGGCGGGCGCCGGGAAGGCGCTGCCCATGCGGCTATCCACATTGTTCGTGCCCAGGGCGGCGCGCACGAACTTGCTGAGCAGGTAGGCGGCCTCATTGGAAAGGCGCGGCGAGCCGAGCGCAGCCACGGCGTGGGGCCCTGCCTCATCGAGCACGGCCTTGAGCCCCCGTGCCACTTCGGCCAGGGCCTCGTCCCACGTGGCCGGGCGCAGCTCGCCATCGCGCCGCACGAGCGGCGTGCGCAGGCGGTCGGCATGGTCGGCATAGGCGAAGCCATGGCGCCCCAGGTCGCAGAGCCAGCCACCGTTGACCTGCGTCTCGTCGCGGCCGCGCATGCGCAGCAGCCGCCCCTCGCGGCCCTCGGCCACGAGCCGGCAGCCCACCGGGCAGAGGGTGCATACGGAGGGAGCACTCTTCAGCTCCCAAGTGCGGGCCTTGAAGCGGAAGCCGCGGTCGGTCAACGCCCCCACGGGGCACAGGTCCACCACATTGCCCGAGAAAGGCGTGTCAAAGCTGTGGCCGTCGAGCGTGCCGATGCGCGAGCGGGCCCCGCGCTGGAACACGCCCAGGAGCTTTTCGTCGAGCACTTCCTCGCAAAAGCGCACGCAGCGCTGGCAGAGGACGCAGCGCTCCTGGTCCAGGATCACCGCCGGCCCCAGGCGGATGGCCTTGCCCTTGTGCCGCTTCTCCTCAATGAACCGCGACTCGCCCCGCCCGTACTTGAACACATAGTCCTGCAGCCGGCAGTCGCCCGCCGCGTCGCAGATGGGGCAATCCAGCGGGTGGTTGGTGCAGAGCAGCTCGAGCACCATGCGGCGGTTGTGCAACACCGCCGGCGTATCGGTGTGCACCACCATATCCTGGCGCACGGTCGTGGCGCAGGCCGCCTGCAGGCCGCGCACCTTCTCGATCTCGACCAGGCACAGCCGGCAGAGCCCCGCAGGAAAGAGCTTCTCGTGGTTGCAGAGGGTTGGGATCTCGATGCCTGCCTGCCGGGCTGCTTCGAGCACGGTTGTGCCCGGCGCCACCGCCACCTCTCGCCCGTCGATCTTCAGTGTCACCAATTGGTCCATCATACCCTTCCCCACCGGCACCCAGGAACTGAGGGAACTGGAGGAAATAGGGAACTGAGGGGTTCATTTGCCCTGCCCTTCAGTTCCGCCAGCTCCCTGGTTCCATCAGTTCCCTCGTCTATGCAATGCGGACGACTGTTGGCGCAACGCACTGCCCCGTGCGAATGTGGGCCAGGTACTCGTCGCGGAAGTGCTTGATGCTCGAGCGCACCGGGCCCACAGCCGCATCGCCCAGCGGGCACAGGCTGCGCCCGCTGAGGCCATCGCAGATGTCCAAGAGCAGGTCGAGGTCGCTCTCGCGGCCATGGCCGGCCTCGATGCGTTCGAGGATGGTGGCCATCCAGGCGATGCCCTCACGCCCGGGCACGCACTGGCCGCAATCCTCGTGGGCGTAGAACTCGACCAGTCGCCGCGCCACCGAGACGATGCAGGTGCCCTCGGTGATGACGATGACCGCCCCCGAGCCCAGCATCGAGCCGGCCGCCGCGATGGCCTCATAGTCCAGGGTGACGTCGAGCGCACTGGCCGGCAGCATGGGCGATGAAGACCCACCGGGGATGATCGCCTTGATGGGCCGGTCGTCGAGCGTGCCGCCGCCGTACTCCTCGATCAGCGTGCGCAGGGGCGTGCCCAGCGGCAGCTCGTACACCCCCGGCCGCTTCACCTGGCCGCTGAGGGCAAAGAGCTTGACCCCTGGGCTCTTCTCGGTGCCCATGCTGGTGTACCACTCGGGGCCACGCTCGATGATGAGCGGCAGGTTGGCGAGCGTCTCGACGTTGTTGATGACCGTGGGCTTACGGTAGAGGCCCTCGGTGGCCGGGAAGGGCGGCTTGAGGCGCGGGTTGCCTCGCTCGCCCTCCAGCGAGGTCAAGAGCGCCGTCTCCTCGCCGCAGATGTAGGCGCCAGCGCCGCGGTGCACCACAATCTCCAGGTCATAGCCGCTGCCCAGGATGTTCTGGCCCAGGTAGCCGTGAGCCTTGGCCTCGGCAATCGCCGCCTCGAGCCGCTCGGCCGAAAGGGTGAACTCGCCGCGCACGTAGATGAACCCCAGATGCGCCTCGATGGCGTAGCAGGCGATGGCCACGCCCTCGATCACGGCGTGCGGGTCGCCCTCCATGAGCACGCGGTCCTTGCAGGTGCCGGGCTCGCCCTCATCGGCGTTGCACACCAGGTAGCGGGGGTAGCTATCCTTGGGCACGAAACTCCACTTCATCCCCGCCGGGAAGCCGGCGCCGCCGCGCCCGCGCAGGCCCGAGCGCTTGACCAGGTCGATCAGCTCGGCCGGCTTCATCTCTTTCAGCACCCTGGCAAACGACCGGTAGCCGCCCTGCGCCAGGTAGGTCTCGATGCGATGCGAGTCGGGCAGCCCGATGTTGCGCAGCAGGTACTTTTCGGCCATCACCCCTCCGCCTCCGCCCGCAACTCGGCAAGGATTTCATCGATGCGCTCGCGGGTCAACCGCTCATAGTAGCGGTCGTTCACCTGCATCACCGGCGCCGTTGCGCACGAGCCCAGACACTCCACCGTGGCCAGGGTGAAGAGGCCGTCGGGCGTCGTCTCGCCCACCCTGATGCCCAGCCGCTCCTGCAGGTACAGGAGCAGTGGCTGGGCGCCCACCAGCGAGCAACTCAGGTTGGTGCACACCTGGATCAGATACTTGCCCACCGGCTCTTTGCGCAGCATCGTGTAGAACGAGGCCACGCTGGCCACCCAGGTCGGCGTCGTGTCGAGCGCCTTGGCCACCCACTCGTAGGCTTCGGGGGTCAGGTAGCCCTGCTCTCGCTGGGCAATGGCCAATGCAGGCAGCATGGCCGACCGCTTATCCGGGTAGCGGGCCACGACCTCTTGCAACTCGCGCTGTGCGGCTTCGGAAAACGGCATGGTACATCTCCCTACTGCGTACTGCGTAATGCGTGATGCGTGATCCACGCAACTCGCCCTCCACGCGACCCCTTACGCAATACGCAGCACGCAGTACGCAATACGCAACACGTATCCCCAAAACCCGGCTGCCGGCCGCCTATCGATCGACCTCGCCCATCACCAGGTCGAGGCTGCCGATGACGGCCACCACGTCGGCCAGCAGGCCGCCCTGGATCAGCTTGGGCAGCACCTGCACGGCCGCAAACGACGGCGTGCGCACCCGGAAGCGGTAGGGTTTGGGCCCCTCATCGCTCACCAGGTAGTAGCCCAGCTCGCCCTTGGAGGCCTCGACGCTCACAAAGACCTGCCCGGCCGGCGGGTGCAGCCCCTCGGTGATCAGTTTGAACTGGTGGATCAGCGCCTCGGTGCTCGTATCCAGCTCTTCGCGTGGCGGCAGGACCACCTTGCGGTCGGCCACGTTGATGGGGCCATCGGGCAGGTCGTCGAGGGCCTGCTGGATGATGTGCGTGCTCTGGCGCAGTTCGGCCACGCGCACCCGGTAGCGGTCGTACACATCGCCGTTCTTGCCCACCGGCACCTCGAAATCGAAGCGGTCATAGCCCGAGTAGGGCATGGCCTTGCGCACGTCGTAGCGCACCCCCGAGCCGCGCAGAGACGGGCCGGTGATGCCATAGGCGATGGCGTCCTCCGGCGAGAGCACGCCGATGCCGACCGTGCGGTCGAGCATGATGGGGTTGTGGGTGAGGACCTTCTCGATGTCATCCACCCGCTTCGGGAACTCGGCGATGAACGCCCGCGCCTGTTCGACCCAGCCCTCGGGCAAATCGGCCATCAGCCCGCCGATGCGGAAGTAGCTGGGGCTCATGCGCTGGCCCGAGGCAGCTTCGAAGAGGTTCAGGATTTTCTCGCGTTCCCAGAAGCAGTACATGAGGATCACGCCCGAGACGCCCGACAGGTCGAGCGCCGCCGAGCCGATGCCGATCAGGTGGCTGGCGATGCGGCTCAGCTCGGCCATGATCACGCGGATGTACTGGGTGCGCAGCGGCACCTCGATGCCCAGCAGCTTTTCCACCGCCAGTACGTAGCCCAGGTTGTGGGTCATCGCCGAGACATAGTCCATGCGGTCGGTGTAGGGCAACACCTGGCGGTAGGTGCGGTGCTCGCCGGTCTTTTCGATGCCCGAGTGGAGAAAGCCGATGTCGGGCCGGGCGCTTACCACCCGCTCGCCATCCAGCTCGAGGATCAGGCGCAACACGCCATGGGTGCTGGGGTGCTGCGGCCCCATGTTGAGGATCATCGTCTCTGTCTGGCTCATTTCAGGTCCTTGCCCAGTGCTACGATGCCCACAGGGGGCAAAGCTTCGCTAACTCCGCGGCGGCACGCCGTGATCCACCGGAACATCGCCCAGAGGAAAGTCCTTGCGCAGAGGATGCCCCTCGAAGCCCTCGGGCGTGAGGATGCGGCGCAGGTCGGGGTGGCCCTCGAAGGGGATGCCGAACATGTCGAAGGCCTCGCGCTCGTACCAGGCCGCGCCTGGCCACACGCCCACCACCGAGGGCACAGGCTGGCCGTCGTCGACCCGCACCATCAGCCGCAGCGATCGGTTGTGCTTCATCGAGTAGAGCTGATAGACCACGGCGAAACGAGGGGTCTGCCCGAGGAGCAGGCCATCGAGCCCGCAGCAGTCCTTCAGCATCGTGAAGGCCAGCGCCGGGTCATCGCGCAGGAAGCGGGCCACGGCCACCAGGTCCTGCGCACGCACAACGAGGGTTGTCTCGTCGCGAAAGCTCTGCTCCTCGACCACCGCATCGGGGAAGGCCCGGCGCACGGCCTCCGCAGCAGGGTTGGGTTCCGTCATGGCTCAACCTCGGTCCTTCAGCTTTTCGTGTTTGATCTTTTCCTGGAGCTGCATCAGGCCGTAGAGGAGTGCTTCGGGCCTGGGGGGGCACCCGGGGACGTACACGTCGACCGGCACGATCTGATCGACGCCCTGGACCACCGCATAGTTGTTGAACATGCCGCCCGAGCTGGCGCAATCGCCCAGGGCCATCACCCACTTGGGCTCGGGCATCTGCTCGTACAGTCGCCGGACCACCGGCGCCATCTTTTTCGACACGCGGCCCGACACGATCATCAGGTCGGCCTGGCGCGGCGAAGGGCGGAAGACCTCGGAGCCGAAGCGCGAGATGTCGAAGCGCGAGCCCCCTGCGCCCATCATCTCGATCGCACAACAGGCCAGGCCGAAGGTGATCGGGTAGACGCTGTTCGCCCGCGCCCAGTTGATCAGCTCCTCCAACTTGGCCGTCAGCACACCATCAGGCAGGCGGCTCTCTAGTCCCATTCCAACGCCCCCTTGCGCCACGCATACAGATAGCCCACGGTGAGGATAGCGACAAAGGCGACGATCTCGGCGAAGCCCAGCAGCTTGCCCGCCTGGCTCAGCCTGCGGTACAGGACGGCCCAGGGGTAGAGGAACATCGCCTCGACGTCGAAGAGGATGAAGAGGAGGGCAACGCGGAAGAACTTGACCGAAAAACGCAAGCGGGCATCGCCCACCGGCACCATGCCCGACTCATACGGCGCCAACTTTTCGGGTGTAGGTTTGCGGGGACCGAGGAGAGCGGAAAGCGCAATAGCAATCGCCGACATCCCAACGGCCAACACGACGAGGATGAGGATCGGCAAGTAGTCGGCAGGCACCACCAGGCTCCTTTCTCGCAGGAGACAGAAACCAGAGAGATTGCAGCCGCTTCAGGGCCAATTTACATCCAAAAGAAGAGATTGTCAAGAATCTCACGACCCCCGGTGTATGCCTACACCTTCTGGTAGTGGATCGACCCCTCGTCGAGCCCCATGGCCGCCTCCATCATCGCCTCGGGCAGCGTCGGGTGGGCATGGATGGTGTGGGCGATGTCGACCGCAGTGGCGCCCAGGCGCATGGCCAGCGCCGCCTCGGCGATGAGGTCCGAGGCGTGGGGGCCCATGATGTGCACGCCCAGCACCTTGCCGCCCTTGCCATCGGGCCCGCGCTCGGCGATCATGCGCACCTGGCCCTCGGTGGCGCCCATGCCCAAGGCGCGGCCGTTGATGTTGAACGGGAAGCGGCTGGCCACATAGTCGATGCCCTCCGCCCGCGCCTGCGCCTCGGTGAGGCCCACGCCGGCGATCTCTGGCATGGTGAAGACGCAGTTGGGCACCACGCGATAGTCCATCGCCTCGCGCCGGCCCAAGGCGTTGTGCACCGCCGCAATGCCCTGGTGCGAGGCCACGTGGGCCAGCATAAAGATGCCCGTCACGTCGCCGATGGCATAGATGCCCGGCACGCTCGTCTCCAGGTACTCGTTCACCCGGATGGCGCCGCGCTCGACCGCCACGCCCACGTTCTCCAGCCCCAGCTCGGCCGTGAACGGCGCATGGCCGGTGGAGCTGAGCACCAGGTCGCCCTCGGCCGCGAGCGGCTGCCCCGCGCGCTCGTACTCCACGCGCAGGCGCCCAGCGTCGGTGTGCACAATGCGCTTGAACTCGATGCCGATCTCGACCTTGACCCCCTGGCGCGCCAGCATGGCCCGGTAGCGCTTGGCCAGTTGGTCATCCACATCCTTCAGGAAGGTCTTGCGGCCCAGGAGCGTCACCTGGGTGCCCAGCGCGGCAAAGATCGAGGCGAACTCGACCCCCACCACGCTGGCGCCGATCACCACCAGGCTCTTGGGCTGCTCGCGGATGTCGAGCAGGCCGCGGGCGTTCACCACCCCTGGCAGGTCGTGGCCGGGGATGGGCACGGCCACCGGCAACGACCCGGAGGCGATGATAAG